>OATU01001274.1_pt1 | contig 16111 bp, 14 predicted proteins | sample 1516711 | NCBI WGS metagenome assembly OATU01 (sample SAMEA2579971, study PRJEB22360) | human gut metagenome | biome: human gut; feature: human-associated habitat; material: faeces | place: Denmark | collected 2008/2010 | reverse complement strand
GCCCAATTGCGTTAAACTGCTGATTTTATGCAAATATTACAGCGATTTTCTGTAACTTTGTCAGTGGTAATCATCGCTATATATGTTTGTAAGTTGTTGATTTTCAACCATAAAGTTGCAAAATAATGGCGAAATTACCAACTTTTTAGGGAATTTACTTATCCCGAACTGGCATTATTGGAGGGAGCATCCGGTGCTTTGAGCATCTCGGTGAGCACTCGTGCACTGGCAACAACACCCTCGAAGAGGACTTTGAAGAAGTGGAATTGTGTGGGGGCTTGAACTGCCGTATGAAGTTGGAGAGAAAGTTCTCCAAAGCATTGCTTTGCTTGTCGAACTTCAGGAAACTCTGTTCATGCTCGGCGGTGGACGATACTGTCTTCAGTCCGCCTTTCTCATCTGTCCCTGAGATGGCTTTGAGATTCTCGTCCTTGGCATCTTTCACCAAAAGGGCTTCTTGATCTTTGATTTTTTCGTCCATCTTACAATGTATTTAATGACACCAATAGCGGTGTATGGGCAAAGGTAAATCAAAGAAAACGTGCATGTTAGCAGTTGGAAATAACTGCGTACTTGTGGCGTTGATATGGATGAAAGTGGCAAAAAGAGAGGTATGGATCAAACTCCATACCTCCATATTTTTCATTGATTAGGTTATTGCATAGACAGCAATTTGCAGTACATTCCGTTTTTTGCTGCAAGTTCTGCATGCGTCCCGTTCTCTACAAGGTGTCCCTTGTCCATCACAATAATTTGATTAGCATTACGGATGGTTTGCAAATGATGGGCAATGACCAAGACTGTGCGATTTCGGATAAGGGCAGACATTGCCTGTTGTATCTTATATTCATTGACAGGGTCAACATTGCTCGTTATCTCGTCCAAAAGAATGATGGGAGCATCTTTTAGGAACGCACGGGCGATTGAAAGCCTTTGTTTCTGCCCTCCGGATAGTCCCAAACCGTTTTCTCCGATTTTTGTTTCATAACCTTCCGGCAGACTGACGATAAAATCGTGTATCATCGCCCGTCGTGCAGCTTCCTCGATTTCTTCCTGCGTAGCATTGCGGTTGCCCACTTTGATATTATTGGCAATGGTATCTGAAAAGAGAATAACATTCTGCATCACTACACTGATTTTACCGAGTAAATAATCATAGTCCATTTCTCGAATGTCTATACCACCGATACGAATACTGCCAGTCTGCGGTTCCCAGAAACGGAGTAATAGGTTGGTAATGGTTGTTTTACCAGAACCTGACGAGCCAACAAGTGCCGTTACCGTTCCTTCGGGAACATGGAACGTGAGATCTTTCATCTCAAAACCTTCCTTCTCATAATGGAAACCAACTTTGTCAAAGGAAAGATTGAAATGGGTTGCTGTTTTCGGCTGTTCAGGATTGGTGATAACAGGGGCATTCAACAAATGGGAAATGCGTCCGTAGCTGTCCTTTACCTTGATGTAATTCAGCCAATGACTTTCCATATTGACAAAAGGCTTGTAGAATTCTTTTGAGACGATGACGAACATCAGATAAGCGAAAAGAGAAAGTTCACCTTGCTGTGTCCACCAAAGACCGATTGTAGCCATCAGAGCGAAAGCCAATTCTATCAAAAAAGTGTATCTACCCACACTTACAGCAGCCAAACGGGAAATATTCTTACTGCTTTCTCCAAATTCACTGACAGAGTGGTCAAGTCTGTCACGGAACATTCCTTTTCCTCCAAACACTTTCAAAACTGGGATGCCCTTGACATATTCAACAAAGAGGCTAACCATATCCGCCAGATTATCCTGTGATTCCTCTTGTGCTTTCATTCCCGAGCGAATGCCCCGATACAGAGAAAATAGGGCAATGGGAAGAATGGCAACCATCGTCAATCCCATGCGCCAGTCCACACAGAACAGCCCGATGCCAAGTATCAGCGCCACGATGAAATCGGCGGACATTCGCGTCCAAAGATGACCCACAACCATCTCCATATTATCAACGTCTTTGTGAATGACTGTACTTATCTCTCCCAGACGCTCATTGGTATAGAAACCGAGTGAAAACATTTTCAGTTTCAATATGATTTTCTCGCGGATACGTTCCACAAGATCAAATCCGGCAAAATGCTTACTCATATCGGCAATGGCATTGGATATGGTTTTCAAGACCAGCAGACTGCCGAGTACCCATGCTGCCGAAATGAAAGAGATGCTTTCTCCCTGTATATGACGGTCGATGAGAAACAAGACTGTGAGCATTATCGCCGTGCCGCAAAGGGCATAAACCACGAAAAACAGTGCGGAGATAATCAGATGCCGCACTCCGCGAGCGGTCAATTCATTCAGTATATTGCGTACCATTCTTATTCCTCCTCTTCTTTTAATTGCCATTTACTTACTTGTTCCTGTGTTTCCGTCATATTGCGGTACAGAGAACAGTCTTTCATCAGTTCTTGGTGTGTTCCTTTCGACACAATCTGCCCTTTGTCCATCACAACAATACGCTCCATATCCTGAATGGTATTGAGACGGTGAGCAATCGTAATGACGGTCTTGTTGCGCTGCAATTCATCAAGAGCTTCTTGAATTAGTTTCTCATTCTCTCCGTCCAATGCGGCAGTAGCTTCATCGAGAATAACTATTGGAGAGTCTTTGAGCAACATTCGGGCAATGGAAATACGCTGTTTTTCTCCGCCGGAGAATTTTACGCCGGCTTCGCCTGCCAGCGTATCATAACCATTCGGCAAGCCCATGATAAAATCATGAATACGAGCACGCTGTGCTGCCGTTTCCACTTCTTTTTGTGTGGCGGTAGGTCTTCCTATACGGATATTATCCCGAATGGTTGTGTTAAAGAGAAAAACCTCCTGCTGTACCATCGAAAAATAATCAGCGATGTTACGTTCGGAGAGTTCCGTAATATTCTCTCCTCCCAGTCGGATAGTACCTATTTGGGGTTGCCAGAACCCCATCATCAAACTTGCCAGCGTGGTTTTTCCCGACCCGGATTCGCCCACGATAGCAGTATGGCTTCCTCTCGGAAATTGAAGACAGACATCTTTCAGCGCATTGTCTTCCTTGTTTGGATAGGAGAATGTAACATGCTCGAAACAAACATCCGCCTGTGTCGTATCTGTTTTCTTGTCCGCAGTTTCCTTTGTCTGTACCTCTGTAATGGACTGTACTTTTGCCAACGACTGACCATAGACGATTCGGAAATGTTGGAATGTTGCCAACTTAGCAAAGGAAGACGAGAACAGTCCGCCCAATATCAGGGCAAGGATAAAACGTGCCACCGTCAGTTCGCCCGAAGTCATCAGCCATAGCCCGACAAGAGTCATTACCACGATACCACCTTCTAAGAACATCGTTATCAATGTCATGGGAACGGTAACGCTAAACATGCTCCGCTTTACCCAACGGATGTAGTCGCGCATACCACCAAGTACCCGTTCCGTTCTATTTTCCTCGTTACTGAAAGCCTTGATTACCGATATGGTAGCCACATATTCCAAAAGGTCTTCCGACATTTTTTGCGTACTTTCCATAAAGTGTTGAAAGCTCTTTCCCCAAAGTGTTTTGACAGCCATCTGCAGGAAAAATGCCACAGGCAAAAGAGAAATGAGCGACAGCCCCAAACGCCAGTCCAACACCATAATGATTACCCAGAGTAAGGCAGGAAAAAGCGTAGCCGAAAGGATTTCGGGTAATCCGTGTGCCAAATAAATTTCAATTTGTTCCACATCGTGATTGATGATATTCACCAAGTCTCCCACTTTTCGCGCTTGGAAGAAACCGAGCGGCAAGCGTTGCAGATGACTTATGATACGCAACCTCAATCGTGTAAGGGCATTGTAAGCCGACCGGTGTGCCCGCCAAATCGATGTTCCATAGAATACGCCCCGAAGCAGTGCTAATAGTATCATTATTCCTCCAATCCCCCAAACTATTATGGGAGAGAGCGTGCCATTCATCAACTTGTCCACTGCCCATACTACAAGCAGTATAGGGAGTGTGCCAAAAATAAGATGCAATATGACCACTGCATTGGAGAGCAGGCTGCGGCTCTCCCGTTCCTCATCAAGAGGTCTGACTTTTTGTTTATCCATATATGTGTCGTTTTGATTTTTCTGCTGCAAAGGTACGGCAACGAACACGGGCAAAATAACCCCGATAAGCATTACACTACCCCCCGAACAACAATTTGCACGCATATAAACACAACAGGGGTATAAGCGTGGATAATAGGGTTATTTATTTGCTCGGCAGGTAAGTACCTTTGCACAGAATTTCACAAACAAATAAGATATGTCAATCAGCTCAATAGTCCATTTATATAAAAGAATGCTCATTGTCGGCTTTCTATTGTCGTGGTCTTATCCTATGTTTGCACAACTGCAACCAACAGAAATAAAAGTTATTGATGCAGAGACTGGAGACAACATAGAATTTGCCACCATACAATGGAAAGGTTTGAATGCTCCAACGTACACGAATGGTACGACTACAAATAGGAAAGGCTTTGCAAAACTAAATGCATCAAGTAATCAAAAACTTATGCTTATGGTAAGTTATGTCGGCTATCAGACTATTACCGATACGATTACTGCAAATGGGAAGCGTTATACCATAAAACTACTCCCGGAATCAACAGATCTGGCAGATGTAGTCGTAGTTGGAAAAACAAGAGCACAAGTTCTCAGAGAGTCTCCTGAGGCTGTTTCTGTAATAAATGCGAAAGAACTTCAAGGCAGATCCATTTCGTTAGAAACCGTTTTGAATAAAACCATAGGTTTGAAAGTCGGGCAGGCCGGCGGTTTGGGGAGCAGTTCACGAATTATCGTTCACGGCTTGGAGGGAAACCGCATTCAAATCTTATGGGACGGAATACCAATGAGTACTTCTGACGGGGCTTTTTCTCTTGATGAAATTCCGATAGACATTATAGAAAGAATAGAAGTCTATAAGAGTATCATTCCTGCCCGTTTCGGTTGCGATGGATTGGGAGGCGCTGTCAATATCGTTACGAAAGAGTTTAGTACGGACTATTTAGATGCTTCGTATGAGCTTGGCTCTTACCAGACACATAAGGGTAGTGTCTTCTCTCGCAAGAATTTTCCAAAGTGTGGCATTCTGCTCGGTGCGGGAGGTTATTATACATCTGCAAAGAATGACTACTCTTTCAGAGTTCCCGAGAGAGAGAATCTGTTGGTAAGGCGTGACCATGACCGTTTTCGTTCGTATATGTTGAAAGGAAAAATTGCTTTCACGAAACTTTGGTTCAATGAGATTAGTACCGAGTTCGGGTACTATAATCGTTTCAATGAAATCCAAGGCATCTTAAAAAACATACAACACGCCGAAGACCAATCAGGAATGTTTATGTTGGAAAACAAACTGATAAAAAGCGGAATGCTGAACGACCGCCTTCACTTTGAGTCCCATTTCTCCCTCTCGCATACAACAAACAATTTTGTGGATACGGCACGAGTTAATCACGATTTCGAGGGAAACATATATCCGAGTCCGAACGGAATGGGAGAAACGGGGGACGTCCCTCATAACTCAAACGACAAAGGATTGGAAATCAACGAACGTATCAATATTGATTACAGATTGTCTGCCAATCACAGTTTGAATCTGAACACACTCATTAACTATGCACGAAGACAACCGAGCGATAACATTGCAAGTCAGCATGCAGGTTTTGTCATCGGGGGATTTCCCAGTAAAAAGACCAGTGTCGTATCGGGGTTGACTTGGGAGGCAAAACTCTTTGACAAGAAACTGACGAATATGCTCTCCGCAAAGTATTTCCACCTCCATTCCGAGATAGAAGATTTGACTTCATACGAGATGATTGAGGCTCCGAAGAAAAAGAACAATACGACCTCACAAATCGGCTGGATAGAGGCAATAAAATACGAGCCTTTCAGAGGTTTTCATCTGAAAGCATCTTACCAGCGGGCAATACGCCTCCCCAATTCGCAAGAGTTGTTCGGCGATGGTATCATCACCTTTCCTGCTGCCGGATTGAAACCGGAGAAAAGCCACAACTTCAATCTGGGCTTCTTGATAGATAAAAACGACATACTCGGCTTATCGCGATTGCAGTTTGAAGTGAACGGCTTTTATATGCAGGTAAGTGATATGATAAAACTGATGAAACAGCACATGGCAGCCGGATATGTGAACGCTGAAAAGGTACATATTAAAGGTATAGAAACCGAATTAAAACTGGACATCTCACCAACGGTCTATGCCTACGGAAATCTGACTTATCAAGATGTGCGCGATGTCTTGAACTATTTACCCGGTACCCAAGCCCCCAATCCGACAAAAGGATTGCGACTGCCTAATATTCCCTATTTATTCGCCAACTTCGGGGCGGAGTATCACAGCGACCGGTTATTCAAGAATTGGTATGTCAAAGCTTTCTGGGACGGCAAATTTACTGAGGAGTTCTTCTACTTCTGGGAACTTACCGAATTGCAGAAACGACGTATTCCTCGCAGTTTCGTCAATGACATAGGTCTATTATTGACCTACAAAAACAAATATTCCATAGCCTTGGAATGCCACAACCTGATGAACAAAGAGGTCTGGGACCAGTTCCGCCAACCATTGGCAGGACGGACATTCCACCTCAAATTCAGGTACGTCTTCTCGAAAGGAATTTTCTAATTTAACAAATATAAAAGATGAACACAACAATTTTCAATCGCATAGCCTTTTCCGCTATGCTGGTCGGCGTCATAGGGCTGACATCTTGTAACAAAAATGATGAACCTACGCCTACCCCTCAAGAGGTGCAGCAGCATTTCGCCTTTGTGCATTATGTGGACAAAAGTGCTTATGTAGGGACATTCAGTGATTTGACTCCTCAAGCGACCGACAACAAGAAAGCATTTGAATTCGGTTTCGGTTGCTATCTCTTTGCTAAGGGTAATACAGTGCTTATACCCGAAGGAAAATTCGGGGATAAGATACATAAGTTTACAAGAGGTGCCCATGGAGAACTGATAAAAGCAGGTACTATGACATTTGAACAGATGGCTCAACCTGGAGAAATCAACTTCGTTGATGAACAGCGGGCATACATCGCTTTGCATGGACGTGGAAAAATTGCGTTAATCAACACTTCAACATTGCAAAAGGAAGATGAAATTGACCTCTCGCCTTATGCGGTTCAAGACAACAATCCCGACCCCGGCTGCAATGTCATTCGAGATGGAAAGATGTATGTCGCTCTCAATCAACTTAACTCTCCCCACACCTCCGTACCGGGTACTGGAGCAGAGGTAGCTATCATTGACCTCAAGACGAAAAAGACAGAAGTTATCAAAGATAACCGCACAAGTGTTGTAGGATTATTCCGTCATTCTGACGCATTCATAGATGAGCGGGGCGACATCTACTTTTACAGTGCGGGCAACAACTTCAACGTTGCCGATAAGGAAGGTTTCCTGCGTATCCGCAAAGGAAGCGACAAATGGGATACCGATTATCTGTTCAACCTATCGAAGACAACCATAAAAGGAATAGGCAAAACAGGGCAGTATATAATTAAGTCTTTCTATGCAGGTAATGGTATTGTGTATAGTTGTGTGAAAGTAACGGATACAGAATTTGGAATACTCAAGAAAGACTTCCAACCCGTGAAAATCGACATTTGGAACAAAACCATCGAAAAACTTGATTTGCCAATGACTGACAGCAACGGCTCTTTTGCCATAACTCGCTACAAGGATTTCATCGTCTTTGGAATGACATGTAACAATGGTACGGGCTATTACACCTACAATACCAAGACAGGCGAATGCTCGCAAAGACCGGTTGTTACTGCCATAGGAGTACCTTCAAGTTTAGTCGCATTTGAGTAAGCTCCCATTAAAAACATTTCTCATGGAGCTATTGGTCCTTTTCTGAGAGTAATACGGATAAAAACCTGCGATAATTCGAGTTTTTATCCGTATTTGTTTGTAACTTTGCAAAAAGACATAAAATATGACTATAGAATTTTGTGCCATCAACAAACCCGAAGATTGGATGGAGATGGTTGCCGAGCAATTTGGTACATCAGTAATAAACGATGGATTTACCATTCCTTCTTCTATGGGTAGTGGATTCTTCAAACAATATTATCCTCTGCCATGGCTCACATTGACTTACATCAGTTTCATAGCATATGAGCCGATAACTATGATACGTCGCTCGGTGGAAAACTCGAAATGGATTCCTGTGATGTTCTATATCAATGAGCATAAGCACGAGCAGATAATTGGAACAAGCACAAAAACGGTCGGAGTGGACACGCTCGACGGTATCTTTATGCCATCAAGCAGTATCCCGACCGAATGGAGTTTTCCACCAAAGAAACGATACGAAAATATTACACTGACTTTCAATAAAGATTGGATTGAAAAGATTGATACAGCACATGAAACCTATATCGGTCGTCTTCTCCAATCGGACAAGGCTTTTTATTTGTTTGAAATCATTACACCTGCAATGCAACAGGTCTTGGATAACATTAAGTCAATAACTGAAACAGGCAATCCTTTTTCAATGCTTCATTTGCATGGAAAAACTATGGAATTACTGACGATGTACTTTGAAAAGCTCGAAAAGCGTTCGGAAGTAAAATCTCTTGCCAACCTAAACTTGAATGATGTTGAATCAGTATTCCGTGTTCGTCGCCAGATTCTTCAAAGTCTCAGTAATGTACCGAGTATTCCCGAATTGGCGCGTGAAGCCAATATGAGCAGTTCCAAATTACAAAAGTGCTTCAAGCAAGTTATTGGAAAAGCCATCGCAGAATATGCCCTATCCGAAAAGATGGAATGGGCAAAACGACTGCTTTCCACTCGCCTCTACTCGGTGTCAGAAGTAGGCTATAAAGTTGGATATACTAACCTCAGTCATTTCACAGAGGCTTTCTGCAAATATCACAGGATGAAACCTAAGCAATATCTTGATTCATTATAAGTTTTACACAAATATTACTTGCATTTTGAGGGTTATTTTGCCCTAAACAATCTTTCGAACTTAGCCTGCAAAAACATCAGGCAATGAAAATAACGACATTTAAGTTTCATTTTTTTGCCGGAGTAACAATTTTATCATTGTATTCTGGTATTTTTGTTTATTATTTAGTCGAACTCTTGTATGCTCTCGACACCTGCAATTGTATCAGTAATGGAGAAATTGGTATGGAGGAATTGGCACACACACTCTCTGAAATCTTCGGAGTGGAGATAAAGAACTGCTACAACGTATATATGAATATAAAGCATCGCAAAGATGACAGTCGCACTTATTTTTTTGACGAACTCCGTGAAAAAATCAATAAGCGGATGGTGGGGAGCGACCTGAAAGGCGGCAAGTTCAAGAAGTAGTAAATCAAAAGGGAGATATTCCGACTTGGGAATATCTCCCTTAATTCATTCTTTGATAAGCACTTCCAACTTTTTGGCTATATCCTCTGGGGTTGGAAGCACTTGTTTCCGTATTTAATGCATTATGAGAAAATAGGCTATAATATTAATATACTCAATTTTGAACAAAATCGTTGTGAGATTTACAGAGATCATACCTTTGATTCTTATTGGGAATAATCAAATCCATAATTAATGATGTATAGATGAAAGGATTACATTTTGATTAAATGAGCAAGCTTCGGATCATTCTTAATACGCATAATCTCTAAATCAACTAACGAGAGAATTTCTTCCTTGACTTTGCGATAGTTAGCTTCGATGGTCTCTTTGAGATTATCGGAGTCATCTTTATTTGTAAAGTCTACTATCACAGGTATGGGCTGATAGGCTTTCATCTCCGCAGAAACCTTTGCACTATCAACTACTATCTCTGCATGGAAAATCTTTTGGCTGATGCGTTCATCGAAGTTATCGGACACAGCCCCTACAAACATTCCTTGCGTAAGGTTGCTGATTTTCGATGCAGGGATAAGACTGTCCATCTGTGTGGAGATAGACGTAGACTTGTCGTTGCGGTTGATGGTCATAGATTGGCGTTGTTGAAGCACCTTACCAAATCGCTCGGAAAGTGTTTTAGCTGTTTCTCCTACCACTTGCCCGGAGAACACGTTACCTACAGTGTTCTGTATTACCTTACTTTCTTTGTCGCCATAATCACGGGTAAGTTGTGAGAAGTCTTGAAAGCCCAAACATACCGCCACCTTATTGCTTCGGGCTGTAGCAATGAGATTATCCAGCCCACGGAAGTAGATAGTCGGCAACTCGTCGATAATCACAGAGGATTTGAGCTGCTTCTTCTTATTGATGAGCTTCACGATACGGCTATTATAAAGTCCGAGTGCAGCCGAATAGATATTCTGGCGGTCGGGATTATTACCAACGACAAGGACTTTTGGCTCATTAGGGTTATTGATGTCAAGTGAGAAATCATCGCCCGTCATCACCCAATAGAGAGCAGGGCTTATCATACGAGACAGCGGTATTTTGGCACTGGCGATCTGTCCCTGCAACTGGTCCTGCGCTCCACCCTCCCATGCGTCCATAAAAGGAGAAAGGTAGTTGGCAAGTTCATCGTAGGAAGTGAGTATCGGGAATATCTGTGCGTAGGGACGGTTGAGAAATTCGATGGCATGGGGAAAGGTGCAATACTTCCCGTCCTCATAGATTTTCAGAAACCAGATGATGGCAGCCAGCAAGATAATCGGTGACTCCACGAAGAAGTCTCCCTGTTTCTGAATCCACGAGCGGTTGAGATTGAGCATAATCGTATAGGCACTCTCATAGGCATCCGATATATCCGTCATAAAGGCTGGATTGATGGGATTGCAACGGTGGCTTCTTCGAGGGTCGTCAAAGTTAATCACAAAGAATTGCGGCTTTACCTTATAGGCATCCAAATGATGGAGCAGGTGATTATAGGCTATCTCTGAAAGGTCAGGGAACTTATAGTCGTAGATGTACATGGCAAAGCCTTTCTCTATCTGCTGCTTGATGTAGTTGTTCACGATAGCGTAGGACTTACCAGAACCCGGTGTACCGAGCACCATTGAGGCACGGAACGGATTGACTACGTTAATCCAACCATTGTTCCACTTCTTCTTATAGTAGAAGCGTGTAGGAAGATTGACAGAGTATTCATTCTCCATCAACCGAGTTTCCTGCATAAAACTCTCATTCTCAGTGTTAAACACATCATCCATTAAATTATTCTTCAATAGTCGGCTCATCCATACGCCACCCATCAGCAGACAAATATAGCCAACGGACAGCGTGAAGATGTAAAGCGAAGCTGCACCAACCTTGCCGATGGGCAATGCCAAGAGCCACCAGTTGAAAAAGAAAAAGACAAAGCCTGAGAAAAGCACCGTCCAAATCTTCGGCCATGTGATTTTTTCTTCCTTAACGCCTTTTGTCCCAAGGCAGGACAAAGCCAGAAACACTACACAAAAGAGTTTCGTCCAAAGGACAGACGAGAACAAGCCTGTGGTACGCTGGAAGTTCATCAATATCTTGTTGATGATACCAAGCGTGAAGTGCCACTGCTGAAACGCCTCGTAGCAGAACCAATAACAGTTGATAAGGAGGAATATCACCGATATACCCCGCATAAAGTCCATAATCTTACCTAATGCCCTTAAATCATCTTCTTGTGCCATAATCGTATTATTTTGAAGCCTCCCCCGCCCCTCCGAAAGGAGGGGAGTTAGAAACGCTGGTTTGTTGAATGAGTTAGTTTAATGTTTCCTACGTCTAATATTTACCTTGCTTTGCTTACGGAGCTTACGCTGCCATGCAGCCTCCTTCCAATCATCGTTGCCCGTAGATAGGAAAGAACCATCTGCCATATCTTCGATAAGTTCATCGACAAGGTTGTCACCCTCCTCAGTGTCCTGTTGCAAGGGTTGAACGGCTGCCGATGGTTCCAAACGGACAGTGGGACTGCCATACAATGTTTCGTCCAAGAATGGGTTATGGGTAGGATTGGAGAAATAGGCATTAAAAACATTGGCGGCATATCCTTTGCCCAATCGGGAGCCATTGAGCGCAATGCCCTCTTTATCGTCAATAAAGGTAATGCCATAGATACGACCGCTTTCATTCTTTCGGATTACCACACGCAAGACTTGTTCCTCCAGTCTTTGTCGGAGCCTTTCTTCCGTACCGGGAGAAGTACGCATTACTTCTAATACTTTTCTTCTGACGGATGGTATCAATGGCTTAACCATCTGCTTTGACTTCTGCATCTTGTTCTGAACGGCAGCATAGCCCACACCTCTACCTATGTCCGAGGCGTGAATGGGCGTGCTTACCTTGTTGCCCTTATCGTCTGTGGGCACATAGACCTGTCCATCGTATTTCTTTCCCCGGAACTCCGTCTTGACTTCCTCTACGGTAAGGTTGTATGCAGAAAGGATGGCGTTCAGCTCACCCAAGGAGCAAAAATGATAATGTTTCAATACCATTCGGACAACATTTGACACCTGCTCCTTGATATTTCTTTGGGTGGTATCAATCTTGGGCATTTCTTTCATTGCTTTGTCAGTAACCTTTGAACTTGGAATGAGACCAAATTTCCTTTCCAAGGTATCGGTAATTTTCTTGCTCCGTCGTTTCTCAAACTTATCGTTAATCTTTCGTCCACGACTGTCCACCCGAAGTGATACGATGTGGATATGCTCACGGGCGATGTCGTTGTGTTTGAACACGATATAAGGCTGTTTACCATAACCAAGTGCTTCCATATACTCCTTGGCAATCTGCATAAGCGTTTCATCGGAGAGTCTCTCGTCTGGGTGCGGATTGAGGGAGCAGTGAAAGACCGTTTTTCTCGTTCGACATTTCTTCGGTATCAATGCCTCCATATCGGCAAATACTTCCCCCATCGTATAACGCCCCTCCTTATTCTGATATAACTCAGCAGCAAGAAGAATGCTCGCTTCCCCTTTCTCCACCTTTTTGAAATTATAACCGAGTGATCCTCCAAGGTTCTCCGTGGCTGAAATCTTCGCTATCATCTTTTGCGGTAGTCTATGGTCAAACGGATAGCCTGCTCCTGTAAGGCTATGATTTGAGCCGACAGTTTCTCCAATTTTTTAAGTAGGATTTGTGCTGTCTTGACCGAATGATAACTGTTGATGGCACGAACAGTTTGATTATATAGCACTCCAATCTTATGGATTTGTGCCGTCAATTCAGAGAGTTTCCGGTAGTATTCTACAGCAGATTTATCCACCGTGATGACCTTAAAACTCTCTCCAAGAATACGCCCACGCACAAAATCCGACTTCGTTTCTGCTCCTGAACGCTGAAACAAGTCAATCGCTTTTTGCTGGTCTTTGAGATTGGGAAGACGTACATGCCAATTGTCCCAGTGGGGCTTTTCCGCTTGTTTTCGTTCTGAACCGTGTTCCGTGTCCTTATTCATGTCCCTTCTGTTTTTCTATTACGACTTTGGAGTAATTCATCTCCCCTTCGGGGCAAGGGTCTTTGTGGTACAAACGGCGGTTTGTGTTACAAAGACACACCTTGCCAATATCAAGAGATAATGCGAATGAAGTATCCACCTGTAAGGGTGTCTGCTTCGAAGAGTATAGCTTCATATCTTCTATCTGCCTGCAAAGTTACGGCAGATTTTCAAATATCTCATTATCAATGATATTCACTCTTTTTCCTTTCATTTCCTTGTACTTCTATCGCATGGAAATATCTATCGAAAAAGCTTTTATTTTGCAGATAAAACGAACGTGATATCGTTCGATAGAACTATTTAAATAACGATATGACGATCTCTATTTCAATCGTTCAATATATCGTCAGATAGAACTATCGAGATGTCGACAAATCGACAAATAAAACGATAGATACTTCGGTATTTCGACAGATAAAAGAATTAATAATTTGCTGTGACGATTATTCTAACAATCTACCATTCAAATTATAGTTCAAACGATAAAAATATCTATAGTATGGAACAGATACAAACATTGCCCATATTTCTGGGCTTTTCCTCTCAAAAGGGAGGGGTTGGCAAAAGTACTTTGGCTGAGATTGTCAGCAGCATTCTTTACTACGAAAGAAATATCCATCTTTTTGTGGTAGATTGTGACTTGTCTCAGGACTCATTCTATAAACTCCGTGAAAGGGAAAAGGCTTGCATAGAAGGCGATCCACTGCTTTCCAAGCAGATGAAGCAACATTTCTCCTCTTTGAAACGTACAGCCTATCGCATACTCAAGGCAGACCCTAAGGAGGCAATAGAAAAAGCTAACGAGTATATCCGTAAACATCCGTCTGAGAAGTTTGATTTGGTCATCTTCGACTTTCCTGGTCATGCTGGTACAAGTGACCTTTTGCAGCTATCGCTGGAGATGGACTATATTCTTTCACCTTTAGAGCCTGACGTTCAGTCAATGGTTGCCTGCCTTACCTATATCAAGGCGGTAAACGACTTGGGTGTATCCATGTCAAGTGTCCGTATCAAGGAAGTCATTCTTCTATGGAATAAAGTTGACCGAAGAGTTAAGAACACGCTCATAGAATACTATAGTAGGTATATCAAGAACGAAGATTACACGCTACTTAATCAGCATGTCTATGCCGCTCACCGCTTCAGCCATGAACTGGAGCAATACGGATTCCGTGGAGTATTCCGTTCCACTTACCTGCCTCCCAATAAGGCTTTACGAATCGGGACCGGCATTGATGAGCTGACAGAGGAATTGCTTACCCATATTCAACTTAAATAAGACAGCACTATGGCAAGGATACAGGAACAGCGACAAAAACTGGAAGCCAAACTCAAGGAAATGGCAGAAGACGGGGTGATGAAGACACCACCTAAGGAAACGGCGGCTTTTGACCCACCTGATGAGGAAGAGGATATGAAAACAGAGGTCGGTGGCAACCAAAAGGAAAAACAACATCTGCTAAAGGAGCTTATGCCTACTTCGGAGGATAAGCAGGAGAAGACCTTGTGTAAAAGCCACGAGAGAGGAAATGAGAGAAGTACGGAAACATCTCGGACTTCTTTAGAGGACTACCGAACACGCTATTTACAATCCGTCCGCCTTCGGGAGCGAACCAATTTTACTATGAGTGCTGAAACACTCCAAGTGCTAAGAAACGTCTTACAGGACTTGGGAGAACGAGTATCAATGGCTTGCTATATTGATAATATTCTCCGTGAACACCTCAAGGAGCATAAGGAACTTCTCAATAATGCTACAGCAAAGCATCGACGCAAGGTGGCAATAGACTTTTGAACAAAGAATAAATGACAAACAAACATCACCATTATGCAAACAATACTATTCAATATTCTCCTGCTTTTGACTGTGATATGGTTGCTTGTAGGAATACTCTTTCTTTGGCAGCAGTTACATACTGTGCGCCAAAAAGTGGAAGAAGAAAGTAAAAAGAAAAACAAGCAGAAACAAAAGCAGAGTACTTCTTCTGTTACGCAAGACCAGGTTGAGCAGGCACGGCAAATACTTGTCGGTAAAAGTAAGTCATATAGGGAACGCTATGACGAAATTTCAAAAGAGATTACGACAAATTCTCAAAAAATCCCTGATGTTCCCGATACTTCATCAAAAGAAAAATCAGCTGATAATCCAAATACCTTTGCAGGGAAAAACTCATCTGTGTCCGGAGAGACAAAAGAGGCGGAAGGTACAGAAGATGACAATGAAATGCAGGTTGACTACACAATGGACGAACCGGACGAAGATACTATCATTCGTGAGGAACTGCAGATTGCATACGATTCTTTACCCGAAGTCTCACCGTCCGCCATTCTTACAAGGGACTTGTCCCGTATAAACACGGTTGGCACAGGAATGACGATGCACTCGATGAGGAAAGCGAAACCGAAGTGCAGGATACGCTGCAAAGCATACGGGGCACACAGCTCATGGACTATATCAAAGAGGCAACGCTTAAGCAGGAGAAAGACCATCAAAAGCTACTTGCTGCCATTCGCAAGGCGGAAGAAGCGGAATTGGAGGAAAATAATATAAACTCTTCTTCTGACTTTGAAACGAGCTCAAACGTAGAAAGCAGCAATAGCGATGTTTCGGAAGATGACGAGCGTCCACTTTCATACTATCTGTAAAACTATT
>OATU01001260.1_pt1 | contig 16284 bp, 10 predicted proteins | sample 1516711 | NCBI WGS metagenome assembly OATU01 (sample SAMEA2579971, study PRJEB22360) | human gut metagenome | biome: human gut; feature: human-associated habitat; material: faeces | place: Denmark | collected 2008/2010 | reverse complement strand
AAATGAAATTATCAACATCATTTCTGCAAAGAAAAATATCAAACTTAGAAAAGCCTTTGATATTTACTATTCCAGCAAATTAGCTGAGCAGATCGAGAATGGCTCCTATGGGATAGAAAATTTGGATGCAAAATATTTAGCGGAAGACTTAATCGAGAATGAGCCAAAATTATTTTAAAAAAATTATGCTGTCCAAAAAGTTGGAGAGCATAATTTTTATTCTTTTCAATTCCTGCGGCAGCGAAAAAACTATTATCAGATCGTCTTCCCTTCCACCAGTTCCGGCTGGATCGTACAGGATGAGTATGCATCTGTCTTCTCGATCAGACTGGTCAGAAGCTGTACGCTGAACATTGCGACAAGTTCCGGCTTATTGTCAACAGTCGTAAGCGTCGGCTCGCAAATCCTTGCATATTCTGAATTGTTATATCCGGTAACCGCCACATCTTCCGGAACCCGGTATCCTTCCTGCAAGAGCGCTTTTACTGCACCCGCCGCCGTAATATCTTCCCCGCATACTAATGCCGAGAATTTTCTTCCGCTCTGGATCAGCTCTCTGACTGCCCGCATCCCGCCTTCCAGATCCGATGTCGTATGGAGCACATTTTTCTTCGCTTCCGCAATTCCTGCATGTTCCAATGTACTTACAAATCCATCCCATTTCAGTCTGGCGCTGACGGTATCCATATCTTTTACATAATAAATATCTCTGTACCCTTTTTCTATCAGTGCATTGACCGCAAGCGCAATGCCGTACCGGTCATCGACCAGCACTGAATAGGAATTCGGCATCTCAAGCTTTCCATTGGCCAGAACGACTGGAACATTGCAAAGCATTTTCCGTATCTCTGGCTTCTGGCAGATCGTGTTAAATACAGAACCGACAAGAACGATCCCATCTACCTTCTTTTCTAACATTGTCCGCAGATACTTCTCGGTCTCCTCTGCCTCTCCTCCGGTATTGCAGAGTGTAACCTCATATCCTCTGTGACTTAGCTCCCGCTCGATCGTGTACGCAGTCCGCGCATAATGCGGCACCCGGATATCCACGGTAAGCACCGCCACTGTCCGCATGGACTTGCTCACCATCCCACGCGCGATCGCGCTTGGCGTATAATGATTCCGCTCAAGAACTTCCTCCACTTTCTCACGTGTCGCAGGATTGACATTCCCCTTGTTGTTAAGTACCCGCGACACGGTGGAGATCGACACGCCTGCCTCTTTTGCTATATCATAAATATTCATATTACTTTCTCTGCTTCCTCCCTGCCCTTCTTATTATGAAAGGGCTTTTCTAAAAGCATACGAGATAAGACCTGCTCTTGTCAAGGAGTTCCCCGCTACAATTTCCATTAAATTCCTGCCATGTTGCACGCGCTGACGATATCGTCCCAGAATCCTGCCGCACACAGCGGATATGCGGACTCTGCCCGGTTCTTATTGTAGAGCACAGGCGCCTCTTCCAGTTCTTCTATCCGCTCGATCTCCCCTGCAAGATATTTTTGCAGACGTTTTTTTACAGAAGTCAGACGGACACCGATCGCTCCAAACCGGATATCCAGCACCTCATATCCAAATGGCTTACATTCCTGCATCCAGATCTGTTCCCGCAGTTCTTTTAACTGATCTGCCGCGCAGATACACCGCTCTATCCGTTCCGGGAAGGCAGACAACACTTCTTTTCCTTCTTCCCCGCGAAGGTATGCCTCGCGAAGTTCCACACCGAGCATTGCTTTTTCTTTCAGAAGCTTTGCCAGCATCTCATAGTATTCCCGGATCTCTGCCATAGCTCTGTGCCGGCAGTCTGTCTGAACCGTCTCTTCCTTCATGGCATGCAGCTTTTCTTCCAGTTCTTCGTAGTATGCTCCAAGCTTCATATCACGGATCTGTCCATCAAAGATTCCGACAAGCGCATCCTGATACAGCAGGAATTTTGACGGGTTATCTGCCGCCTCATTTTCCGGCATCACACCTTCCGGGCTGTCAAACGCATCCAGAAGACGGTACAGTCTGCTTCCATATCCGGTCAACATCTGCAGCCACTGCTCCAGTTCTTCCGGATCTACTTTATCATGGTAACAAAGCTGCGCATAATAGAGAAGCGAATAAATGGCAGTCCGCACCGGAGTCTCCGTCCCGTTATCAAACCAGAACGTGCACATGGTCTTTGTAATTCCTTCCTTCCGGCATGCCATCATACCTTCTTCCAATGTCTTCTCCGCCTTCCGGTAATTCGGTGCGATCCCATTCCAGGTCCATCCTCCGCCCGCAAAGCGGATATCTTTTGTAATCTTTAAGTGCAGATCGATATTTTTCTCATATGCCTCTTCCTTATGGTGATAGTAGTCCCAGTACACCAGTTCCAAATCTTCCGGGAACTGGTCTGCCTGCGTAAACTCTGCGTCCTTTGGGATGTCATAATATCCCCCGGTCGGAGACATCAGCCGGAAGAACATATCGCTCCACATCATCGCTTTCAAATGTTCCTCCTCACAGATCTGAAGTACCATTTTCAGATGCTTCGCCATGATCCCGTACCGTTCCTGATACCCATGATCCCGCAGATACCGCCCAAGACCAAGCATTTCCGCCTCATCCATCCCGACATGGATCTTATCTGTGGAAAATGGCCGAGATGCGTTTCGGATCATCGCACGCACAAATGCCTCTGTCTCTTCTCCACCTACAAGAAGAATGTCTGAAGTATCCCGAAGTCCTCTTGCCTGCGGCCATTTCAGATAAGTCCTCAGATGGGCGAGCGTCTGTATACATGGGATCAGCTCTACTCCGGCACTTCTGCCATATCCGTCCAGATGCTTTAATTCCTCATAGCTGTATTTTCCCCGATATGCACCAAAGTATGGATCCTCCGGCATTTCATAGACATCTTCCATGTAGAGGTAAATCTGATTTAACCCACACGCCGCACAGAGATTGATGAATTCTTCCGCCATCGCTACTGTCATCACACCATTTCTGGAACAGTCCAGCATAATTCCAGTCTCAGAAAAGGAGATCTCCTCTTCTTTTTTAAATGGTCGGTCTCCATACTTCCTCATTTCCACAAAAAAGAGATGCAGCGCACGGTAAAAATGTACCTGCTCGGTTCCGCCAAGTTTCAGCCGGATCCCGTCATACTCTGCCGTGATCGTCTCTTTCTGCTTCTCTTTCAGATCCCATTCTACCAGAATCCCATCCTCACTGCACCGGTGTCCCGCCGCAATGACAAAGCGCTCTGCACGCTCCCGCTGTTGTCCTAAATTTAACTCCATTGCCTTCTCCTCTCCAGTCATACTTACCTGTTTTTTCTGTAAATTTTGAAATATCCAGCATCCAGGCGCCTTATTTTTACACGCTGTTTCCGATAAGTTTCCCTTCTGCCGTCGCTATCTCCTAATATAGCATATCCCCCAGCGCCTTTCCATATTTTTATGATGATTTTTCACATGAAATGGACATATCTCGTACATTTTACCGGCATTTTCACCATATTTTTTCCTTTCTTTTTACATCGGACTGTATTATAATAGAAAGCACCCCCTGAAAAAGATGTCCGCTTCGGATCCTTTTTTCACTATTTTGCGGTACAACCATTTCATCCATTTTCAGAAAGGAGTACGTTCATGCACAACTATTTTCTATTTATCAAAACTTCTTTTCTCCACCACAAAAAGCTGTTTTGCAAAGGAATCGGGATTGTTCTGGTCCTGACAGCGATCCAGGCGGGTCTTCCGCTCTTTATGCGGTCTGTCATCTCAGCGGTAACTTTGGAGAAGTCTGCCATCCTCCTTGCCGCCGGAGTTTTTCTGTACTGCATTTTTCTGCTGCTCCACAACCTGACCGACATTTTGTGGATGCGCTTTCTGGACAAACTCGGCGGGCATATCCTCGAAGATGTCCGGGACGATCTGTATCAGGCGCTCCGCTTTGGCAGCTATGAGGATCTGATGGCAATCGGAAAGGACAAGATCAAATATACGCTTTACAACGACACGCTAAGCGTCTTCAGTTCCATCTCCTGCTTCACGATTCAGATTTTCACCAATATATTTCTGCTGATCGTATTGTTTGCCATTTCCTTTTACATCAACTTTTCTCTGACGATGATGCTCGCCATCGCTGCCGGAATCGGATTTTGTATCTCATTTCTTTCCCGGAAGCCGATCGCAAATGCATCGCGGAAGGTCAATCAGAAAATGAAGGCAGATCATCAGACGCTGACCGAATACGTGGACAGTATGGAGCTTGCCCGGACAAATCAGATCGATGATTATTTTCATGAGAAAATGAAACACAGCCTCTGGGATTTCATCCATACTTCACGGAAAAGCGATATCCCGATGGTCTTTCTGAAGAATCTGATTGCCGAGTTCCATCAGGTTATCTCTCTGCTGATTGCTGCTTTTCTGGCAATGTATTCGCAGACATTTGCGATGGGAGATGTTGTATTTTACCTCTGTGTCGTGGATCTCGTCCTCACGACAAGCCAGACGATCGAGTCGCATATTTACTCACTGGTCAAACAGCTTCCATCCTTTGAAAACATCCATCAGATCCTGGATCTCCCGCGCGCTTCCTGCGAAAGAGAGATGGATACCATCCACGAAATCCGTCTCCAGGATCTTGGATTCTCTTACAAGAATACGGAACAGACTGTGCTAAAAGGAAAAACTTTCACCTTCCGCCCCGGCGATGTCGTCCGTATTTCAGGTACAAACGGCAGCGGAAAATCAACCTTTGTAAAACTTCTGACCGGACTGCTGATGCCAACGGAAGGGAAACTTCTCTTTAACGGAGTCCCTTCAGACAAGATTTCTCCGAAATCGTTCAATGAACAGATCCTCTATCTAAGTCAGGATGAGCGGTTTTTAAACGATTCTCTGAAAACTTATCTGGAAGTGATCTCCGGTGAAGAAGTCTGCGAAAGTAAGCTGCAGTCTCTCCGCAAGGCCGTCCAACTGTCCGATGAGGTCACTTCCATCGCAGATGGAGGTCTGACACTTTCCGGCGGACAGCGGAAGAAAATACTGATGATGCGCCTGCTTCTGACCTTCCGGAAGCCCTCCGTCATCATTCTCGATGAACTTGAGGCAGGACTGGATCTGGAATCCCGGAAGCTGCTGGAAGACCTTCAGAATCAGGTGATCACAGCGCGCACTGACGCGATCATTTTCATCATCAGTCACAGCAGCCAGATTTCAGCGGACTTTACACAGACTGTAACATTGTAAAAAATAAAAAGTACCCTGAAGAATCCTATTTTCCAACCGGACTCTCAAGGTACTTTTTATTTTTTATATTGATTTCTTTTTCTCTCTTCTTACTTCTCTTTTACTTCTTTCTGCGCATTTTTTACGCCGGATTTCTTCGGCTGGTAAATCTCTGAACCGATCGCACCTGCTACGATGATCACGGCTCCGAGCATCTGCAAAATTGTAAGGTGTTCGTGGAATACAAGAAATCCGACCAAAGTTCCCACAACAACCTCAAGCGCAGATAAAATACTTGTCGTTGTCGCCTCCACATACTGAGTAGATTTGACGCATGCCACATTCGCCACCATCGTACAGAGAATCCCGATCCCAAACAGATCCCACAAAAGATTTCCCACCGGAGCTGCCGCCACATGTCCTGCTACCGCACTAAAATCCATACCGAACAAGAGCACCGCTGCCGCTCCGAGAAATCCATAGACGAGCAGCGTGTCTCTGTCATAATCTTTTGCAAAAAACTTCGGAAGAAGAATCTGCAGTGCAACACCGATCCCATTGACCACTCCCGCAAGGATTCCGACCGCATCCAGCTTGATATCCCCTCCGCCGATCAGATTCGCCACCAGGATCGCGCCGATCAGGCAGACAAAGATCGTGATGATCTTACTCCTCTCCAACTTCTCTCCAAACATAAATCTTCCGAGAATTGCAACCCAGATCGGACTCATAAACATCAGCACTGTCGCAACCCCGACCGGGATCCTCGACACTGCCACGCTGTAGCTGACAAAGCTAATGCTGTAAGCAACCGCCCCATATGCAATACAGATGACAAGCCCTTTCAGATTGATCTTCAGCGCCGATGGCTTTGTGATAAGAAGGAATACGAAATAGGCTGCCCCTGCCAGTGCACAGCGAAAGAAAGAGATCTCAATGTTGGAAAACTGATATTGTGAGAGATCCCGCACGAAAATCCCCATGATTCCCCACATGACTGCAGTGATCACCGCCAGTACAATTCCTTTGCTGCGCTTATTCATGGCTTGTCTCTCCTTCACTTCCATTTTCGTTTTGGATCGCTTCTCTGCGATAGATCACTTCATTTTCTTTCAGTGTCATCAGCACCTGAATGTCTGAGAGTGTCTCCGCATCTGCCTCCAGCGGATCCTTGTCAAGTACAACAAAGTCCGCATATTTTCCGACAGCGATCGTTCCTTTTTCTTCCTCCTCGTGATACTGGTAAGCTGCATAGCTTGTGATCGCTTTCAGTGCCTCAAGCACCGGAACCCGCTGATTTTCCCCAATCACCTGACCGGTTCTCGATATACGGTTCACTGCGCAGGAGACAGTCCGCATCATATCCGGCGGAACCACCGGCGTATCCTGGTGGAATGTAAACTTCATTCCATGATCCAACGCATCTTTTACCGGAGAAATCTGGCTTCCCCTCTCTGGTCCGAAATTCTTCATATGGATATCTCCCCAGTAATATGTGTGCGCCACGAAAAAGCTAGGGATCATACCGATCTCTTTCATCCGGCCTAACTGATCCTTTCTGACAAGCTGTGCGTGTACCATTACTGCACGGTTGCTGTCCTTCTCTCCCCTTGCTTCCAGTTCTTTCTCAAACTGTGCGATATATTGTTCTGCTGCAGCGTCCCCGTTGCAGTGTGCGAGAAGCTGCTGCTTCTTGTCCAACGCAACTGCAATATATTCTCTTAATTTTTCATCACTGTGGATCGGATACCCGCAGTATGTGTCATCCCCTTCATAAGGCGCTGTCATCCACGCAGTTCTTCCCTGCGGAGAACCGTCCAGAAATACTTTGAATCCGCCCATTTTAAAATGATCCTTATACTGTCCGGCATACTCCGGTTCAGCCTCCGGAAGATCCGCTGCCGTCATCACATCGGCATAACCGACTACATCCAGCTTCAGAAGCCCCGCACCGGATGCATATTTCAACAACTGGAACAACGGTTTCCCGACCATTCCATCCTGCACCGTCGTCACCCCGTAGCTTGCATACATCTTCTGCGCTTCCCCGATCAGACGCATCAGTTCCTCCATCGATGTCATTGGAAGCTTTGTCTGAAATTCGATGAATGCTTTCTCTTCCATATATCCGTCCGGTTCTTTCGTCTCCCCAACTCTTCCATAACGTCCCCCCGGACAGTCTTCAGTCTCTTCTGTAATTCCCTGAAGTTCCAGTCCGCGGCTGTTTGTCACTCCCATATGGGAGGAAGCATGGATCAGAAGCACCGGATGCTCACTACTAATCTGATCTAACACGGTCTTATCCGGATGTCTTCCCTCTGCGAGGAAGTTCTGGTCATAATTACATCCGATGATCCATGCGCCTTCCTGCAGGTTTCTCTTCTCTTTAAAATCCCGCATCAGTTCTACAATCTCTGCGAAATCCTTACAAAGGGACAAATCGCACTGTGTCATCGCATTGGCTGCACCGACAAAATGCGAATGTGCATCGATAAATCCCGGCATCAGCACCGCACCGTTCAGATCGATCACCTCATCGCCATCCTCCTGAAGCTTCAGCACATCCCGGGCAGTTCCAACTGCCTTGATCCGCCCATGCTCCACACACACTGCCTCTGCGTACAGCGCATGATCTTCCATTGTTAAAATCGTTCCATTTGTATAAAAACTCTTCATAGATTCTCCTCTTCTTCTAGTGTACTATCTCATTCTATGTCAGTATGCTGAAAGTGAATGAGACAGTACATTAATTTGTTTCAATATATTTTTTGTTTCTGCCTCTTCCTACAACTGCAAGTGCCCCTGCATCTACAAGCTGTTTTAAAAGGATATACGCTCTTGTTTCCTTTATATCCAAAAGCATCTGCACATCTTCTAATGTAATTTCGCCATGTCCGGCAACAAATTCCAGAATCATCCGCATCTGCTCTTCCGTTTTTGCTTTTGGCTGTACAGCTTCTTTCCATTCCAGAGCATCCTTTTCCCTGACAGCATTCATATTCGGAAGGGTGATCTTAAATGAATTTGGCGTGATCGACAGCTTCGGCTTTCTGGCGGCTTTCTCATACAGTGCGTAGATTCTGCGGATTCCCGTTCCATATGCTTCGATAAAGCGAAGTCTGTGAAACACTTCCGTCAGTTTACTGTTCCGCGACAATGAAATCCCATTACAGATATCTTCCTCTGAAATTCCCGGCAGCAATCCTCCAATAGAAATAAATTCCATCTCTTTTTTGTTCACATTTATGATAATGCTTCCACTGTAATTATAATCTCTGTGTACGATCGCATTTAGCAAAGCTTCCCTTATCGCTTCCTCCCTGTAATCCCAGCGGTCTTCTCTTTCCAGACCTTCGATACTTGCTCTGTTCTGGTTGCAAAGCTGCAGGTAATCATACGTCTTTTCCAACTGTTCTAATACGGAGCCTGAAAATTCCTTTTTATCTTGAAAGACTGTATTTGCATCATCAGAAAATACTGCAACCTTTATTGTATGCATACATTGATCTGAAAGCAGCAAGCCCAGATTTGTATACAGATTAAAGTCCGAGTTCTTAATTCCAAGCTGGTAATATTTATTTGGCTCAAAAGGAACCCCATGTTTTCTAAAAACCTCTGCTGTATATAAAAATGTAAGTTCCTGGTCCAGTGAACGCAGATTTTCAAAAGAATTTCCATCCGCATATTTGATCAGCTGACGGATCTGCTCCTGGGATGCCTGGGCAGAAGACGCTCCCTGACGCACATACACACCGGATGGCTTCAACCCCTTCGCCCTCAGGTAGTATGGTTTATACGTTCCTTCTCCAATCTCGATTTTTATTACATTGCCTTCTTCCAGTGTATACTTTACGAACATTGTAACATCTGGAAGAATCGCATCCCGTATTCCATTTGTGATCCGGGTATATACATCATCTACATCCTCTATTCCAACACGGTTCCCGCTGTCATCCACTCCAACGAAGATCACGCCTCCATCTGTATTTGCAAACGCAATTACTTCTTTATAAATTTCGGAAACAAATGTTTCTTTAAACTCTATCTTTTCACTCTCATATGGCATAAAGATTCCTCCTCAAATTTCCTCTTTCTATGCGCCGCTCTCTAAATCTAACTTTATTATCGGTTAATTTTCATTCAGCGTCAAGTGAAAAAAGTGAAAATTCACTTTGTTCATTTTTCATAGTGAATATCAAATCTAAAGAGTAATACACCGATGCACATTTTCTTATGCAATCAAAAGAACATTCCCACGGAACCGCTGGCAGTCTCTCTGTCTTTTCCGTGGAAATGCTCTTCTATTATCGTCTTATTTTTCTACTTTTATTCTGCCTGAAGAACAAGTTCTCCGTCCTGAAGTCCTTCGGATACTGCGCGAACTTTAATCTCGCCGCTTTCTTCTCCGGACTGGATCAGTGCGAGGATCAGTCCTGAGAATGCATGTCTGGAAGATGCCTTGTCATTCTCTCTGCATCCCGGATCTCCATTTCCAAGACCTAACAGATGTCCTGCTCCGGTCACTTCAAATGTCACGTTATTCTCTGCGTTTGGAACAACGATTCCATTTTCATCTACGATAGAAACTTTCACGCAGGAAACGTCCATACCGTCTGCTTCGATTGCATTTCTGTCTGCTTCCATTCGGATCGCTGCTGCTTTTCCGGCTGTACGCTGTACATCTTCTGCAACCTTCTCGCCATTTCTGTATCCGATCGCGCGAAGTTCTCCCGGATGATATGGTACTTCAAATGGAACCCATGCCTCTTCCAGAGGTTTTCTTCCAAGTGATTCCCCATTTAAGATCAGCTCTGCCTCATCACAGTTTGTATAAAGACGAATGTTCTTGATCTCTCCTTCTTTCTCCCATGTCCAGTGCGGCATGATGTGGATCAGCGGAGTATCTTTCATTCTCGCCTCGTAGTAGAAGCAGTCATCTTTCGGGAATCCACAAGTATCCATGATACCGAAGTTGGAACATACCTGATATTCTTTTAACGGCGTAGGCTCTCCGCGGTAGTCAAATCCAGTCCAAATGAAGAATCCTCCCGTCTTTGGATTTTCTTTGTAGAAGTTCCATGTCTGCCATGGTCTTGCAGTTCCGCCTGCGTTTGGACCGCCTTCACCGCCCATCATAACGTAACGTGTTCCATAGCTTGAGCAGTGTCCTCTTTCTTTGTTATCCTCATAGATACCTCTTGTTGTATACCAGGAAGCGCTCTCTGTACTTAAGAACTTCATGTCCGGATAGTTTTCAGATAAGTTCTTGATCTGATTATTGTTCAGTGCAGATTCTGCATAGTTCATTCCAAATACATCATAGATCTCTAACCCGTATTTTGCTGCCATCTCTCCTGATAAGAATGCCTCTGCGGAGAGGAATAGTCTGCTGTCATCCAGATGTTTTGCAAACGGGATCATCTTATCGAGAATACGTAGCGCCTGGTAGCTTCCTGCGAAAATCTCTTCATTTGACATACTCCATGCAAATACGGACGGGTGATTTCTGGAACTCTTGATCAGCTCTTCCAGATCTTCCATACGATGTTTGGATGTCTCAATGATTCTGTTCTCATTGATCACGAGCACTCCGAGGCGGTCACATGCATCTAACAACTCCAGTGTCGCCGGATTGTGGGAAGAACGGAATGCGTTAAATCCAATATCTCTGATCTTCTTGATCTTATAGTTCTGGATTGCATCCGGGATCGCTGCGCCTACTCCGACAAAATCCTGGTGGAAACATGTTCCGTAAAGCGGTGTCTGTACGCCATTCAGAAGAAGTCCTTCGGATGTGTACTCGATGCTGCGGATTCCAAATGTTGTCTCATAGTTATCTACTAATTTGTCACCTTCAAATACTTCTGTCACTGCTGTGTATAAGTAAGGATTTTCACATTCCCAGAGAAGTGCCTCTTTTACTTCCAGGCTGCATTTCTTTGTGTCTTTTCCATATGTAGGAAGATTTCCTTCTGTCTCTGCATGACCGATCTCTTCTCCCATTGGATCGATGATCGTTGTACATACGCGGTAAGCTTTCTCTTCAAATGTCTCATTGCATACCGTTGTCTCAATGTCTAAGTGGGCATCTTTTCCTTTGACAGTCGGTTTTACAAAAACACCCCAGCGGTCGATATGTGTATCTTCGTAAGTTGTCAGCCATGTATGACGGTAGATTCCACCACCTTCATACCACCATCCTTCATTTCCGTTTGTTGTGTCACAGCGCACAAGGATTACGTTATCTCCCTCGTCATCGCCGTACTTTGTAAGCTCTGTCACGTCAAACTGGAATCCAGTATATCCTGAATAATGATCTCCGATAAAGCATCCGTTATACCAGAAAGAAGCATTTCTCATCACACCGTCAAACTCTAATACGACACGTTTCCCCAGTGTGCTCTTCGGCACTTTGAATGCCTTACGGTAGTATGCGATTCCGTCCGGGATATATCCCTGAGCCCAGTTTGTCGCTTCGTCTGTCACACCGATCTCTACGCGGAAATCATGCGGAAGATCGACTCTCTTCCAGTTCTTTGCAGATTTTGCTTTCTCCGGAAGATTTCCCATCAGCATGTTCGCCGCATCTACATCTCCCTTTGCATCATCTCCTGCCGGAAGGATATCCTGAAGCGCGCGGAGCATATTTGCTGCTCCGGCGAATGGCTCAAATAATTCATCGTCCACTGCATTTGAGATTCCTGCTACGATACCGCTCTTTGCATAAGTCTTCGGAAGCGGACCTACTTCATCGATGATATACATCCAGTTTTTGTCAAAATTTTGTTTCGTTCTCATATACTTCTCGTCTCCTCGTATTCTAAGTCTGTCAGTGACAATATCTTTGAATCTGTTTTATTTCTCTGCCTGCTGTTTACGAGCTTCTAACTCTTTTACGATTCTTTCATGTTCTTTATCTGTAAATTTGTTAAATAACATTGGAATGATTGCAAGTACACCGATTGCTGCACAGAAAAGTGTAAATGCTCCGTGGATCATGTTCTGTGCCTGTGGTGTTACCTGGTTCGGTACATAGTTTGCGATCTCAAGCACTGCTCCTGTCACACCTGCGCTCAATGCCATACCGATCTTTGCTGTCAGTGTCTGGGTAGAACTGATCAGACCTTCCTGACGGTTTCCAAATTTCCACTCTGCATACTCGATCGTATTTGTCAGCATAGTAGCAGATACAACAGAAGACATTCCAAGCGGAATACTTGTCAGTGCGTATAAGAACATTACTAACGGTACGTTTTCAAATCCTGCAAAGAAGAATACAACATCTACGATGATCCCAAAAACTCTTGAACCGATAAATACAGTTTTCGAGTCAAATTTCTTTGTGAACATCGGAGCGATCACAAGACCTACGAACATTCCCGGAAGGAATAATACACTGAAGATCGGGATCAGGCTCTCAGATCCTACACAGTCTTTTACATAATAGATGACCATTCCCTGCTTTAACATTGTTCCGATATTTCCAAGAAGTCCACAGCATAACAGTAATAATAACGGTTTGTTCTGTGTGATTGCCTTTACAGAGCTCTTTAATGTGATTTTCTGGTTCGGTACCGGCTGTACGTGCTCTCTGATGTTTGCAAAACCGATCAGGTAGAATGCCGCTCCGACTAATCCGACAACAAGCGCTGTCATCATGTAACCTTTTGCCTTATCACCATTTCCAAGTGCATTTACTAACGGAATCGCGATCACACCGAGAACTGTTGTTGCAAGTGTTGTTGACATACGTGAAAAGCTGATGATCTTAGATCTCTTCTGCACATCAGAAGACATTGCTGCCGGCATTGTCCAGAACGGAACATCGACAGCTGTAAAAGCCATACTCATCATAACATATGTCACTGCTGCATAGACAACTTTCAAAGTCGGCGAAAGGTCCGGTGAACTAAAGTTTAATACTAAGAAAATTACAATGACCGGAGCCATAAATAACAGCCAAGGTCTGTAACGTCCCCATTTTGTTCTTGTATGGTCGGCGATCGTTCCCATCATCGGGTCATTGACACCATCCCAGATTCTTGTAAGCAGCATGATAATACTTGCCGCACCTGCTGTAATTCCAAAAATGTCTGTGTAGAATACCATCATGTAACTGCTCCACAGACCGAAGATCAGATTCTGTCCGAAACCTGCGATCGCATGACCGAACATTTCTCTGCCTTTTACTTCTCCTGCCACAACCTGTGACATCTCTGCATGTTTCCCTATTGCTTTCATAACTTCCTCCTTTGTCGCGTCGTTTACTCTCTGTCTACTACAATACAACAAAATGAAGAAAGATACATTGCCCTAAACACGACACGTTGCATACTTTCCTATCAGATTCAGACATTCTGTTTATGCACTTTTCTACATTCTCCCGGAAGAATCCCGAATTCCTCCTTAAACAATTCGTAAAAATGACTAGAATTACGGAATCCAACTTCCTCCATCACCGCCGATACGCTCATTCCGCTTTCCTCCAGAAGGATTTTCGCCCGCTTCAGAAGCACCTTCTGGCAGTAGCGCGTGATCGTAAGCCCGGTAAATTTCTTCACGACCTTATTCAGATAATCTCCGCTGTAATTCAATTCGCTTGCAAGTTCCTGCCGGGAATATTTCCCCGGATTCTGTTCGATCAGAAGTTTAATCCGCTCAAACAGCTGTTCTTCCACCGAAGAATCCAGTGTGATATGACGGATCTGGTATAGTTCAGGATCCTGAAGCGCACCGAACAGACGCTCCACAAGTCCGTGGAAAATATGCAGATACCCCGGCGCCTTCTCCAGCAGTTCTCTCGTCATGCGCTCAAACACCTCATAGGTCTGCTGCACCCCTTTCTCATCTGCCTTCGCTGAAATATAGAGGTAGTCCTTCTTATAAAATGCCTTCTCCTCCAGGCTCGACATCAGAAACCGGTAAATACTTCCCGTTGTCTTCTGTGAAGTCTCTAACATTTCCCGGATATATTCCTTAGAAAGGCACAGATAAACCGCAAAGAAATCCTTTCCCGAAATCTCTCTGTGCTTCGTATTCCGGTTAATAAAGCAGCCCTCTCCTTTCTTATATACATAAGTACTCTTCTCGATCTGCTGCTCTACAGCCCCTTCTAACACATACATCAGCTCATAATAATCGTGCTGGTGGATCTTGATCCCCCATTCTTCGGGAAAGATCATCTTACCGTCACTGCTTGTCCCTTCGACCTCCCGCTTCGTCGTAAATTTCTGTCCGTCACTGATTCCTCCGAAACTGATATTCTGTTTTTCTTCATACTGCCCGCCTGACATCACATTGATTGCAAACGGCACTTTCAGATAACGCATATGGTCCGTCCGAAGCAGCTCAAGCTGCTCCTCTTTTTTCGTATTTTCGTTCGATATGATCTTAATCTCATCGTTCAGCGCATACCAGGGAAATATAAACATGTTTCCTGCCTCTCTTTCTGATAGGAGTTTTCTCCTACGTCTGTCTCCATTATGCTATATTTAAGAAGGAATGGCAACTGCGGAATCAAAACTGAATCAATTCCTTCTCATGATTTCTCCGACTATTTTCTGTTTTTCTCTTTCCCCAGCGGATTCCATTCTCCCCGCAGATATCGCAGGATAAACAGACTTCCAAGACAGACATTATTGGCGATCATGCATCCCCACACTGCATACAGTCCGAGATGGAATACTCTGACACAGAAGAATGTTCCCAGCACTCTCACGCACCACATGCTGAACAGCGCATAGTAAAATGGCTTTACCGTATCTCCCACTCCATTGAAGATTCCTTCCAAAATGATCAGTACCCCAAACAATGGCTCTGATACTGCAACCATACGCAGCACGATCGTTCCAAGTGCAATGACTTCGCTCTCCTTTGTGAAAATATGAAGGAGCTGTGGCGCAAGCAAAAATAAGAGCGCTCCGGATACGGTCATGATAACGAGGATGATCGCGATCAGCATCCTTGTCAGTTCATGCAGACGCTTCTGATCTTTTGCTCCAATCGCATTTCCCGACAACGTAGCCGCAGCCGCCTGCATTCCATATCCCGGGATATAAAATGCCTGCTCCACTGTCAGAGCGATCGAATGTGCGGCAAATGCTACTGTTCCAAGTCCTGTCACAAGGGATGCGAACACAACATGCCCAAGGCAGGTAGCCATCCGTTCCATCGCAACCGGAAATCCGACACGGATACAAGGTTCCATGATCTCCCGTTCCGGGCGGATCCTGCATCCTGCCGGAGAGACATAACGGTTTTTATAAAGCGCGATCGTCATAAAGATCCCGCCGACTACAAAGGAGACTGCGGTTCCGATTCCGGCTCCTACTGCGCCATAACCGAATCCAAACATCCGGATACTTGCCCCGCCGATTTTGATCATTCTCGTATCGTAAATAAAAATGTAATTCAGGACGATATTTACAAGGTTCATGCAGACATTGACATACATCGGTGTCTTCGTATCTCCCACCGCGCGCAGCACCGCTCCGAAGATGATGATCGCACTGCGGAATAACATCGGAAGACAGATGATTGCAAAATAGAGAGAGGCATCCTTTTTGATCGCCGGATCCACTCCCATCCACGTCGGAAGAAACGGGCTGACCGCAAGCGTCAGCAGACCAACTCCGATCCCGGTTCCCACTGCAACGATCACTGCCTGCACAGATGCCCGCCGCACGTTTTCAAATGCTTTCGCGCCCATTTCTCTTGAAATAAATGCCATAAATCCGATGCCCATCGCAAACAATGGACCATTCACAAGCCATGTGACGGACGTGCTCATCCCCACTGTCGCTGTGGCTTCCGCGCCGATCCTTCCGACCATCGCCGCATCAATATACTGCACAAGTGTCTGGAGCATCTGCTCCAAAAGCGTCGGCCATGCCAGCGCCAGGATCGTCAGGAAAAGTGCTTTCCGATGTCCTGACAGTTCCTGCCTGCCACCGCCCTTTTTCATTGCTGTTTCTCTTGTTCCCATGTTCCCTCTGCCACTCCTTTTCTCTTTTTCTTATTTAGGCGTTTGTGAAACGCCACAAGCCGCATAAATACGGCATTTTTTGTTAGAAAA
>OATU01001256.1_pt1 | contig 16359 bp, 16 predicted proteins | sample 1516711 | NCBI WGS metagenome assembly OATU01 (sample SAMEA2579971, study PRJEB22360) | human gut metagenome | biome: human gut; feature: human-associated habitat; material: faeces | place: Denmark | collected 2008/2010 | reverse complement strand
CGGCATGGGCGGTATTCAGAACGCAGAAGATGCGCTGGAGTTTATTATGGCAGGCGCTACAGCAGTATCTGTGGGAACCGCCAACTTCACCAACCCTTATGCTACAGTGGAGATTATCGAAGGACTGGAGCGATATATGAAAGAGAATGGCGTGGAAGACATTCGGGAATTGATTGGAATTGTGAAATAGGAAAGATAGGGCAGAATACCAGAGGAGAGGGGTTCTGCCCTGGTTGTTTTCTGTGAAGAACTGTGATAAAATTGAAGAGATTTGATGAGCAGGCACAAAAGGCCTGCAAATACGGAGGTTTAAGAAAAATGGAAGCATATAAAGCAGAATTTATTGATTTTATGGTAGAAAGTAATGTTTTGAAATTTGGAGAATTTACTTTGAAAAGCGGCAGAAAGTCACCTTTCTTTATGAATGCAGGGGCTTATGTTACCGGTTCTCAGCTGAAAAAGCTGGGTGAGTATTACGCAAAAGCTATTCACGACAAATATGGCGATGATTTTGATGTGCTTTTTGGACCGGCATACAAGGGAATTCCTATCAGCGTGGTAACGGCCATTGCCTACAGCGAATTATACGGAAAAGAAGTCCGTTACTGTTCAGACCGTAAGGAAGAAAAAGACCATGGTGCAGACAAGGGAAGTTTCCTGGGAAGCAAGCTGCAGGACGGCGACAGAGTCGTTATGATTGAGGATGTGACAACCTCCGGGAAATCCATGGAAGAAACTGTTCCAAAGGTAAGAGGTGCAGCCGATGTGGAAATCGTAGGTCTGATGGTTTCCCTAAACCGTATGGAAGTGGGAAAAGGCGGCGAAAAGAGTGCGCTTGAGGAAGTAAAGGATACTTACGGATTTGATACCAATGCCATTGTTACTATGGAAGAAGTGGTTGAGCATTTGTACAACAAAGAATGTGGCGGCAGAGTCGTCATTGACCATGAAATTAAGAAAGCCATTGACGCATACTATGAACAGTACGGCGCCAAATAAAAAAGAAGGAAGGATTCCTGATGAACGAAAAAATTTATAAAACCATGTCCCGCTGTGCAGCAGGCAGTATTGCAGCTGGGATTGTTGTATTGGTAACCGGGATTGCCACAGGTGTTGTCATGCTGGTAACCGGAGCCAGACTTCTGAAAAGGAAATCTGAGATTACATTTTAATGGACAGGATAAGGGGCTGTTGTATGGAAATGAAATACTTCAGCCTTCTTATTATTTATTTAGCAAGTTGTGATAAGAGGTTGAAAAATTGAATAAAAGGGTAAAGAAGAAAATAAAAGCCGCGGGGGCGGTTTTGTTTGTAATATATATTCTTGCACTGATATACTTCCTCTTTTTTGCAGAAAGGTTTGGACAGCTGGCTTTTGCAGAAAGGGAGTATCATTATAATCTTGTGCTGTTCCAGGAAATTAAAAGATTCTGGATATACCGGAAGCAGTTGGGCGCACTGGCGGTTATGGCTTATTTTTTTGGCGATGGCTCTAATTTATTGGGCAATGTGGTGGGATTTATTCCCTTTGGACTGATTCTTCCCATTATCAGCCGAGAAGCAAGAGGATTTTTCTTTATTACTTTCTCTGGATTTACATTAAGTCTTTGCGTAGAAACCGTTCAGCTGGTTACAAAGCTGGGGTGCTTTGATGTGGATGATTTGGTGATGAATACACTGGGGGCAGCAATCGGTTATCTGCTTTTTGCTGTCAGCCATTTACTATATAGAAATTGGAAAAGGAGAGCAGGATAATGGCGAAAAAACGATATAAATATGATTTTGCAAAGAAAAAACATTCCGAGAAAGGAGTTACGTCTTCTGTATTTGCCGGAATCTCTCTGGGGATTTTCTGTATTGCAGCCATCTGTTCCCTTGCATTTCACGGGAAAGGCGGTCTGTATCTGGGGGCTATGGGACTGATTGCCATAGGGCTTTCCATTTACGGATTTATTCTGGGACTGAAAAGTTTTTCGGAGAAAAACAGAGACCAGCTTTTCTGCAAAATTGGAGCAGCAGGAAACGGCGTGCTTATGGTTATCTGGCTGGGGCTGTTTCTGCTGGGACTTGCATAAAACACAGAGAAGGAGGAAAAACATATGGAAGAGCGGTTGAAAAAGCAGATGGATTTTTTGCTGGAAGTGGATAAGCTGAAATTTATCAACCGACAGACGTATTTGTCTGACGGAACACGCAGGGAAAACGATGCGGAACATTCTTGGCACTTGGCCCTGATGGCTGTGCTTCTGTCTGAACATGCGGACGAAGAAGTGGATTTGCTGAAGGTCATTACTATGGTACTGATTCATGATTTGGTGGAAATTGACGCAGGAGATACATATGCCTACGACGAGGCGGGAAAGCAGACCCAGAGAATACGGGAAGAAAAGGCTGCGGACCGGATATTTGCCATGCTGCCCAAAGACCAGGGGGAAAAATTTCGTGCGCTGTGGGAAGAATTTGATGCTTACGAGACACCGGAGGCAAAGTTTGCTCATGTGTGCGACAATGTGCAGCCGTTGATGCTGAATCATGCCACAGGCGGAAAATCCTGGAGGGAAAGAGGCATCCGCCGTTCACAGGTGGAAAAGCGGAACAGCCGTGTGGGGGAAAGCTCCCGGACAATGAAAGCTTATGTAGAGGGTATTTTAGATAAAAATGTGGAGAAAGGAAATTTGAAAAATGAGTGATGCATGGATGATGGAACGTTTTTCTCTTATGAAAGAAAGAATCCGGGAAATCAGCGGAGAAGAAGTCGTAAAAGAACCTTATGGGACTTATTTTAAAACAACGGCAGCCTTTATTATGCAGGTGGCGGATTTGCACAAAAAACTGCAGCAGGGCTGGCTGGAAGGCGCAGAACTTTCGGAACTGGAGGCCAATAATCAGAAGCTGTATGAAGATATTCTGCCTCAAAACTATGGACATTCTTATGGAAATCCAACATGGGCGGCAGAGACTCTTGGGGAAGAATTCGGGCAGCTTTTAAGTTTTTTGTATACAGAAATCCGGGGACTGATTGTCTTTGCTTACGAAGACAGGCTTTTTGACATGACAGTAGCAATGGAATTATTTGTACAGATATACAATCTTTTTGAGGATGAAGAGGTTTCTGCAAAAGATGTAAAAGAGGCAATTTACTGGTATGTCAGCGATTACAGTGACGAAATGGTGGGCCGCAGAGTGCAGGAAGGGGTAGACCCGGCTCTTGATTTTGCCGCCAATATTATCTGCAGCAGTGATTTGACGGATATCCGTTACCTGTATCGCTTTGGGGAATATATCACGGAAAATGAAATAGGTATGGCAAAATTTTTAAATACTCTTTCTGAAGAGGAAATTCAGGCTATGGCACGGACTTTCACAGAGGGCTACCGCACCGGATTTGTGCTGACAGGAAAAGACATCACAAAGAAAAAGACGGTGAATATACGTTTCCAACTGGGATTTGAGCGTATGGTAAAGGCAGCTATTGAGCAGTTTAAGGCCATGGATTTAAAACCGGTGATTTACCGGAGTGCAGTTCATAGCGTAAACAAGAAGCAGCACCACAGAATCGGGTATTACGGCGCTATTCCAAACCCACAGTTTGAATATGATCACAAAGACGATGCGGCCTTGTATCTGGACCATGAGTTTGTCCAGAGAAAGCTGAGAGTGCTGCAGGTGGCTTATGAACAGGTAAAAGGTTTGGCGGCTGTACACGGCGGTCCGGCCTGCATGGAAACCTTTGGAGAAACACCGTTTGCTCCCGAAAAAAGAAAGGAGGCCTGCACCCTTACCAGTCATCAGCAGAAGCTGCAGGTCACTTATGACAACGAAGCAGGACAGATTGTAAATCGCTATATTAAAGGGGAAGAAAGAAGTTTTACTATCATTGCCTATCCGGTTATGGAAATCGGAGAGCAGTTTGAAGAAATTTTCCGGGAGACAGTGAAAATCAATACCCTGGATAATCAGCTTTACCGCAGAATTCAGCAGAATATCATTGACGCTTTAGACAAAGGGGAGACCGTACAGATTAAAGGAAAAGGCCAAAATGCCACAGATTTGACCGTAAAACTTCATCATCTGGAAAATCCGGCAAAACAGACCAACTTTGAAAACTGTGTGGCAGACGTCAACATTCCGGTGGGAGAAGTCTTTACTTCCCCGGTATTGAAAGGTACAAACGGAACGCTGGCGGTTTCCAGGGTGTTCTTAAACGGACTGGAGTACAAAAATCTGAAAGTGGAATTTTCGGATGGCAGAATTTCCGGTTACAGCTGCAGCAATTTTGCCTCTGAAGAGGAAAACCAGAATTTTATAAAGGAAAATCTGTTATATCACCATGATACCCTGCCTTTGGGGGAATTTGCCATAGGAACCAACACTACGGCTTATGTCATGGCACAGAAATATCAGATAGGCCATCTCCTTCCCATTCTCATTGCGGAAAAGATGGGGCCGCATTTTGCAGTGGGGGATACCTGCTATAGTTGGAGCGAGGATACAGCAGTCTACAATCCGGACGGAAAAGAGATTATTGCCAGGGATAACGAGGTGTCTATTCTGCGAAAAGAGGATATAAGCAAGGCTTATTTGGGCTGTCATACAGATATTACTATACCTTATGATGAGCTGGGCAGTATAAGAGTGCAGACCCTGCATGGGGACTGGGTTTCCATTATTGAGGACGGCAGGTTTGTACTTCCCGGAACAGAAGCATTAAATGAGCCGTTTCCTGCTTGACAAGACCTGTCACAATATGTAAAATTGTGCTGTATGGAGAAATTCTAAATCATAGAGATAAAGGAGAATAATCATGGCAAAAGTTGGAATTGTTATGGGCAGTGACTCTGATATGCCTGTTATGAGCAAAGCGGCAGACATGCTGGAAAAATTCGGGATTGAGTATGAGATGACAATCATCTCTGCACACAGGGAACCGGATGTATTCTTTGAATATGCCAAATCCGCAGAAGAAAAAGGATTTAAAGTTATCATCGCAGGAGCAGGTATGGCCGCACACCTTCCGGGTATGTGCGCTGCAATTTTCCCAATGCCGGTTATCGGTATTCCGATGCATACCACCTCACTGGGCGGAAGAGATTCTCTGTATTCCATTGTACAGATGCCTTCCGGAATTCCGGTTGCGACGGTAGCAATTAACGGAGGAGCCAATGCGGCAATTCTGGCAGCCAAGATTTTAGCTACTTCTGACGCAGAACTGCTTCAGAAATTGAAAGACTACAAAGAAGAGTTAAAAGACCAGGTTGTAGCAAAAGATGCAAAACTGCAGGAAGTAGGATATAAAAACTATAAATAAGCACGGAAAAGAAGCGAGGAGGATAAAAATGGATTACAAGAAAGCTGGCGTAGATATTGAAGCTGGTTACAAGTCAGTGGAATTAATGAAAGAACATGTAAAGAAAACCATGCGCGAGGAAGTGCTTGGCGGTTTAGGCGGATTTTCCGGTGCTTTTTCCCTGAAGAAAATCAAAGAAATGGAAGACCCGGTGCTGCTGTCCGGTACAGATGGCTGCGGTACAAAAGTAAAATTAGCTTACCTTATGGACAAACATGACACTATCGGTATCGACGCAGTGGCTATGTGTGTCAACGATATTGCCTGTGCAGGCGGTGAACCTCTGTTTTTCCTGGATTACATTGCATGCGGCAAAAACTATCCGGAAAAAATTGCAGAAATCGTAAAAGGTGTGGCAGAGGGATGTCTGCAGTCTGAGGCGGCTTTAATCGGCGGCGAAACCGCAGAACATCCAGGGCTTATGCCGGAAGAAGAATATGACCTGGCTGGTTTTGCAGTAGGTGTGGTAGAACGCAGAGACTTAATCAACGGTGAAAACTTAAAGGATGGAGACGTGCTTATCGGTATGGCTTCTTCCGGGGTACACAGCAATGGCTTTTCTCTGGTTCGTAAAGTGTTCGAGATGACAAAGGAATCGCTGGATACTTACTATGACGAACTGGATAAAACACTGGGCGAAGCTCTTCTGGCGCCTACCAGAATCTATGTAAAAGCCTTAAAGAACGTAAAAGAAGCAGGGGTTGCTGTAAAAGCCTGCAGCCATATCACAGGCGGCGGTTTCTATGAAAACGTACCGAGAATGTTAAAAGACGGTGTGTGCGCAGTAATTGAAAAAGACAGCTATCCGATTCCTCCTGTCTTTACCTTAATGGCAAAAGTGGGCGAAATCGAAGAAACTATGATGTACAATACCTTTAACATGGGTCTTGGAATGATTGTAGCTGTAGATGCCAAAGATGTGGATAAGACTATGGAAGCCATCAAAGCAGCAGGAGATACGCCATATGTTGTGGGTAAAATCGAAGCAGGCGAAAAGGGCGTAAAATTAGTATAAGTATAAGGGGAGTCAGGGTTGCCGCAGTGCAGCCCTTTTCCTGTCGAAGAGAGAGGCTGACAAAAATGATGAAAATAGCGGTTTTGGTATCCGGCGGCGGAACCAATCTTCAAGCAATTTTAGACGCCATAGACAGCGGAAAGATTACCAATACACAGGTGTCTGTGGTAATCAGTAACAACGCAAATGCTTATGCTCTGGAGAGAGCCAAAAAACACGGGATTCCGGCGCAGTGCGTATCGCCGAAACGCTACGAATCCAGAGAACTTTTCAATCGGGCACTTCTGGAGACTATACAGTCGTATCATGTGGATTTGGTTGTGCTGGCCGGCTGTCTGGTGGTAATTCCGGAAATGATGGTAAAAGCCTATCCAAATAGAATTATCAATATTCACCCATCTCTGATTCCTGCTTTTTGCGGAACAGGGTACTATGGCTTGAAGGTACATGAGGGTGTGCTGCAAAGAGGAGCGAAGGTGACTGGCGCTACCGTGCATTTTGTAGATGAGGGAACGGATACCGGTCCCATTATTCTGCAGAAGGCAGTAGAAGTACAGCAGGATGATACACCGGAAACTCTGCAGAGGAGAGTGATGGAAGAGGCGGAATGGCAGATTATGCCGCAGGCGATTGACCTGATTGCCAACCAGAAGGTAGAAATTACAGACGGAATTGTAAAAATCCGTGAAGCATAAAAAGTATCAAAGCGTGAAAGGGGCATGGAACACATGAAAGTATTAATTATCGGAAGCGGCGGAAGAGAACACGCCATTGCATGGAAGGTGGCAAAAAGTCCGAAAGTGGACAAAATTTACTGTGCGCCGGGAAATGCGGGAATTGCAGAAGTAGCAGAATGTGTCAATATCGGAGCAATGGAATTTGACAAGCTGGCAGCTTTTGCAAAAGAAAAGGAGATTGATTTAACTGTTGTAGGTATGGATGACCCATTGGTAGGCGGTGTGGTAGACGTCTTTGAAAAGGAAGGGCTGCGCGTATTCGGACCGAGAAAGAATGCGGCAATTCTGGAAGGTTCAAAAGCCTTTTCAAAAGATTTAATGAAAAAATATAACATTCCTACTGCAGCCTATGAGAATTTCCAGAGTGCGGACGAGGCGCTGGCTTATCTTCGGGAAAAGGCAGATTTTCCCATCGTGTTAAAGGCAGACGGTCTGGCGCTGGGAAAAGGTGTTTTAATCTGCAATACTTTAGCAGAAGCAGAAGAAGGCGTAAAGGAAATTATGCTGGACAAGAAATTCGGTTCTGCTGGAAATACACTGGTGGTAGAGGAGTTTATGACAGGCCGTGAGGTTTCGGTACTTTCCTTTGTGGATGGAAAAACGATCAAAACCATGACTTCCGCTCAGGACCACAAACGTGCAAAGGACGGAGATGAGGGCTTAAATACCGGCGGTATGGGTACTTTCTCCCCAAGTCCTTTCTACACAGAGGAAGTAGATGATTTCTGTGAAAAATATATTTATCAGGCTACCGTAGACGCTATGGCAGCAGAGGGAAGAGAATTTAAGGGCATTATCTTCTTTGGTTTAATGCTTACAGAGAAAGGTCCGAAAGTGCTGGAATACAATGCCCGTTTCGGTGACCCGGAGGCGCAGGTTGTCATTCCGAGACTGAAAAATGACATTGTGGAAGTGTTTGAAGCCTGTGTAGACGGAAAACTGGACGAAGTGGACTTGCAGTTTGAAAACAACGCAGCCGTATGCGTGGTACTGGCTTCTGACGGCTATCCGGTATCCTACGAAAAAGGATTCCCCATTGAAGGTTTGGAAAACTTCAAAGATAAAGACGGTTACTATGTGTTCCATGCAGGAACTGCTTTAAAGGACGGTAAAATCGTTACAAACGGCGGTCGTGTGCTGGGTGTTACCGCCAAGGGTGCAGATTTGAAAGAGGCAAGAGCCAATGCGTATAAGGCAACGGAATGGATTCAGTTTGCCAATAAGTATAAGAGAAACGATATCGGAAAAGCGATTGACGAAGTATAAGAAAGGAATGGGGATACCGCATGACGCTGCAGGCAGTGCAGGGGCGGTATTCCCTTTTTCATTTCTTGCACCGAAAAAATCTCTGTGTTATAATCAGAGAATCATGCAAAAAGAGAGGGTTTTTAGAATTATGTCAAATGCAATTTCAAAAGATTTCAGGCTGTTTTCTTTACTGAAATTTGCCTTTCCAACCATGGTGATGATGGTTTTTATGTCCCTTTACACCATTGTGGATGGGATTTTTGTATCCAGGCTGGTAAATACCCAGGCGCTTTCTGCTGTGAATATTGTGTATCCGGTTATCAGTCTGATGATAGCGGTGGGAGTTATGCTGGCCACAGGCGGCAGCGCAGTGATTGCCCGAAAGCTGGGAGAACACCGGCCGGAGGAAGCCAGAGGAGATTTTGCATTTCTTGTGGTCACAGGAATTGCAGTAGGACTGTTTTTTCTTATAGCAGGAAATATGTTCCTGACACCTCTGGTGAAAATGCTGGGAGCCACAGATGTGCTTATGCCTTATTGTGAAGAATATCTGAGGATTCTTATATTTATGGGACCGGCCTGTGTACTGCAGCTTTTGTTTCAGACTTTTTTTGTGACTGCCGGAAAACCGGTTATTGGTCTGGCGCTTACCATAGGCGGCGGTCTTTTGAATATGATTTTAGACTATGTTTTTATGGGACCCTTGCAGATGGGAATTGCAGGCGCAGCTTGGGCCACCGGAATCGGACAGCTTCTTCCGGCCGTGGTAGGGCTTTTGTATTTCCTTTGGGTAAGGGACTCCCTGTACCTGGTGAAGCCGCGTTTTGATTTTCTGGTGTTAAAAGAAAGCTGCTTTAACGGTTCCTCTGAGATGGTGACCAATTTGTCTACTGCAGTGGTAACCTTTCTCTTTAACATTGTCATGATGCGGCTTTGGGGAGAAGCCGGTGTGGCGGCTATTACTATTGTGCTGTATGGTCAGTTCCTGTTTAATGCCCTGTATATGGGATTTTCCATGGGAGTTGCGCCGGTTATCAGTTTCAATTACGGGAGAAAAAACAGAGCATTGTTGCAGCGGATTTTTAAAATCTGTCTTTGGTTTATAGGGATATCGTCTGTTTTGATTACGATTTTTGCCCTTCTGTCCGGGGGAATGATTGTGGAAATTTTTACCCCGAAGGGAAGCAAGACTTACGAAATTGCCCGTACAGGCTTTTTTCTTTTTTCTTTTAATTACTTTTTTGCCGGAATCAATATCTTTGCATCATCCATGTTCACAGCTTTTTCGGACGGAAAAATATCGGCCATTATTTCTTTTATCCGCACCTTTGTCATGATTGTGCTGAATATTCTGCTACTGCCGTATCTGATAGGGGTAGACGGTGTGTGGCTGGCCGTGCCAAGCGCGGAATTTATGACTGTTCTGCTGTCGGTTTACTATTTCATCCGGAAAAAGGAACAGTACGGATACATAGCCTCGAAAAAACAGTAAAGAGAAGAAATTAGATTTGACCGGAAGTGCTATCTATGCTATATTAAATATAACAACAGGAAGCGGGTGAGAATATGCTGATAGAAATAGATTTTAACAGTGATGAAGCTATTTATGTACAGCTTTGTAACCAGATTATTATGGGCATTGCCACAGACCAGCTGAAAATCGGAGAAACACTGCCTTCCGTGCGGCAGCTTGCCGATACCGTAGGGATTAATATGCATACGGTAAATAAGGCGTATTCCGTTTTGAGGCAGGAAGGCTTTGTTACCATTGACCGCCGCAAAGGGGCGGTGATTTCTATTGATGAGAATAAAATCCGGGCTTTGGAGGAAATGAAAGAAAATCTTCTGGTAGTGCTGGCAAAAGGCTGCTGTAAAAACATTACGCGGGAAGAGGTTCATGCCTTAATTGACGAGATTTTTGAAGAGTATAAAGTATAAATAGAATGGGAGATTTGCATGAGGAATCAATATTCAAAATGGGCACTGAAGGCATTGAAAACTGCTGAACAGACAGCAAGAGCCTGCAGTCATAATTATATTGGGACAGAGCACATTCTGGCAGGGCTTCTGGCAGGAGAGCAGACTACAGCGGGCATTCTTTTGGGAGAGGCCGGTGTGACAAAAGAAAAGCTGCAGGAACTGACAGAAAACCTGGTAGCGCCATCCTGCGGTGTGCTTTTAGAAGAGCCCCAGGGCTATACGCCCAGAGCCAGGCAGGTGCTTGCTTTGGCTAGAGAAGAGGCGGAAAAGATGGAAAGCCGGGAAGTGGGGACAGAACATCTTTTGATTGCCATGTTAAAAGAATACGATTGTGTGGCTGCGCGGCTTCTGCACACTATGGGAGTCAATATCCAGGCCCTTTATGCAGAAGTGATGAAAACGCTGGGAAGAGAAGGCGTGCTGACGAAGGAGGACTCTTTCGGAGGCTCTTTAAAAGGCAGCAAAAAATCCTCAACACCTATGCTGGCACAGTATGGCCGGGATTTGACAGAAATGGCAGCAAGAGGATTGTTAGACCCTGTTGTGGGAAGAGAAAAGGAAATTAACCGCATGATTCAGATTCTCAGCAGAAGGATGAAAAACAATCCCTGTCTGATTGGAGAGCCGGGTGTGGGAAAGACAGCTATTACCGAAGGGCTTGCCCAGCAGATAGTCAGAGGTCTGGTACCGGAAAGTATGGCAGATAAGCGGATTGTGATATTGGATTTGTCTGCTATGGTAGCAGGGTCCAAGTATCGGGGAGAGTTTGAAGAACGCATTAAGCGGGTGATTGCAGAGGTTTCCGGTGACAGAAGAATCCTGCTGTTTCTGGATGAACTGCACACGTTAATCGGTGCAGGCGGTGCGGAGGGGGCGCTGGACGCCTCCAATATTTTGAAGCCGGCTCTTTCCAGAGGCGAAATCCAGCTTATTGGCGCCACAACCATTGAAGAATACCGCAAACATATTGAAAAGGATGCGGCATTGGAGAGACGCTTCCAGCCTGTCATGGTGGAGGAACCCGCAAAAGAAGAGGCAGAGGAAATTTTGAGAGGTCTGGTACCTTATTATGAAAAACATCACGGTGTTGCCATTGAAGAAAGTGCGGTAAAGGCAGCCGTGGCTATGGGAATCCGCTATATCAATGACCGTTTTCTGCCGGATAAAGCCCTGGATTTGCTGGATGAGGCCTGCTCAAAAGTGCAGTTGGACGGATACAAAACCCCGGACGGTCTGGTGGAGATGGAGAAACATCTCAGAAGTCTGTATCAGGAAAAAGAGGAAGCGGTGAAGCAGCAGGACTTTGTGCTGGCAAAACAGCTGCAGCAGGAGCAGAAAGAAACCGAAGAACAGCTGGAAAAGGCAAGAGAGCGTTTTGAAAAACAGTGTAAGCGGAAAAGGCTGGTTGTTACCGAAGACCAGGTGGCACAGGTAGTGGCAGAATGGACTAAGATTCCGGTGAAGAAGCTGACAGAGGGTGAATCCAAACGTCTGGCCAGGCTGGAAACGATTCTGCATAAGCGAGTGATTGGTCAGGAGGAAGCAGTGAGAGCCGTGGCAAAAGCGGTAAAAAGAGGCCGGGTAGGTTTAAAAGATCCAAAACGTCCCATTGGTTCTTTCCTCCTTCTGGGACCTACGGGTGTGGGAAAGACAGAACTTTCCAAAGCACTGGCGGAAGCGGTTTTCGGCAGAGAAGACGCTATGATTCGTGTGGACATGTCCGAATACATGGAAAAACACAGTGTGTCCAAACTGATAGGTTCTCCTCCGGGATATGTAGGGTATGAGGAAGGCGGACAATTAAGCGAAAAAGTGCGGCGGAATCCTTACAGCGTGCTGCTCTTTGATGAGATTGAGAAAGCGCACCCGGATGTGTTTAACATTCTTCTGCAGGTACTGGACGACGGACATATTACAGACGCTCAGGGCCGAAAGGTGGATTTTAAGGAAACCATTATTATTATGACGTCCAATGCAGGCGCCCAGTCCATTGTAGAGCCCAAAAAGCTGGGATTCGGGGCAGCAGACAGCGCGTCAGCAGATTATAAAAAGATGAAAGACAGTGTCATGGAGGAAGTAAAGCGTCTGTTCCGTCCGGAATTTCTGAACCGAATCGACGATATTATTGTCTTCCATATGCTGAATAAAGAGGAAATCAAGAAAATCACGGGACTGCTTCTGAAAGAATTTGTGACCCGCTGCAAGGTGCAGATGGATATAGAGGTAAAAGTCAGAGACAGTGTGAAAGAGCTTATTGCAAAAGAAGGCTTCGACCCGAAATATGGGGCGAGACCTTTAAAGAGAGCCATTCAGAACAAAATTGAAGATGCTATGGCAGAGGAAATTCTGGAGGGGCGGGTTCAGGCCGGTAACAGCGTTACTATTGGACTGTCTAAACAAACTATAAAATTTATGGTAAATGTACAGAATGACTAGAAAAATTTGTGTGTTTATGGTAACATTGATATACAAAAAAGAACGGTTCTGTAAAGGAATCGAAGAAACGAAAGACGTAAGCGGGAGGACATAACTATGTCAGTGGTAAAAGAATTAATTCGTACAGAAGAAAACGGCAAAATCAGCTTTGGCAACTATGAGTTGACACAAAAATCAAAATTATCCGATTTTGAGTATGACGGAGATATGTACAAAGTTAAAACATATAATGAAATTACAAAACTGGAACGAAACGGAATGTTTGTCTACGAATCTGTACCAGGCACTACTGTATTGAATCTGCATACAGAAGAAACAGGAATGAGTTTTACTGTAGAAGGTCCAAAAGATGCGCAGATTACCGTGGAATTGGAAGAAGATGCAGAGTATAAAGTAACCATTGACGGGGAAGAGGCAGGACAGATGAAGACAAATCTGGGAGGAAAATTATCTTTCAGTGTGGAACTGGAACAGGCAGAGCAGGTTTCTGTGAGCATTGAAAGAGTCTGAACGGTCGGTCTTTGTGGTGATTGTCTTACAGAATAAAAAAGACGATATGCAGAGTCGGGTGAGTGACTTCCCGGCTCTGCTTTTTTCTTTTGCAGCAGACCGTATTTGAGTGGGCAGAACAGGAGGAAGAGAAAAGAGATATGGCAAAAGGGAAAAAAAGTGTATTTTTTTGTCAGAACTGTGGATATGAATCTTCAAAGTGGCTGGGACAGTGTCCGGGCTGCAGGGAGTGGAATACTTTTGTGGAGGAGAGCGTTTCTGGGGCAGGAAAAGGTGCTGCAGCTAAAGGGATCTCCGGAACGGAGGGTCAGACAGGAAAGAGAAACGAACCGGTTCGGCTTTCCGAAATTCAGGTCAGGGAAGAGGACAGAATCAAAACCAATATGGAGGAGTTAGACAGGGTTTTAGGCGGCGGCATTGTGCCCGGCTCTATGGTACTGGTAGGCGGTGACCCCGGTATCGGAAAGTCCACCCTGCTTTTACAGGTGTGCAGGCAGTTGACTTTGCAGCAGCATAAGGTCTTGTATATATCCGGGGAAGAATCCCTGCGTCAGATTAAGCTGAGGGCAAAGCGAATCGGAGAATTTAATGAACATCTTTATCTTTTGTGTGAAACAAATCTGGAAATTATCCGCAGTACCATTGAACGGCTGAAGCCAGAAGCGGTGGTGATTGATTCCATTCAGACCATGTATAACGAAGAGGTGTCTTCTGCACCGGGCAGTGTTTCACAGGTTCGGGAATCCACGGGAATTCTGATGCAGATTGCCAAGGGACTGGGGATTTCCGTCTTTATTGTGGGGCATGTGACAAAGGATGGCAGTGTGGCAGGACCGAGAGTACTGGAACATATGGTAGACACTGTTTTGTATTTTGAAGGAGACCGCCAGCTTGCTTACCGAATTTTGCGAGGAGTGAAAAACCGCTTTGGTTCTACCAATGAAATCGGGGTTTTTGAAATGCAGGAAAAAGGGTTGGAAGAGGTGAAAAATCCTTCCCAGGCCATGTTAAATGGGCGTCCCACTGATGCGTCCGGAACTACGGTGGTCTGTTCTGTGGAGGGAACCCGCCCCATCCTCATAGAAATTCAGGCGCTGGTAACCAGAACCAACTTCGGACTGCCAAGGCGGACTTCTGTGGGTATTGACTACAACCGTGTGAATCTTTTGATGGCTGTGTTGGAAAAAAGAGCCGGTTTGCGTCTGGGAGATTGTGATGCTTATGTGAATCTGGCAGGAGGCATGAAACTGGGAGAGCCGGCCATTGATTTGGGCATTGTACTTTCTATTGTGTCCAGTTATAAAAATCAGGTAATAGATGAGGGAACTTTAATCTTTGGAGAGGTGGGACTTTCGGGGGAAGTTCGTGGCGTCAGCATGGCGGAAACCAGGGTGCGGGAAGCTCAAAAGCTGGGCTTTACGGCCTGCATTATGCCAAAAACCAATGTGGAGGGAATACAGGGAAAATATAAGATAAAGCTTATTGGAGTAGCCAATATTAAGGAGGCTATGGAATACATTTAAGGGGAAAAGACATATGAAAAAGATATTTGACAAAATGTTTGGACAGTATAGAGGCTTGCGGCGGGAACTGTATGTGCTTTTCTGGGGGAAGGCAGCGACCAATATGGGGGCTATGATATGGCCTATGCTGACGTTGATTTTGAGCAATAAGTTGGGGATGGATGCCGGAGAAATTGCAAAAATTACGATTTCTATGGGAATTGTACAGTTTCCGGTAAATCTGATAGGAGGAAAATTGGCAGACCATTGCAATAAGAAAAAACTTATTGTGGTGTGCGATTTGGTGACGGTCATCTGCTATCTGACAGCGGCGTTTCTTCCCGTATCCATGACACAGATTCTCCTGTTTTTTACGGCAGGGGTATTCCAAACCATGGAAAATCCGTCTTATGACGCCCTGGTGGCGGATTTGAGCACTACTGAAAACAGGGAGAAGGCCTACAGTCTGATTTACCTGGGGCTGAACCTGGGTTTGATTCTGGCGCCTTCTATAGGGGGGATTCTGTTTCAGAATCATCTGGGGCTGGCTTATGCCATTGACGGACTGACCACACTGTCGTCCACCATTTTGATTCTGCTCTTTATTAAAGATATTACACCGGTGCAGGAAGCGGAAAATGTTTATGAGAAAGCGCGGGATAGACAGTCTACCTGGCAGATATTATCCGGACAGAAGGTGATTTTGTTTTTTCTGATTTGCTGGGCGGTATATGAATTTTCCTATGCACAGTTTAATTTCCTGATTCCGTTGAATATGGAAAGCCTGTATGGTGGGAAAGGGGCAGTTTACTTTGGTTTCATGACCAGCTTGAATGGACTTGTGGTGATTATCGGAACCCCCCTTTTGACAAAGTGGGCAGCAGGTCTGGGTGACGTGAATAAGCTGCTGATTGGGCAGATACTGGTGAGTGTCAGCCTTGCTATGTATAGATTCATACAGGGGATAATTCCTATGTATTATGTGTCCATGGTTCTGTTTACGATAGGAGAAATTATGACTACGCTGGGGTCGTATCCTTATCTTACCAGGAGAATTCCTGCATCTCACAGAGGAAGAATTTCTTCGGTTTCCAATATCTTTTTAGGGGCTTCGATGTATAGCTCACAATGGCTGATAGGCGGCGTGCTGAAAACGGGAACGGTAATGACTGCATGGCAGTGTGTGACAGGAGCAGGTATTCTGGGAATTGTCTTTTATGTTCTTTTGGCAGGAGCAGACAGAAAAAGTTATCCTCTTTTATACAGAAAGTAATGCTTTGTAGGAGCTGCATTTTGGTATCGTTATGTTTATAAAGTGCCTTATGCAGCTTTCATGTCTGTTTTTCTGATATGGATATAGAAACGGTTGTGTTTGATGTTGGTGAAAAAAATGTAAAATACTGTTGACAGGAGGAAAAAAGAATGGTAATATAATTTAGCTGTCACAAAGAACAGAAAGACGACTTCGGTCGATAAAAAAGTTTTAAAAAGTTCTTGACAAAGCGATGCAGATGTGATAATCTAGTATGGCTGGCGAAAAAAGAACGGCTCAGCTGAATGGCTGGAAAAAAATTCGCCAGCGTT
>OATU01001245.1_pt1 | contig 16445 bp, 17 predicted proteins | sample 1516711 | NCBI WGS metagenome assembly OATU01 (sample SAMEA2579971, study PRJEB22360) | human gut metagenome | biome: human gut; feature: human-associated habitat; material: faeces | place: Denmark | collected 2008/2010 | reverse complement strand
CTGATGATCGAACCCGAGAACCGAAACCCCCAGAATATAGCCGCCGTTAATGAAATAATAGGCGCCTGAATTGACCGTAATGATCTTGCCCGACGTTATCAGCTGGGCGATACCCCGCCCCGCCACCATCAGGATCATGGTAGCTACAATGGGCTGTATCTTGATTTTAGCTACCAGGAAGCCGTTCCACAGCCCGCAGAGCACCCCGGCCGCCACCGCCGCGCAGATGGCTACAGCCACACTGCCTCCAACCGCCGGGAAGAGGCTGCCGCTGATAATACTGCACGCAACCGCTCCGCTGATGGCCATCACAGAGCCTACGGAGATATCGGTTCCTCCCGTGGCCAGCACCATGGTCATCCCTGCCGCCAGAATCATCAGCTTGCTTCCGTTCCGGATGATATCGATCACCCGCCCGTAGAGATGGCCATCCACGATCTTCATCTGGAAAAAGCTGCCTCCTGTGATAATCCCGTTAAACACAATGATGGCAAGCAGAATGACAAATGGCCAGAACGCCTGGTATTTCGTCAGCTTACTCCACTTTTTCATTTGCTTCACCTCCCGCTATATAGCGCATGATCTCGCCCTCCGAGATCTCCTGCCCCTTTAACTCCGTAACCTTCTTCAAATTCCGCAGCACTACCATCCGTTTGCAGCAGCGGAGCATCTCGTCGATCTCCGACGAAATGAAGAGGACTGACATGCCCTTCCGTGCTAAATCCACGACGATCTTCTGGATCTCCGCCTTTGTTCCAATGTCAATTCCTCTGGTCGGCTCATCCAGCATGAGTAAATCCGGGTCGGTGGCCAGCCATCGGGCGAGAATCACCTTCTGCTGGTTGCCTCCGCTTAAATTCTTAATCAGCTGATCCCTGGACGGCGTCTTGATCTCCAGCTTTTCAATGTATTCATCCGCAATGCGCTCCGCCTCCTGTCTGGTAATGGCGGCAAACATCCCTTTCTTTGCCTGAAGCGCCAGAATGATGTTGTCGCGGATGGACAGATCGCCGATGATCCCCTCCGTCTTCCGGTTCTCCGGGCAGAAGGCAACCCCTTCCCGGATGGCGTCCAGCGGAGTTTTCAGAGCGGCTTTTTTGCCCTTCATCTTCAGCTGGCCTTTTTCCACCTGGTCCACGCCGAAGATCAGCCTGGCTGTTTCCGAGCGGCCGGAGCCCAGCAGCCCCGACAGTCCCAGCACCTCGCCCCGCCGGATGGTCAGGTCAAAGTCCTCGATCGTGCCAAGGCCGGAGACATGATCCATTTCCACGAGGATCTCCCCGTCCTCCCGGCTCCCGTCCTCCGAAGCCGTCACTGCATTGAGCTTGTCGTAATCCTTGCCCAGCATCTTTCCGACCAGTTCCACCCGCGGCAGATGCTCCGTCTCATAGGTCCCCACGTACTTTCCGTTCCGGAGCACCGTAATCCTGTCGCAGACCTCATAGACCTGATCCAGGAAATGTGTGACAAAGACAATCCCCATCCCCTGGCTTTTCAGCTTCTTCATGATCTCAAACAGCTTTTCCACCTCAGCGGTCGATAAACTGGAGGTCGGTTCGTCCAGGATCAGCACCCTGGCGGATATGTCGCACGCCCTGGCTATGGCGATCATCTGCTGAATTGCCACGGAATAGCTGTCCAGCGTCCTTGTGACGCTGATATCCAAATCAAACTTCTTTAAGAGGGCGGCTGCATTGGCGTTGATGGTCTTCCAGTCGATCCGCCCTCCCTTTACCGGTTCCCTGCCGATGTAGATATTCTCCGCCACCGATAAGTTGGGGCAGAGATTAACCTCCTGATATACGGTGCTGATCCCGGCCTGCTGCGCCTCCTGGGGACTTTTGGGATAAATCTCATTGCCCTCTAAGAATACCGTCCCGGCAGTCCGCTCCTCGACCCCGGTCAAAACCTTGATCAGAGTGGATTTGCCGGCGCCGTTCTCCCCTAAAAGCGCGTGGATCTCTCCACGGTTCAGCCGGAATTCTACATCATCCAGGGCAATCACAGCGGCAGAGAAATGCTTTGATATATGGTTCATTGTTAGAAGCTCTTTCTTCTCTTCCATGCTTCCTCCTTCTTTCTTCCCCTTCATGATAAAAGGACGCAACAGTGTTCCGCTGCGTCCCCGTACTCAAATGGTATCGATTAATACTTACGGTTTGGCAGATCTGCTGCCGCCGTATCCTGGCGATAGATGCCTTCATCGGATTTTACCCATTTCTCAACAGGCTCTCCGTTCTTTAACTTCATGCAGGTGGTAAAGAACTGCTCGCCCAGAAGAGGATTGCATTCAACCGTCACATTCGCCTCACCGGCTGCCATCGCTTCGAATAATCCCTTTACGCCGTCCACAGACACGGTTTTGATGTCAACACCCGGCTTAAATCCGGCTTCCTTGATGGCCTCGATCGCGCCTAACATCATATCGTCGTTGTGTGCATAGACGCCCTTGATCTGATCGCCGTATGTCTTTAAGAAGGATTCCATAACTTCCTTGCCCTTGGCTCTTGTAAAGTCGCCGGTCTGGGATTCCAGAATCTCGATGCCCGTGTGGTTTGCGGCGATCTCGTCGTCAAAGCCTTTCTTTCTGTCATTGGCCGCAGATGCGCCGACGGTTCCTTCCAGCTCCACAATCTTGCCTTCGCCGCCCAGTAAATTGGACATCTCAATCGCTGCGTTTTTGCCTTCCTCGATGAAGTCGGAACCGATAAAGGTCTCATATAAGCTCTCGTCCACATCCGCTTTTCTGTCTACCAGCACGATGGGGATTCCCGCGTCCTTTGCCTCCGTAAATCCCGCGTCCCATCCGGTCTCAACCACCGGCGCCAGGCCGATTACGTCTACGCCCATATCGATAAAGGACTTAATGGCCTTAATCTGGTTCTCCTGCTTCTGCTGCGCGTCTGCAAATTTTAAATCAATCGTATCTAAATTCTGTCCTGCATAAAACTGAATGGAAGCCGTCTCCGCGTCTCTCCAGCCGGATTCCTGTCCGATCTGTGCAAAACCGACTACCAGTTTATCATTGCCCTTACTCTCCGGTTTCGCTGCTTCAGCCGCCGGAGCTGTGGTCGCTGCCGCTGCCGAATCCGCTGCCGGAGCCGCCGCCCCCTCCGGATGCCGTTGTGGCCGCCGTCTCCTGCTTTGCTCCGCACCCTGCCATCATTGACGCCGCCATTGCCGCACATAAAACCAGACTCCATGTTTTCTTTCTCATTACCATTTCCTCCTTCATTTTCCCGGGTTTTCTTTCCCTTTGTTATGTATCTATTGTAGTAAAACTGCGCAAAAAAGTATTTACAATAAAAAGGGAGGAACATACAAAAAATTAGCACGCATCCGGAGGCCTCTCCTGACACGTGCTAAAATATCACATATTGAAATTAAAATATTATAAATTCGTATTTTTTATGGATTTCCGGTACTCTGCCGGGCTGACTCCCATGTTTTTCTTGAACACATTGCTGAAATAATGCTGCGTCGCATAGCCCACGTTCTCTGCGATCTCGTACATCTTTAAATCGTCCTGATAGAGCAGCCCGATGGCCTTTCGTATCCGCACCCGGGTCAGATAGTCAATAAAGGTGATTCCCATCTCCTTGTGAAACATCCTGCTTAGATGCTGGGGCGACAGATGCATCTCCTCCGCCGCGTCCTGAAGGGAAAATTCCGCTTCCATATAATGCTTCTCGATCACATCCTTCACGCTCTGCACGGCCGACGAGCATCCCTTCAGCTGGCCGATCTCCTCCGACAGCGCCCTGCACACCTCCGGAAATGTCTCATGCCCGTATCCCTTCCTCTGCATGATCAATGCCTTAACCGGCAGAATTTCCTCCAGGACCTGCGAAAATTTCCGTTTTTTCTCCTCCGAATCCGCGCAGTCAGCCGTAATGGCTATCAGGTCGCCTGAATCGTTCCTGAGCGTCGTGATCCCCTGCAGTTCATTGTAGATCTCATTGCAGATATTGCGCGCGGCGTAATAGAGCAGGTCATCGTCCCACTGCCCGTCGATCTGCGCCATGTCCCGGTACTGCAGATGCACATAGACCAGAAGAAACTCCTCGGGAAATTCCAGTCCCAGATACCGGATGCGTTCCTCGGCCTCCTCGGCGGAATAGTGGCCGTCCAGCCATTTTTCCAGAAAATCCGCAGTCAGCATGTCCATATTCTGTTTCAGCGTCTGCCTGGCCCATTCCAGATAGTCCTTAGCAGCCTTATCCTCCCGAAGCTTGCCTAAGACCTTCTGGATCATCTCGTCAAAGGGCTGTTCCATCACAGGCTTTAAGAGGTATTCAAACACGCCCAGCCGGATTCCCTCCCGCGCATACTCAAAATCGTCATACCCGGTTATGATGACTACCACCGTCTTCGGGCTTATCTCCTTCAGCTGCCGGATAAATCCCAGGCCGTTTAAGAAGGGCATATTGATGTCCACGAAGGCCACGTCTATCTCCTGATTTTCAATGAATTCCCTGGCTACCTCCCCATCCTCTGCCTCCGCCACGATTTCCATCTCTTCATACTTGCGGAGGAAGCGGATAATCCCCCTCCTGATTATGTATTCATCATCTGCTACCAACACCCTGTACGCCATCGCACACCCCTTCCGGCATCCTTCCGCCCCATATCATTCTTGTTTTATCATACACCCTTTCCCCCTGAAATGTAAACCTCCGACTCCTCATCGGTCGCCTCCACTTTGAATATCACAGGGCGCAGGCCGTCATTGCAGCTGCATATGGCCACTCCCGGCTTCCGAATCCAGTCGCCGTAATAAAACAGCCCGTCCCCTGCGCCGTGGGAAAGTGCAAACACATATTGGTAAATCGCCTTCCACGCCTCGTCGCAAAACCCTTCCGGCTTCGCATAATCGGCCCAGAACACCTGGCCCTCCTGCATCAGCGGGCAGGCCTTAAGCCCGGGAACACCGTATTCCTCCGCCAGTTCCTTATCCAGAGTTGTTTTTAAGATTGTTATTCTGCATTTTTTCATATCAAATTCCTTCCTTTCTGTCTGGCAGGACAATCCATTGCCGCCCTCCTCCGTTTATGGTATGATGGACCCATATCCATGAAAGAAGGTGTGCCAATGCTGATTCCCCGCTACTACTTTTCCAATGACTATACTGATTTTTATGAGTATTTTCTCACACAGCCCCATACCAGAAAGACATTTCGTAAAAATGACTGTCTTTGGAATCCCGGTGAACCCGTGACTCACGTCTACTACATCATATCCGGCATCGCCTTAACGGTTCTGGAGCATGAAAACGGCTCCCGCAAGATTTCATCCCTGCACAGTGCCGGCACCGTATTCCCAGGCAGTCACCGGGCCGTTTTTAAAATAGAACACTCCATATCCACGATCGCTTTATCCGACATGGAAACCCTGTGCTTCCCAAATGAATACTTTCTTCAGATGATCTGTGAGAATAAGGAGCTGACGCTTCGGACGCTGGACTGGAATGCCTCCTACATCAATTTACTCCTGTACGAGAGCGCCCATCAGGATTACAATAACTCCTTTTTAAAGCTGTGCAACTTACTCTACCTTTTCTCCCAGAATTCCCCGGAAGAAAACGGCCGCCGCATCAGTCTGACCCAGGAAAATATCGCGGAGATCCTCACGGTAACGCGCGTAAACGCCGCCCGCAATCTCTCGCGCCTGCGGGATGAGCAGATCATCGTCTCACACCGCAAATGGATCGAAATCATCAACCCACAGGCCCTGGAAGCTTACTGCTCTCAGGAAACATTAAAATCATAATCTGATCTCCCCTTTCCTGGTATCAGTATATCGGAAGGCGGGAGATTTTTCTGTATACAAATATACACAAAGAAATTTTTTATTACGACATTACAAGAAAGGCAGGTTTTATTTTCATCGTTTCCGCTTCATCATGAAAATCCAGTCCGTCACAGTATCTAAAACCAGCCTGCTGTTTCCGCAATTACAGTGGTTGCTCGCCTGTTCCGCTTCCGTCATGAGGCGGAAGGTCAGCGAGCGGACATTGGTGAGCATCCGGATCAGCTTGTCAACCGTGCGATAGTCGACAAAGTGATCCTGCGAGGCCCCCAGGATAAGAATATCCTGCCAGCACAGCATCCTCATAAGGTACATGAAAAAGCTGCACTTCACCGCTCGTAAAATACTCTGCGTAGAAATCGTAAAACAGATTGGCCGCCCTGGTATAAGCCGCAATTTTGTCCGGGTCGCCGTCATACATAAAGAACTCGCTCATTCGGTAGTAAGCAATTGCATTTTCTGTGCGTCCCTCGCTCTCGGCCTCCTGGGCCATCCGTGTCAGTTCATGCTTCCAGCTCTGGCTGTCTGTAATCCTGGAGCCTGCTTTCTGAACATCCTCCAAACGCCCGCCGTCCCACATTATGACCCGGTTTAACTGAAAATTGAAATTCGGCTGTGGATTCAACTGATAGAGCCCTTTCTTAAATGAAAATTCGCTTGCTTTCAAGCCATCACCTCCCTAAAAATAAAGACATGGATTCCAGAAAATATTGTTTTCCTCCATGTCCTCATTGTAATAGATCCGGGATTGATTAGCTTTCAAATAGACGCTGACATTTTATATCATACACATTACACCGTCCCGTTATATCGCTGGCGGCTATACCAAGGTATTTTCTGCTGGCGGCTGAAAAATGGGACGGTGTTCCGAATCCCGCATTCATCGCCGCCGCGGTGATCGTCTCCCCTTCCAGCATCAGCTGATAGGCCTTGCGCAATTTCGCCAGCGTCAGGTAGCTGTTGAGTGACACTCCCGTCTGCTCTTTAAACAAGTGGGAAAAACGGCTCTGCGATAAATGCGCGTTCTCACACAGCCGGGATATCATGGCGCCGTCTATATCCGCAGACTGCGATATAAAGCCAAGGGCTGTCTGTACTCTGGGATCGGGAATTATGGTACTTTTTCCATTTAAGGACAGCCGGCAAAAAACGAATTCCGAAAACTCCGCATATTCCGATTCAAAACGATCCGGCAGACAGGCCTTATACGCTTCGCGGATCTGTTCGACGATCCGTCCGTCTATCACTTTAAAGGGCTCTCCCGCCAACGGATCATGGTTCATATTCCGTGCCACCGTACTTGTGGCATCGATCAGAAAAACCAGCATCCGGTTCTCTCTGCCCGCCACGGTATGCGGCACGTTGGCATCAATCATAACCCCCTTACACACGGCCTTTCGCTCGCCCTCAAACGTCACAGTCAGATCATCCGAGAGGGAAATAATGATGTGCTTTGCGAGATGCTGGTGTATGGCCGGCTGCTTGTATTCTGTGTCTAAAAAAATGTGGTCCGGCATTGTGCAAATTGTTGTCATGGCGGTCTGCTCCTTGTTTTTGTCAAGCATATGGGTGATTATGCCTGCTCGAACGCTGTTGCTTCTTTGTTTCAAACTTATTTGCTATGTTCTTGTCCGCGCACTCTTCATAATTTCCTGAATACGTGCTTCCATCTCGCATACCACTTTGGGATAAGCATATGCAATATTCTGCTGCTGGCCAATATCATACTCCATATTGTATAGCTGCGGATCCTTTGATACGCCGGTCTCAATGCTGACATCTGCCATGAACGGACTGCCCTCGCTTGGAGAAAGATATGCCCAGTTACCGCGACGAAGCATCTTTCCGCATCCGACATCTTCCACCATCAGTTCTTTTCTGCCCACTGGGTCTTCGCCTATCAGAGCTTCATATACATCCTGGCTGTCTGCCGCAGCATCTTCTGCGAACTCATACCCCAATGCACTGGCAAAGGATGTAAAAAGGTCCACCTGGCTGACAAGCGCCTGAGAACCCCCCTTATGCACAATTCCGGGACAGCTTACTATAAAGGGAATCCGTGTACCGCCGTCAAACTTGCTGTATTTTCCGCCGCGCAGCGGTCCGGACGGACGGTGGGTTCCGGTCAGTTCATATGCACGGTCCCTGTATCCGTCATCCAGCACAGGCCCGTTGTCACTGGAGAAAATGATCATGGTTTCATCCAGAATTCCCAGACGCTCCAGCTCCTTCATGAATTCACCAACACACCAGTCCATCTCAACTATCACATCCCCGCGTACTCCAAGTTTTGTAGCTCCCAAGAAACGCGGTGCCGGTACACGTGGTACATGCGGCTGATGCAGAGCATAATACAGGAAGAACGGCTGGTCATTCTCATGACAGTCATTCACAAACTTACATGCACGATTCAGGAAGGTCTCACCAAGTTCTTCATCCTTCCAGACTGCCTTTTCACCGCCCCGCATGTAGCCGATTCGGCCGATTCCATTTATGATGCTCATATCATGCCCCTTTGAAGAATGCATCTTCAGTAGTTCCGGATTCTTATGACAGGTTGAAATGTCTTCAAACGGACATTCCTTAGCATAGGAAACCTCAATCGGGTCATCCGGATCCAGGTTTACAACCGAGCGCCCTTCCAGATATACACATGGAACACGGTCTGCTGTCGCTGGAAAAATAAAGGATTCATCAAATCCGCAGTCTAACGGAGTATAATTAATTTCTTTATTCCAGTCAATCGGACTGGAGCCGTCGCTTAATCCCAGATGCCATTTGCCTATCGCGCCGGTATGGTATCCGACCCGTTTAAATGCTTTTGCTATGGTATCAGTTTTCGGACCAATGATGCAGCTGGCATCACCCGGCAGGATATGGGCCTCCTTGTTGCGGAACGGATAGCAGCCAGTCAGAATACTGTATCGGGACGGTGTGCAGACTGCACAGGTCGAATATGCATTGGTAAATTTCAAACCATTTTCACATAGACGGTCAATATTTGGAGTTGAAATCTGATGGCTGCCGTAACAGCTTAAATCACCGAATCCCAAGTCATCTGCATAGACAATAACTACATTACGTGGTACTTTTTGACTCATAATATATTCCTTCTCCTCTTCATTTTTATGATAAACCTATAGCTATATATTAAAGTCATTCCCCGGTTCCGTCTATATATGATTACTTTTGATTTATGGACTAATCGTTACTAGCATGATATAATTTAATACAAAAATAGAAATTGTGGATTTCAGATCAGAAAAGGGGGATTATACCTATGTTTCAGGTGGCCGGACACATCTACCCAGTAGGAGAAATCGATATGCCGCGGACAGAGCGGCCTCTCATGGTCACTGCCTGCGGACACATAGTCGTTGCGAATCAGGGGATAATCTCTACTGCCCGGCCGGAAGGGCGAAGAGATTATCAGCTCCTCTATGTCCATTCCGGCCTGGCCTATTATATGCTCCATGGGAAAGAGCAGAAGTTATCTGCAGGACAAATGATCTTCTATCATCCCAATGAACCGCAGTTCTATCACTATGACAGTGCAGATACACCCGATGCATACTGGATCCATTTTACCGGAAATGATGTTCCAAGGGAACTGGAGAATCTGAACCTGTTTTCAAAACGTATTTATTATCCAAAATCCCGCGATATCTTTCCCCAGATATTTAATACGATCATTCAGAAGCTGCAGCAAAAAAAGCAATATTATTATAGCATAGCAGACTCCCGTTTTAAGGAACTTCTCTGCCTGATGTCCAGAGAAATTGCTGTCCATGACGAGATGGGCGCCCCACATACCAGGGAAATCGAACAGGCTGTCCGTCTGTTCCACACACATTTTGATCATCCCGGCAGTCTGGCAGAATATGCTGCTTCCTGTAATATGAGTGTCTGCTGGTTCACCCAGCTGTTCAAACGCCAGCTGGGTGTCAGTCCACAGCAGTACCTGATGAATATCCGGATCTCCCACGCCTGCGAACTGCTGGCCTCCGGCTCCGGCGTGGCAGAGGCCAGTGAAGCTATCGGATATGCGGATGCTCTATATTTCAGCCGCATTTTTAAAAAGCATACAGGGCAAACACCGTCACAGTACCGCAAAGCTGCACTGTCCCGAATACCTGAACTGCCGGATTTCTAGACGGTAATGTACAATAGTTTGCGAATTTGGTAAAGAATGGCTCCTTTCTGCTAAAAATGATAGCTATAACACTTCTTATCAAAAGGAGTATTATGATACCGGTAGCGAAAGAACAAATTTGACAGATTATTTCTGAAAACAATATTGTAATAATGACTGCATCAAGAGTCTCTTTACCTTTATAAGTATGGCTGAATTCCTGGCAATCTCCCCAGTAGCCGTCAGCTCTCGTACTGATTTCCTCCTCTTTTCCATCTATATTCATATGCTTTTCCAATTCCACTCTTTTACCCACTAAAAAAGCAGAGAATTTTATAAAATTCGCCTGCTCCATAGTAGATAAACCTTATTTTCATCACTTACCACTATCTTTCAATTTGGGGTTATCGCGATCATCTCTCTTCCTTACACAGCAAACCCCGGTCCAAAATCCTCGGACCGGGGTTTGTCATCCATATCACTGATTACACTCGTCAATCGCCTTCCCAATATCATCCCTCATATACTTATTCCCAAATTCAATCCACTCCGTCGCCCGATACGCATTCTCCCGCGCCAGCTTTAGATTCTCCCCCTTTGCCGTCACGCCCAGCACACGTCCGCCGTTGGTCACGATTCTGCCTTCGTCGTCGAACTTCGTTCCGGCGTGGAACACGTAGTATCCGTCATGATCCTTAAAATTCTCAAATCCGCTGATCGGATATCCTTTTTCGTAGTGCTCCGGATACCCGTCGGAAGCCAGCACAACGCAGACCGCCGCGTTATCCTCAAACTCCAGTTGAATCTGATCCAGCGTGCCGTCCACACAGGCCTCAAACACTTCCACGATATCATTCTTCATACGAGGCAGTACGACCTGAGTCTCCGGATCCCCGAATCTCGCATTGTATTCCAGGACCTTTGGCCCCTTCTCCGTAAGCATCAGACCGAAGAAAATGATTCCCTTAAACGGTCTTCCCTCGGCTTTCATCGCGTCCACAGTGGCCTGATACACGTATTTCCGGCAGAATGCATCCACCTCTTCCGTATAGAAGGGGCTCGGGGAAAAGGTTCCCATGCCGCCCGTATTAAGCCCCTGGTCACCATTCTTCGCCCGCTTGTGGTCCTGAGCCGAAGTCATGATCCTGATTGTATCTCCATCCACAAAAGACAGCACGGATACTTCGCGGCCGGTCATAAACTCCTCCACCACGATCCGGTCACCAGCGGAGCCGAACTGCTTATCCAGCATCAGCGTCTTGACGCCGTCCTTCGCCTCTTCCCTTGTATTGCAGATTAAAACACCTTTTCCGAGAGCGAGGCCATCCGCTTTCAATACGATGGGCATTTCGGCCGTTTCCAGATATAGAAGCGCCGCCTCCGGGGTATCAAAGGTCTCATAGCCTGCCGTCGGAATCTTATATTTCTTCATCAGATCCTTGGAAAATGCTTTAGAGCCTTCCAGAATTGCCGCATTCTTTCTCGGTCCAAATACGCGGAGTCCTTCTTTCTCAAATACATCCACGATGCCGCCCACCAGCGGATCATCCATACCAATCACAGTTAAGTCCACCTGGTGTTCCTTCGCAAACGCTGCCATTTTGTCGAACTCCATGGCGCCGATCGGCACGCATTCTGCAAATTCAGCGATTCCCGCATTGCCCGGAGCACAGTAAATCTTATCCACCTTCGCGCTCTTTGCCACCTTCCACGCGATCGCGTGCTCTCTTCCGCCGCTTCCTACAATCAGTACCTTCATCATCCGCCTCCTGATATTCTAATAAGTAAGTCTGCTTTTACAAAATTTAAATTTCATCCAAAACGCCCCATCCTTGATATGGCGGTCCAGAAGCATGCTCTTATCCGGACCACCACATCTGGTGGGGAATATCAATTCCAATCCTGTCAATTGTTTGGCTGGCCGTCTGCAATCAGCTGGATGGCCTTCGGCAGAATAACCCATTCCGCCTCTTCCATTACACGCCGCTGCAAAACCTCCGGCGTATCCCCGTCCTTCACCTCTACAGCCTTCTGTAAAAGGATGGGGCCGCTGTCCACGCCTTCGTCCACGTAATGTACCGTTGCTCCGGTAACCTTTACGCCCCGCTTTAACGCCGCCTCGTGAACCTTTAAGCCGTAATAGCCCACGCCGCAGAAAGAGGGGATCAGAGATGGATGAATGTTAATGATACGGTTCTTATATTTCCTGGTCATAGCCTCCGGAATCGTTACGAGGAAACCGGCCAGCACGATCAGATCCAGCTTGTATTCATCTACCTTTGCCAGAAATGCCTCATTAAACGCCTCTCTGGTTTCAAACTCCTTCGGAGAAATGGCAACAGCCCTGATTCCATGATTCCTCGCCCGTTCCAGCGCATACGCGTTGCGGTTGTTGCTGATTACCACTTCCACGCTTACATTGGTGAGATGGCCGTCGTCCATCCTGTCTAAGATGGCCTGAAGATTCGTTCCGCCGCCGGATACGAGAATGCCGACTCTCAGCATAAGGTCACTCCCTTTTCTCCTGCCTCCGTATAACCGATTACATACGGAATCTCGCCAGCCTCACGGATGGCCTTCATGGCTGTATCAACGTTAGAAGGATCGACCGCCAGAACCATGCCGATACCCATGTTATAGGTATTGTACATCATCTCCTCTTCAATACCGCCCTTCTCAGCCAGAAGCTTAAAGATCGCCGGTACCTCGTAGCTGTCCTTTTTGATGACTGCTCTGACACCGTCCGGAAGCATACGCGGAATGTTCTCATAGAAGCCGCCGCCCGTCACGTGGCTGCATGCCTTGATCGTAACGCCGCTGTCTTTTACGCTCTTTAAGGCTTTCACATAAATCTTGGTCGGAGCGATCAGTGTCTCACCTAAAGTTCCGCCCAGTTCATCGTAATACGTATCAAGGCTCTCCTTTGTCATCTCAAATACCTTACGTACGAGAGAAAAGCCATTGCTGTGCACACCGGAAGAAGCCATGCCGATTAACACATCGCCGGCTTTTAAGTCTTTCCCTGTGATCAGGTTCTTTTCATCGACAACACCGACCGCGAAACCGGCCAGATCATACTCGTCCTCCGGATAGAAGCCCGGCATCTCGGCCGTCTCACCGCCAATTAAGGCCGCGCCGGCCTGTTTGCAGCCGTCCGCTACGCCGCCGACGATCTCAGCAATCTTTTCCGGAAAATTCTTTCCGCAGGCAATGTAATCCAGAAAGAATAAAGGTTCTCCGCCTGCGCAGGCAATGTCGTTGACACACATGGCAACACAGTCAATGCCCACGGTATTGTGCTTATCCATAAGAAATGCAAGCTTCAGCTTCGTACCTACGCCATCGGTGCCGGAAACCAGAGTCGGTTTCTCCATATCCTTAAATGCACTCATGGAAAATGCTCCCGAAAAGCCGCCGATTCCGCCTAACACCTCCGGTCTCATGGTTCCCTTCACGTGTTCCTTCATCAACTCTACTGACTTATATCCAGCCTCAATATCCACACCGGCATTCTTGTAATCCATTTCTCTTCCTCCTCGCTATGAGCACTTGGCGCCTGTATTTCAGGCGCTTACGTGCGATGCATGTCATCTCCACTTAGTGACTCTGTCTTATTTCTTCATCTGCGCAAGATATTCCTTATATCCGATCTGCTCCAGCTTGTCCGCTTTCTTCACCACATCGTTCTTTAAATTTTTTGAATACTCCTTTAATCTGCCGAGCAGAGCTTCGTCGGACGTCGAAAGAATCTTAGCTGCAAGAATTCCCGCGTTTGTTCCTCCGTTAATCGCAACTGTGGCAACCGGAATACCGGATGGCATCTGTACGATGGAATAGAGGGAATCCACTCCGCCGAGATCGGAAGTCTTCATCGGAATTCCGATAACCGGCATCGGGAAAAGTGCTGCGCACATGCCCGGAAGATGAGCCGCCTTGCCGGCTCCCGCGATGATCACCTTCACTCCTCTTGCCTCTGCTGTCTTCGCGTAATCAAAGAATATATCAGGCTCTCTGTGAGCCGAAATAACCGTAATCTCAAAATCAACACCCAGTTTCTCAAGAACGTCCGCGGCCTGCGCCATAACAGGCATATCGGAATCACTACCCATAACAATTGCTGCCTTTGCCATAGTAAATCTCCTTTCATTATTAACGGTTATGTTTCTCATTAGTTATATTAATATATAAAGCTTACAAATCAGTCTTTACTTATAATTATAATACTAGCTTTTTATGTTCCCGTCAATAATTTTCTTGAAAATCCTCATATATAAAATAATGTAAAACTTCCTTTACAAAAATTGTAAAATACACTTTACTTTTAATGTAAAGCGTGCTATACTCAAAATGTAAAGGGAACATTACTTTTAAAAAAGAAAAGGAAGTGTTGTGTAAGTGAAAACAAGAATACAGGAGTTAAGAAAGCAATCGCGAATCACGCAGGAAGAACTGGCGGATGCTCTGGGCGTAACGAGACAGACCATCATCTCCCTGGAAAACGGCAAGTATAATGCCTCTCTCCAGCTGGCCCACAAAATTGCAGTATATTTTCACATGAACATTGAAGAAATATTCTTATTCGAGGAGGAATAAACTATGTTGCTGAACAATTTATTTATTGATAATCCGATCAATTTTGAGAAGAGATGCAAGACCAGAATCATCGCCAGCTGCCTTCTTCTGGTGCTGGGCGCAGTCACGATCGCCCTCTCCTTCCTGGCAGGCGACCATATTCCTGTGCTGTACATGACCGCCGACCACTATGACTTCATCCCGGGCTTCTATATGGGAACCGGATTCGGACTGCTTTTCGCCGCCATCGCGACGATCATCAAAAATGTCCGTTATTTAAAGAAACCAGACTTAAAGAAAGAACGGGAAATATATGAGACGGACGAGAGGAACCGTATGCTGGGGCTGCGCAGCTGGGCTTACGCCGGTTACGCCATGCTGTTCATACTTTACATCGGAATCCTGGTCAGTGGTTTCATCAGTATCATTATACTTAAGACACTCCTGGTAATACTGGCTGTCTATGTACTGGTCCTGTTTATCTTTCGAATGATACTGCAGAAAACAATGTAAGGATTTATAACAGCCTGGTAAAAGGCAGCGGTATCTGATCAGAATCACGGATTAAATTAAAAAACACAGAATACACCGTCGGGTCTGACCCTTCGGCATATTCTGTGTTTTTATTTAAGCTCTAAATTTATAACGCAAATTTATCTCCCATTTTCTGCATTTCTTTGAGTCCAGGCCCCAGGCCCGGCAATTTGTTCCACGTTCAGTCCAGCGGAACATTCAGCTCCTCCACTCCCGGAAGTACGAATCTTCCGTCGGCGATAATTGAAATCCTGCTGCCGTCCGCCCGCACCGCGTCGATCGTATCCAGCTCCGAATAAGGAATCGTAATATCCGTATGGCAGCTGAAATACGCCTTCGACAAATCTTCCTTCCTCAAAATGGAGATCTCGTTGTCTCTGGCTATAATTTCCTTGCCGTTCGGATTATACACGGCGCTGTCCTCGGCCCAGCTGTAGCACGTATCGCCGACCGCGAAATGCGGTCCCATCTTCTCCACGATCAGAATTGGAAGCTTGTCGAGAATTCCGTATTTCCCGGCCATGGCGTACGCCGTCGTATTCGTTCCGATGGCGAACTCTCCCATGGGAAGCGTGTCGTGGTTCTTCAGAATCATCTGTTTTACCAGCGCCTTCCCCTCTTCCGGATTCTCAAAATTATCGCAGGCATACCCTCTGATCATCCCATCTTCAAACGTCATAGAGAGATTCTTAAACTGGAAATCCCCGATATACACCGTTCCGACAAACAGAGTCCCCTCCGTTTTGGACAGCTTCGGCGACGTGAACACCTCGCCCAGCGGAATGTTGACATCCGCCACGCAGTTCTCAAAATTCGTCTCCTTTTCCCTGTCTCCGAGTTCATGCAGGCTTACGCGCAGGTCAGTCCGGTTGTCTCCTTTTCCCTTCACCTCCACGTAATCCGCCTCATCCAGCGCATCGATGATCGTCTGCTGGATCGTCTTATACTTTTCATAATCCAGCGTATTGATCGCAATGGTCTCCTCGAATATCTTCTCGAAACGTTCTCTTGCCTGCTCGGGGCTTAAGTCGCTGCGGCTGTCGCGTCCGATCTCCGGAACCGGAAATGCGATGATCGTAAAGCTGGTCTCATCACCCGGCATATATTCGTTGGTAATCACAGCCGTCTCATTGGCTGCCCTGGCGCTCAGCTTTTCCTGTTTTGCGTCCAGGCGGTTGGCCTCCGGCTTATTGACCGGCTGGAAGCCCTCCTGTCCGAAGGTCTCGATCACAGCAGGACCCGCGTAGGCTGCGGCTTCTTTCTTATACTGCTCATAGGCCACCCGCAGAACGGAAGCCTTCCTGTCGGTAAACGCCTTGTTTAAGTAGATAGCCTCGTCGTAGCGGTGATCGTACTCATACTGGCGGGTGGGCGGCCGGCCCCAAAGGGATGAATTCAC
>OATU01001242.1_pt1 | contig 16459 bp, 8 predicted proteins | sample 1516711 | NCBI WGS metagenome assembly OATU01 (sample SAMEA2579971, study PRJEB22360) | human gut metagenome | biome: human gut; feature: human-associated habitat; material: faeces | place: Denmark | collected 2008/2010 | reverse complement strand
TTCAAAAGAAGGCGGTTTTGGCTCTGGCAACGGCGGTGCCAGCCAGTCTGTCAGGCTGCGGTTCTCTGACCGGCGGCAAGCGTATCATCCGCATTTCCCATGCCCAGTCAGAGACGCACCCGGAACATCTGGGGCTTCTGGCATTTAAGGAATATGTGGAAGAGAAGCTGGGGGACAAATACGAGGTTCAGATATTTCCAAATGAGCTTCTGGGATCGGCACAGAAGGCTATTGAGCTGACCCAGACTGGGGCCATTGACTTTGTAGTGGCAGGTACGGCAAACTTAGAGACCTTTGCTGATGTATATGAGATTTTCAGTATGCCCTACCTCTTTGATTCCGAGGAGGTATATAAATCTGTAATGCAGGATACAGACTATATGGAAAAGGTATACGAGTCTACAGACGAAGCGGGTTTCCGTGTGGTGACCTGGTATAATGCAGGCACCCGTAATTTCTATGGAAAGACTCCTATTAAGACGCCTGAGGATTTAAAGGGAAAGAAGATCCGTGTACAGCAGAGTCCGGCCAGCGTAGAGATGGTAAAGGCCTTTGGCGCAGCGGCAGCTCCCATGGGCTTTGGCGAGGTGTATACAGCCATCCAGCAGGGCGTGATCGACGGCGCGGAGAACAATGAGCTGGCCCTTACTAACAATAAGCACGGCGAGGTTGCAAAATATTATTCCTACAACAAGCACCAGATGGTGCCGGATATGCTGGTAGCCAACCTGAAATTCTTAAACAGCTTAAGTCCTGAAGATTATCAGATATTTAAGGAAGCGGCGGCTCTGTCCACAGAGGTAGAGATGGTAGAGTGGGACAAGAGCATTGAAGAAGCCAAGAAGATTGCGGCAGAAGAGATGGGTGTGGAATTTATCAACGTGGATGTAGAGGCATTTAAGGAAAAGGTGCTCCCTCTTCACGAGACCATGCTTCAGGAAAATGACAAGATCCGTGATCTTTACGACCATATTCAGGCAGCCAACGAACAGGCGAAAGGAGGACAGTAGGATGGAGACCATGCACAAAGTAAAAGCCGGCCTCATGCGGGTACTGGGTATTATAATCATCGCCCTGTTTGTCTTTATGACCCTGATCGGCAGCTATCAGATCGTAACCCGTTATTTCTTTAACCGTCCAAGCACGGTGTCTGAGGAACTGCTGACCTACTCCTTTACATGGATGGCGCTTCTGGCATCAGCCTATGTTTTCGGCAAAAGAGACCACATGAGAATGGGCTTTCTGGCAGATAAGCTTACGGGAACTCCCAGAAAATATCTGGAGATTGCCATTGATCTTTTAACCTTCCTTCTTGCGGCAGTGGTAATGGTATATGGCGGCGCGTCTATCACAAAGCTTACCATGATACAGAAAACCGCATCCTTACAGGTTCCCATGGCATATATCTATGTCATCGTGCCTGTAACCGGCGTGCTGATCATGCTGTTCAGCATTATGAATGCCATTGACGTGGCTCATATGGACTTTAAGGAGAAGGGGGATGTTAGATTATGACAATCGCAGTTGCCTGCGGGCTGATTATTTTGGTGCTCCTTGTGATCATGCTTCTTGCCGGTGTACCCATCGCTGTGGCTCTGGCTGTTTCATCCATCGGAGCAATCCTTCCGGTTCTTGATACAGGCGCGTCTGTACTGACCGGTGCACAGCGCATTTTTTCCGGTATTTCTGTGTTCAGCCTTCTTGCCATCCCGTTTTTTATTCTGGCAGGAAACCTGATGAATAAGGGCGGTATTGCCATCCGTCTGATTAACTTTGCAAAATTATTCACAGGCAATATTCCCGGAGCGCTGGCGCACACCAATGCGGTGGCGAATATGCTGTTCGGCGCCATCTCTGGTTCCGGTACGGCCGCTGCGTCTGCCATGGGTTCCATTATCGGTCCCATTGAGGAGGAAGAGGGATACGACAGGGATTTCTCTGCCGCAGCGAACATCGCTACCGCTCCTACAGGGCTTCTGATCCCTCCAAGCAACGTTATGATTACATACTCCCTGGTCAGCGGCGGAACCTCCGTGGCCGCCCTGTTTATGGCGGGCTACATTCCCGGAATCCTCTGGGGGCTGGCGTGTATGGTGGTGATTTACTTCTTTGCAAAGAAGAAGGGCTACCGCAGCACAAAGAAATTTACTGCCAGCGAGAAACTTAAGGTATTTTTACAGGCCATTCCCTGTCTGTTCATGATTGTTGTGGTAATCGGAGGCATTATTTCCGGTATCTTTACCGCTACGGAGGGAAGCGTAGTAGCTGTTGTGTACAGCCTGGTGCTGTCCGTGTTTTTTTACAAGTCCATCAAGCCCTCTGAACTGCCGAAGATTTTCCTTGACAGCGCGGAGATGACGGGTATCATCATTTTCCTCATCGGTGTGTCCAGCATCATGAGCTGGGTAATGGCATTTACGGGAATCCCAACGGCCGTATCTGAGGCAATGCTGGGAATCAGCGACAACCGGTATGTGATCCTTTTCATCATCAATATCCTTCTCCTGATTGTGGGAACCTTTATGGATATGACGCCTGCCTGCCTGATCTTCACCCCTATTTTTCTGCCCATCTGCCAGACATTGGGGATGAACACCATTCATTTCGGTATTATGATGATCTTCAATCTGTGTATCGGAACTATCACGCCTCCAGTGGGAACCACCCTGTTTGTAGGAGTAAAGGTAGGACAGACCAAGATTGAGCAGGTAATAAAGCCGCTGCTGGCTTATTTTGCAGCGATCTTTGTGGTGCTGATGCTGGTATCCTACGTTCCCGCGCTGTCTATGTGGCTGCCGGGCCTGCTGGGATACGTATAAATAAAAGCCCATCCGATCTGTCAAAACTGCGTCTTGCCGTATATGCGGCAGGGCGCTTTTGCACATATTTGCCTATTGAAGACGGGGGTGGTTTCTGTTATAGTACAAGAGAAAAACACAAGAAAACACAAGGAGAATGACAATGGCAGAGATACTTATGAAGGCGGCGGCCTTTGTGGCGATCATTTTGATGGGATACTTGCTGAGAAAAAAAGGATTTTTTAAAGAGGAAGATTTTCATGTCCTCTCAAAGATCGTTTTAAAGATCACCCTTCCAGCAGCCATTGTAGCCAACTTTTCCGGAGCCCAGGTGGAAGCGTCTCTGTTAATCCTTTCCCTTCTGGGGCTGGGCGGCGGCGTGATCATGATGGGAGGCGGCTGGCTTGCAGCTGGAAAAAACCGGGAGGAAAAGAGCTTTTTCATTCTCAACAGTTCCGGCTATAACATAGGAAACTTCACCATGCCCTTTGCTCAGAGTTTCCTCGGCCCTGCGGGCGTGATTACTACCAGTCTTTTTGATACGGGAAATTCCTTTATCTGTCTGGGCGGTGCTTACAGCGTAGCCCAAATGGTGAAAAATGGAGAGGGAAAGATCTCTCTTATACCGATTTTAAAGACGCTGATACAATCGGTTCCCTTTGATGCGTATGTGCTTATGACGGTTTTATCTCTGCTTCACCTGACACTTCCGGCTCCCGTGATCACCTTTTCCGGCGTCATCTCCGGGGCAAACGCTTTTATGGCCATGCTGATGATGGGAGTGGGCTTTAAAATCTCCGGTGATACCAGCCAGAAGGGGAAAATCGTAAAGATCCTTGCACTCCGCTACAGCATTTCTATTGCCATTGCCGCAGCCCTCTACTTTTTCATGCCGCTTCCTCTGGAATACCGGCAGGCCCTGGCAATCCTTCCCTTAAGCCCCATCGCCTCTGCTGCTCCTGCCTTCACTGCGGATATGAAAAGCGATTTCGGGCTGGCCAGCGCGGTGAATTCGATCTCCATCGTGATCAGTATCGTCCTGATCACCGCTGTTTTGCTGGTAGTTTTATAGGAGAAGTAAAATAAAAGGTTTGAAAATATCAGAAAAATGTGTATAACCAAAGGATAGAAGGACATACTAAAAATATCACAAAAGAGAAAAGTAATACTTATTTATCCTCCCCTTTTTTAACCGGTTTCGGCGCGCATAAGGCGTTCCGGGGCCGGTTTTTTATGCGGATATGCTCCATACAATTACGCATACATCCCCCTCCTTGACATTTTTGACTGCTTGGTTTACTATAGTCTGCGTAAAACGGTTACAAAAGTAGATTACTATCATTACATAGACGGGAGAATACCTATGAAATTTTACCTGGCCCCCATGGAGGGGATTACGGGATATGTATACAGAAATGCCTATCATGCGCACTTTGCGCCCATGGACAAATATTTCACTCCATTTCTGGCACCTAAAAACAATGGGGGAGGATTCAGCCATCGGGAGAAGAATGACATTTTGCCGGAACATAATCAGGGCATGGAGACAGTGCCGCAGATTTTGACAAACAGCAGCCAGGACTTCCTCAGGGCCGCAGAAGATTTAAAAGAATACGGTTATCGGGAAGTAAACCTGAATCTTGGCTGCCCCTTTGCCACTGTAACCGCGAAGGGAAAAGGAGCGGGGTTTTTACGGGAGCCGGAGCGTCTGGAAACGTTCCTGGATCAGGTTTGTGAGGGAATGGCATCTTTGGGAATGGAATTTTCTGTTAAAACAAGGCTTGGGGCAGAGGATCCGCTGGAATTTGATCGCCTTTTGGAGATATATAACCATTTCCCGCTGAAAGAACTCATCATTCATCCGAGAGTCTTAAAAGACTTTTATAAATATCATCCCAAAATGGAAAATTTTGCAAAAGCATTACAGGACAGCCATGCTCCGGTGTGCTATAATGGAGATATCTTTGATTCGGAAACCTATAACCGTCTTACAGACGATTATCAGGATCTGCAAGCGGTTATGTTCGGCAGGGGGATTCTGATGGATCCGTTCCTGATAGAGAAGGTTTCCGGCCGTCCGGCTCCCGGACAGGAGAGGACGCCCAAAAAGCGTCTGGAAGCATTTCACAGCCAGCTGCTGGAAGGGTATATTGAAATCATGTCCGGGGAAAGAAACGTGCTGTTTAAGATGAAAGAGATGTGGGCTCACCTGATTCGTTTTGATCCAGGCTGGGAGCCGTATATAAAGAAACTTCGCAAGGCCCAGCGCCTGAGCGAATACAGGATTATCACAGATCAGATGTTCAGGGAATAAAATGGAGGGAGCCGGCAGAAAAAGGGGGGGATCTGCCGGCTTAGGTATGAAAAAGTGTCTTCCTGTATGGTGAAAGGTTTCATCAACCTTACGAGTATTACTATACAGGATAAATGTGGACAAAGTTTGTTCATACGCTAAATAAATCATAAAATTCTTAAAAGGAAAATGAAGAGAATCTTAAGGAGTCTTTATTATGTTCGATAACCTGACAAAAAGCGACATCAAAAAGATGGAAGAGGAGATCGAGTACCGCAAGCTGGTGGTACGAAGGGAGGCCTTAGAGGCTGTAAAAGAAGCCAGGGCCCAGGGGGACTTAAGTGAAAATTTTGAATACAAGGCTGCCAAGCAGGATAAAAACCGCAACGAAAGCCGCATCCGCTATCTGGAGAAGATGATAAAGACAGCCAGGATTATTTCTGATAAATCAGAACCGGATGAGGTAGGGCTGGGCGACCGGGTAGAGCTTTATATCCCTGATGATGATGAGACAGAGACCTATAAGCTGGTGACTACCGTCAGGGGAAATTCCTTAAAGGGGCTTATCAGCATCGATTCCCCTCTGGGAAAGGCCATCCGCGGCCGGAAGGTAGGAGATACGGTTTACATCAAGGTAAATGATTCCTATGGTTATGAAGCACAGATTCGCGGAATTGATAAAACAGCCGAGGATGAGGAAGATACGCTGAGAAGCTATTGACCGAATTCTAAATCTGGTATGGTAATGGTATGGGGGAAGGTAACATGGGTAAGAGACAAAGGGTGCTTAAAGTGTATATGATGGGAACTGCATTTGCAGAATGTGACGGCCGGCCGCTGCCGATTGGCGCCGCTTTGTCAGGGAAGGTACTTCAGCTGTTTCTGATTTTGCTGTATTATCATGACAGCGGTATCAAACGGGAAGAGCTTCTTCATATGCTTTACGGGAATGGGGAGTATGCCAGCCCTTCAGGCAGCCTGCGGGCCGCGGTGTTTCGTCTGAGAAAGCTTCTGGATGAATATCTATCTCCGGGAGAATACATTCGGACGGAGGGAGGGATTTATCGCTGGGATGATCGGGCGCTGAAGGCATATGTAGATGCCAGGGACTTTGAGGATACCGCTCTCTGCGCCATGGAGACGGAGGATGGGGAGCGGCTGTGCCGTGCCTGCAGTCTTTATTCTGGAGAATTTCTCTCACAGATGGCCGGGGAAAAATGGATCACTGTAGTCAGTGTCCGCTGTCAGGAACTGTATTTTAAATGTTTAAGGAAGGTCAGTCGCCTGCTGCAGGACAAGATGGAGTACACAGCGCTGCTGAAGCTCATCAATACGGCCTGTGAGCTTTATCCCTATGAAGAATGTCAGATTATGAAAATGGACTGTCTCATTTCCATGAAACGTTTTCGGGAAGCAATGCAGGTATATAAACGGGTGGTGAAACAATATTTTGAAGAACAGGGACTGCCGCCTTCCGAACGAATGCTGGAACGTTTTCGGCTTATGAGCAGCCAGATTCGCTATACAGCTGATATGTTAAAGGACGTACGGGACAGTTTGAGAGAACGGGAAGCGGCTCAGGGGCCTTATTACTGTGCCTACCCGTCTTTTATTGACTGTTACCGCCTTCTGGCCCGTATGTCCGAACGAATTGAGGTGGAAAATGTTTTAATCTGCGTATTTCTATTGGATTCTAGAGGAAAGTCTTTAGAAAACAGAGGGGACCTGCAAAAGGAGGCTGCCCGTGAATTGTGCGCTGCCATCGGCTCCACCATGCGCAGAGGCGATATCTTTACCTGTTACAGCCCTGATCAGTATCTGATTCTTTTAAATGGCTCACCGAAGGAATACTGTCAGGCAATTTTCAGGCGGATTGAAAAGAATCTTCGCCGCTGGCCGGGTTTCCGAAAAGTTACTTTAAAATACGAAGTTCTTGGATAGGAAAACAGATTCCCGACAAGAAACCTTTCGTTATCTGCGGATTCTGGGGGAAGCGCCGTAGCGTCCCTCAAGGTATTGCTTGCCATAGGCTTCATCATTTCTTGGGATGAGGCCGTTTTCTTTTTTGTAGGAAGAAAGCGGGTAGAGCACGGCCTCCTTTCCTTCCGGCCGGCAGCAGAGGCAGATTTCATCTCTCCGCATGAGTCCCGGCGTGAGGATAGCGGTATTGTGAGCGGTAAAAAGCAGCTGCGCATTGTTAGGATTTTTCTCACGATCCTTATATAAAGAAATGAGGAAACGCAGCAGATGGGGGTGCAGAACCTGATCCAGATCATCTGCCAGAAGAAGTCCTCCGCAGTCCAGACTTTTAAGAATAGCCGGCAAAAGGCATAAAAGTTTTTTGATCCCTTCAGATTCCTCCTCATATGATACCACAAAGGGTGGATTTCCTGGTTGTCCGTGGGTGAAAAAGAGCGTCGGCTGGGGAGTGTCGGGTTCTTTTCTGTAAGAATAATCTCGAATATCCAGATCCATATCCTGAAGCAGACGGCAGAGCCGTCCTTTTTTTTCGTGTTCTTCCGGGAGAGAGGGGGTATTCCAGGACGCTTTTTGGGTAAAGAAACCCGCCTGGGAAAACCAGTCGGCAGCAGCCTGAATGCAGGGAGAGCCGGAACGGCTTGCCAAAAGGGGAAGAAGAGGGGAAGAAGAAGGAATTCCAGTCAGCATAAGCCCTTTTGCGGCTGTCCCCAGATGGATATCATTTCCGCTGCGCCCGAACAGTATGCCTGCGTCATCTGTGCCGGGCCGTCCGTAGAACATATGCTCCTCTTTTACAGCGCCTTTTAAAATTTCCAGCTGGTAGCGGAAGAGAAAGCCGCCGTTTCTGAAAAGTATATCAAAGGACATTGGCTTTGAAGAGCCATCAAGATCCAGTCGGCAGCTGCTGCGGGAACTGGACAGAATAAGAGAGTAGTCTCTGTCCATAAAGCGGCATAAGCCCCATAGTCCCTCTAAAATAGAAGATTTTCCGCAGCCGTTAGGCCCATAAAGAGCAATGACGGGAAGAAATACCTCCCGGTCTTCTGTGGCAGGAAGAAGAGTTGCTTTGTGTTCGTTGATTGGAGCGGGAAACAGATCCAGCAGGGTTTCATTTTTAAATAAACGGTAGTTTTGCAGAATAAACTGGTTCAGCATAAAGCCATGACCTCCCAATAATATAAGTGAGAAAAAAACTCACAGTTTGCGTTTGGTTCTATTGTAGCATGGTTTTATTACAAATTCAATAAGCGAGAGAAAAGCTCATATATTTTCAGATAATAAATATAACAAAAATGTAATACTGTACTGCAAAAACAGGATATTTTTGGACAGAAAAAATATTCCGAATTATGAAAATTCTATGAATGACAGGAAGAAAATAACGCTTGCCATAACGCCTCATTTGATATGATAAGGATGAGCAGATTTCAAAAGGGGATGAAAAAAATTAAGCTATTTTTAATAAAACCTTAATTTGTAACCAGACAGTAATTGCCGAATGATACACTCTGCTTATACGGGCTAGGGAGGTCTGTGAAAAAAATAGAGAGGAGAAGAAGTATGGAAGGACGGAAAAGACAACGGGCATTTTCAGGAAAAAAACTGAACGCTCAGAAACGTTTCGTTGCTTTGCTGCTGGCGTTCGTGATGATTTTTACCAGTGTGGGAACAGATCTGAACGCAGCGTATGCAGCAGGGGGAAATCAGGTTGATTTTGAGATCTACGGCGCGGATCTGGTAGATGCCGTCAACGACGCCTTGGAAAATGGAAACCCGGTAAAAGCGGATGATCTGAACTTTACCAATGGCGCCATTGAAAAGTTTGATGCCCTGTTCTTTAGCGAAGGAAGGGTCTATGAGGTATTTCCCAATATCCAGGGCGGGGATATGGACGCGGAAGTAAGAACGTTTGTACGCCTGCCTGAGGATGCTGATGATATGTATATGGTCACAGGAGATGAGGAAGTTATTTTCCTATATGTAAATAATGGAGAAGACACTATCAGCTGTTCCACGAAAATCATCCGTACTGTAGACGGGGAAGAAAAGGTAAAGAGCACCAAACGAATCACCGTAAAGAGCTATGAAGATAAGTTCGGTGAAGAGGAGAGCAACATTATTTCCAGGCCGGAGGAAACTCCTGCTGAGACACTGGCTCCGGCAGAGTCCGGCAAAGCGGAAGAGACTAATGCGCCGGAGGAGACAGAGGAATCATCTGCACCGGAAGAAACCACAGTCCCAAAAGAGACTACAGGAACTGGAGAAACCGAGGTTGCAGAGACTGAGACCGAGAAAACAAACGAGACAGAGTTAGAAGAATCGGAAACTGAGGCAGAAACCACAGCGGCTGAGACCGACGCAGGACTGGAAGAAAGTGAAACTGAGAAAGGAACGTATGCCGAAGATGCAGCAGCAGTCATTTCTTCCATTTCCCGCTATCAGGTGCCAAGGGTAGCGGATAAGGAAAACACATTGGCTGTGGAAGAAACGGAAGTCAAGTCCGAGGAAGCAGAGACAGAAAACGAAGGTAAAACGGAGACAGAGTCTGAAACGGAAGCAACAGAAAAGGAAACAGCCGAGACAACGGTTCCAGAAGAATCCATCGAGGAGACAACGGCAGCCGAGACAGAGGAGACTTCCGAGGAGGCAACTGCAGAAACTTCAGGCAGTGAAGAGACCACAGAGGCTGAGACCGAGGAGACAACGGCAGAAGCGCCAGAGGAAACCACAGTACCTGAAACCGTCGTTCCTGAGACGGATGTACCTGAAACTACCGCTTCCGAAGAAACCAAACCGGCAGTTCCTGTTCTGCCGGCCACTCCTTCCAAGCCAGAAGAAGATAAGAAACCGGCAGCTACAGACAGCGACCTGGTTGGTATGGGATGGTGCAGTACGGCGAAGGCGTATACCAGAACCTTAAATGAATTGAGAGCTCTGGAAGATGTTCCGGGCTGCAAGGTGACCTACTCGATCAACCCTGAGCACAGTGCAAGGATCATAGACGGCCCACGGGGTGTGGAAGAGGGAGAGGCACTTGTATTCGGAGTAAAGAACCAGATTGGTTACAGCGTGGAAAGTGTGGCTGTAAATGGAGAAATCATTGAAGCCGACAGCACAGAAGAGAATGAAGATGGTTCCCGGACTGTATGGTATTCCGTGCTGGAAGCTGCAGGTGAGATGGATGTTGAGGTCAATATGACAGAAAACGGAAATCATCCTGCGGTTACACTGGATTCAATTGAGGTGGATGGTGTAACGATTCAGATCAGTGCAGAGGAAGGCGTACTTCCAGAAGGTGTAACTGCAAGTGCATCCAGGGCAAATGAAGATGTAGAGGCAGCTGTTGCAGACAGAATGGCAGGAGAAGGGAAAGAAATATCCTCTGTTATGGCATTTGATATCAACCTTTGGCTGGGGGATCAGCTGCTGGATTCTGAAATCTGGGGCGGCAGCAAAAAGGTAACTGTTACATTCTCAGGCCAGTCTGTTGAAGAAAAGGCAGCGTCAGCAGATACGGTACAAACGGTATATGTAGAAACGGTATATGATGACGATAGGGCTGCAAAAGAACTGGTTGCCAAAGAAGAGATTGAAGTAACCGCTGAAGATGTAACGGCTGTTATTCCGGTCAGTGAAGAAATGGATACTGCCAGTGATAATGGTATTACTACAGTTTCTTTTGAGGCAGAACACTTCTCAATTTATGCGCTGGTTGGAGGCAGTAAATGGCCATCATATAATAAAGGGAAAGATGTTACGTTTATCCCCTCAATCGAATATGCAGAAGTAGCCTATATCCATTTTAATGATGCGGATGAAGCAGCACAAAATTCATTAAAAAAGGTTGATGAAAGCTTTAAAATAGAGGACTTTTCAACTAGACGTGAATCAGGATACATTGTATTTTTTGCAAAGCCAGAGTCAGGATATCTTCTGACTGGACTGGGGGCATCTGGAAACGGTGATATCTACTCCCTGGATCTGGACAATTTTGGAAATATAGATCATTATCCAGGTTTGCAAAGTGCTATAGAAAAAGGCAAAGAAGCTGGATATATTGCTTGTTTTGGATTCTCCAGAACGGCAGGCCAGGGAACAGAGGCAGAGACATTAAAGTTTGAAGTATATGGCGTAAAACCTGGAATGGATGTACGGGTTTCCAGTGATAAAACTATAAATGTCAAACCAGGAGATGTTCTGAATATAACTGTAGACATTACTCCGAATACTCAGGTTAATGGAAAAGAACTTAACGTTGAAGATGTAAGTCTTACATCCTTAACTGTTGGAGGGAGGGAAGTAGATCCTGGAGAACTTCATAAGTATGGTTCGTTTTATCGTGCAACTGTTCCGTATAAAGTAACGGAAAAAGATTGTGAAGCAGGAAAAATTGATTTAAATGTCGATGCAGAGATTGCTTACAGCTACAGTCTGGCGATTACAGATTCTCAGGTCACTACATATGCAACCGTTAAGGATTCAGCACAGACACAGTGCGATATTGCAGACCAGGGAACAGTTTCCTATAGCTTCCGATATAAAAATGCAGACGATATTAAAGATACTGAATATCCAGAAGCAATCACGCAGGATAAAGCCCCTGAAGATTCAAACAAATACTATGAAGGTCAGGCGGTTAAGGTTAAGCCAATACCGGAAAATACAAAGATTGCAGATGAGGCAAACGGAGGTTTCTGGGAATTTGATGGATGGTACCTCAATGATTCCAAAGTGACAGAAGAGACAGTTAAAATGAATGCAGAGTCACTGATGTTCATTGGAACGTGGACTTTTAAAGAAATTATAAATGATAGAATAGAAGGCCCGTTTGTCGATATTGATAACAACAAACCGAATGAAAATCAGTATTATCAGGGTACAGCAAACGTAGAAGTTTATCTGGATGGAAATATAGCTCAGAAAGGCACCATCCATTTTGGATATGAGCAATATGACTGCATTGACATGAAAGTTACCTATAATAAAGGTAACTGCGTATTAAATGCAATTTATGCAGTCCAGGCTCATGGAAAAGATGGATGTAAGCCGATCAATAAGAACGTTATAGATAATGTTAAGTCTGGTACAACTGTGTATATTTATCTTTCTTCGGTTTATACGGTAAGTTACCAAATTAACGGAACCGCGTCTGTTTCTGCGCCTGAAGATAAAAATAACTACACGATTCCTGGAGTTGATCAACATGAAGGAGGATATTCTGAGTATAAAGAAGATCTTTCAGCTTATGAGCAGGATGTGGTCACAGTTCAGGCTTTACCAGTAGAAAAGGGTGTGACGTTTAGCAGCTGGAAGGACAGCAAAGACGAGACGCATACAGCAGGCAAGTGGGATCTGAAAGAGGCAGTTTCGACAGCAGATGAAAATCATGTCATTCGTCTGACCACAACTCCGACGGTAAACACCTATACGGTGAGATATGAAACCAATGGAGGAACTGCGGTAGAATCAAAAACAGTTGAATGGAATTCTGCAGACCTGAGCGGAAAAACGGACCGTACAGGATATGTGTTTGAGGGATGGTATACAGACTCAGAGTTAACTGACAAATACAAGGATACCCAAACATATGCAGAGATAGCAAAAGATGATACCGTTGAGGAAATCACATTATATGCCAAATGGAGTCCCGCAGATAACATCTATAAGGTAAGCTGGTTCTACCAGGATACAGAAACTGGAGAATTTGTTCAAAATGGCACCTCACAGGTACGAAAAGAAAAGACAGATCAGCCTGTTACGGTAACCGAAACGGATAAGACTCCAACGATGGATCCGGAGCATTATAGGTTGGATGAACAGCAGAGTGTTCTTGAAGGAAACGTGGCAGCAGATGGAAGTACAGAACTTAAGGTGTATTTTAACCTTGAGTACACGGTAAATTTCCGGGAAATGCAGAGCGGAACACTCTTAAAGGAGCAGAAAGTAGATTGGGGTAAAGATGCGCAGGCGCCGAAAGAGCCGACTAGACAAGGATATATTTTCGATGGCTGGAATAGAGACTTTAATCATATCACAGAAGATATTGAGGTTTGGGCAAAATGGAAAGCGGCTGAAAATGTATATCGTGTAAACTACTATTATCAAAACAGCAAAACTGGAGAATTTGTTTTCCGGTCCGAATCAGAATCCCGCAGTAAAGAGACGGGCAGTTTGGTAACGGTAACGGATGCTGATAAGACTCCGGATCTCAGTCTGGATAAACATTATGTATTGGATGAATCCCAAAAACGCGAGTGGAGCAAACAGGTTGCAGCGGATGGGAGTACTGTGCTTAAGGTCTATTTTAAATTACAGTATACAGTTCGGTTCTGGGAGTCACAAGATAATGAAAATCCGTGGGGAACGGATATTGTAGACTGGAATGGTACAGCTAAAGAACCAGAGCCTCCTACGAAACCGGGATATACATTTGACGGGTGGGATAAAAACCTGGATGGAATTAAAGAAGATACAGATGTATATGCCAAGTGGGAAGAAAATGCTGAAGTAGTGATTAGCTACAGGCCGGATCATGCAGATCACGGAATCACATCACCCGAGTCCGAAAGCGTAGGACCGGCAACTGGAATACCTGAAGGTTCTGCAGCAGCAGGTAAGGAAGGATGGGCTTTCAAATACTGGACGAATAACGGAGAAATTGTAAGCTGGGAAAAGAATCTCACAAGAGACATTATTGATATATACAGCAAGGAAAATGGACTGTATGAAACATCAGAATATGTGGCAGTATTTGGAGAGGACGAGAACGGTGACGGAATACCGGATGAGTATCAGACAACCGTAACCTACGCAGTAACCAACGGAACTTTTGAAAACGGACAGACCTGGTATGAGCAGGTGGTAACACTTGTGAATGAGGAAGGCAAGTGGGATGAGAATGGACGCTATAAGCTGACGCAGGACGATATCCCGACCGGAAACCCGGTATTAGGCTATATAGAACCGGGAAGATGGGAGAAGGAGAACCCAGAGGGAGTCGAGATATACAAGGAAGGAGCACATTTTAAACTGATCTATGCTGCAAGGGCAAAATTTGAAGCAAGAGTGGAATTCTACTTTGACGGAGAGATGGATGCAGATCTGACTCAAGTCAGTCAGGAAGAATACCAGAGCGCATTCGTGATCGCTCCGGAGAAGCAGGTAGAGTATAATGGGAAGACATATGTTCTTGAGGATGTGAGGAAAAACGGAGTAGTAATCGGAACGAATCCGGCAGACAACGTGGTAAAGGTCTATTACGAACTGGATGAGAACAGTGACAATATACCAGACAAATATCAGGTAATCGTTCGCTACGAGGCAGAAAATGGTACTGTAAGTATTACAGAACCGGTTTATGTAACGCTTTATAAGCACACATCTTCAAATAATGAAGATATGGAGTATGCAGAACCTGGAACTGAGGGTGCATATGGAACTCTGAGTCAAGACCAGATTGCTGATGCAGTGCCGTCTGATGGATATGATCCATCTACGGAACAGTGGAATGCCAATGGGGAAAAGGCCGAAAAGCCAACGATAGAAACACGTATTACAGAAGATATAACATATGTAGTTACATTCGGAAAAGGTTCATATGTGTATGATGTAGTAAAAAGATACCTGGATGCAGAAGGAAAAGAGGTAGATGCAGTATTTAAGAGCGGAACTGCGTTATATGGTCAGAATATTCTGGAGGCGTCAGGAGTAACCGTGCTGCAGGAAGAACTTTATGAGGGCGGCCTTTATGAGTTAGTGAAGGCAGAAGGGTCAGACCGTCTGGTCACCAACGATGTGAAAGCCAACCATGTAGAGATCATATACCAGCAGAAGAATTATAACTATGAAGTAGTGAAACATTATGAAGGTTTAAATGAAACTGTGATTGAATCTACAAATGGGACGGCATTGTATGGAACAGGAATCCTGGAAGTATCAAATGTAACTGTTTTACAGCATGAGACATACAAAGATCATACATACGTTCTGGTAAAGGCAGATGGAGCCGATAAACTTGTTACCAACGATGAAGCCCAGAACCGTGTAGATATTTATTACACTTTAGATGAAATGGGCGGAACTGATCCTACGGATCCGATCAATCCTGATAAGCCAGACGGCCACCCAGACAAATATCAGACGATTTTCCGGTATGTAAGCGCGGATGAAACCATGGGAACTGTTAGTGTAACAGAGACAGAGGTTCATACATTTACAGATGAAAACGGAAATTACATTGATAAGTACCCGATCAGCCCTGACGGAGCAACTGCACAAGCCCTTGATGGATTTGCCTTTGATTATTGGGCAGATACCGAGGGGAGAGATTATACTGCAGATATGCAGAACCTGAAATCTCAGACATATTTACAGGATACCACATTTACCGCTTACTTCGCAGAAGATAAGATTGGTGAGACAGACCCTGAGAATCCGGATCCAAACCATCCGGACAACATACCGGATTACCGCCAGATTACATTCCGCTATGTATCTGAAAACCCAAGCTATGGAACTATAAATGGAAACATAGTGGAAGTTCATACGATCATGATGGTGACAGAAGGCGAAAATGGATATCAGGTAATTGAAACAACAGCTGTAAACCCATTTGCAGATGTAACGGTATCCGGTGTCGGCAGATACAGTTTTGCACGCTGGTCTGATGGAACAGTCAATTATGCAAATGCAAATGAAATCTCTGCAGCCAGCTTCGCAGAAGATACCACATTCACTGCTTACTTTAATTATAATGGCGGTGGAAATGGCGGCGGCAGTAATGGAGGCGGCGGAAACAATGGTGGTCACAGGGATCCTGGCAATTCCAGTGGTGGCCCTGGTACGATAACTAACATTGATACGCCGGAAGTACCGTTAGCGCCCGCTCCAAGTACCGGTGATGTGATTTCTATTGATGATGATCTGATTCCAATGGCGCCATTGCCAAAGACAGGGCAGAATACAATGAAATCTGCATTACTGACGGCATTATCGGGAATCATGCTTGTATTCACTTCCTTTGGAAGAAAGCGCAGAGATGAAGAAAATTAAAGGTAAAATGACAACAAAATATTATCTTTAACCAGAGCCCCCGGTCATTAAAGCCGGGGGCTCTGCGTGAGAGAATGGCTTGTATTTAAATATACCGGAATAGTTGGGGGCGGGTTATGCAATTTTATGTATCAAACCTGCAGCAAAGTCATCTGGCATACAATTATTACAGCACTTGAGGCATAGCCATATATACCAGCTTTCCGGCGGTTATATCATGCGATAAGTTGACACATTTTAAATATTTGATTTTGGCACAGAATAAAAAGTAAAAAAAAATGAAAAAAGTTATTGACATTTATCCATGCTTCTGGTAAGATAATCTTCGCTGTCGGGA
>OATU01001227.1_pt1 | contig 16717 bp, 10 predicted proteins | sample 1516711 | NCBI WGS metagenome assembly OATU01 (sample SAMEA2579971, study PRJEB22360) | human gut metagenome | biome: human gut; feature: human-associated habitat; material: faeces | place: Denmark | collected 2008/2010 | reverse complement strand
CCGACAGCTAACAGAGCTGCTGCAGATAATACTGCAACTAATTTTGTCTGCTTTCTCATAATTAATGCACTCTCCTTTTTCTTTTTGAAATACTTTTTGAAATTCCTAATTGCATTACGAGGTAATTATACTTCCTATAAGGGAAATTATCAATACTTTTTTTCACTTTTTTTGCATATTTTTCAAAAAGTAATAAATATTCACAATTCCACCAGGAAAATATCATTTCCTCCATCACACTGACAGTATAATATAATTTTTTCAAAAATGCTATAACTTTTCTCTGTGCATTTTCTTACGTAATCTTTACGAAAAACGGGCCTCTGCGGCATATTGTACTCCTATTAGTACAATCCGGTCATATTTAAATATATCCACCCGGTTCTCTTAAATTACTTCATGTATTTAACTGCTTCACATTATACGACATACTGTTGAAATATTAATAGTATGATCTCTTATTATATTGCCAATATACATATCTGTATTATTATGGTAATGGTCTTTCATGGTATGCTTCAATTATTAATAACGTTATTAGTGTTAGGGGCTTAATAATAGAGGCTGCGAATATCAGGTTAGATATACTTTTAAGCTTTTGCTTTTTATGCTTTTATGCTTTTATGCTTTTATGCTTTTGTGCTTTTATGCTTTTACTACTTTTACTACTTTTACTACTTTTACTGCTTTTACTGCTTTTACTGCTTTTACTACTTTTACTACTTTTACTGTTTTTCTACCTTTACTGTTTTTTCTACTTTTACTACCTTTACTGTTTCTCTACCTTTACTGTTTTTTCTACCTTAACGTTTTTTTCTACATCATAGTTACTTTTATCGTAACCCGCGCGCTTTCTTCCCCATATTTATTTTCATCTTCCCCCCACTCTCCTATTTTATATCTATCCCTCCACATACTTCACAAATTATTTCATCAGATCGATCAGATTATCAATGCCATACTACTTAACAAATAGATTCACCTAACTTTAAATCTCCGCCAACTACAAACTTCCTTCCTACGCATCTGCTTGATAATAATACTAAACTTACCTATATATAATACTTGTCAAAATTCCACTTCATTTACCAATACACCTTTCTAAGTCGTGCGCCACTTCAAAATCCTCTCTTCCGTATCCCCTTCCCATCTCTTCCGTCTCTCCTTCCGTCTTCCGTCTCTCCTTCCGTCTTCCGTCTTCCCTTCCCTCCCCACTTCCTCACCAACTCCAATCTTGCATTTCCACACAATTATGCTATAATGTTCACATATACCACTATATCTATATTTTTGAACATCAAACATCTTCTTTTTACAATATGCATTTCCCTAAAATATGATCATCAACCACGGAGGTATCTATCATGAATCGTAATGTAATCATCTGCCGTTCTATCCTTGAAAATCCGGCAATCACACAGAGGGAATTAGCTCAGGCACTGGATGTCTCTCTCGGAACGGCCAATAATCTTGTAAAAGAATGTATTTCGGAACATCTCATCACCCTGGCTGGTGCGTATGAGCTGCTCCCGGCCGGACTGGAGCTTCTGAAACAGTATAAGGTTGACGGGGCCCTGATTATCGCCGCCGGTTTTGGATCCCGCTTTGTCCCTCTGACCTTTGAAATGCCGAAAGGCCTGCTGGAAGTCTTTGGAGAGCGAATGATCGAGCGGCAGATTCGCCAGCTCCATGAGGTCGGCGTACAGAATATCACGATTGTCGTGGGATATTTGAAAGAAAAATTTGAATACCTGATTGATAAATATGATGTGAAGCTTCTATATAATCCTGAATATTCTTCTAAAAATACACTGACTACCATTTACCGCGCCAGGGAGGTTCTGCGGGGAAGAAATATGTATGTGCTCTCTTCTGACAACTGGATGCGGCATAACATGTACCACGCCTATGAGGGCGGCGCCTGGTACTCTTCTGCTTTTATGGAAGGGGAAACTTCGGAGTGGTGCCTCGATTACAATAAGAAAGGCAGAATCGGGAGCGTATCGGTTGGCGGCATCGATCAATGGGTTATGTATGGACCTGCTTATTTCTCAAAGGAATTTTCTGAGAAGTTTCTTCCGGTTCTTGAGGCTTACTATGAGCTTCCAGGGACAGAACAGTTTTACTGGGAAAATGTCTATATGGACATGCTCTCGGGTGAGGCGGCAAAACGCCTTCCAAATCTGGAGGAGGCTCACGGCGACATTGATATGTACATAAACCGGAGACCTGAGGATGAGGTGTACGAATTTGAAAATCTGGAGGAGCTTCGGAGATTTGATATCAAATATCAGCGTCACTCTGACAATGAAGCCATGGAGCTGGTCGCCCAGGTTTTTAAAGTGCCGGAGTCGGAAATTACGGAAATCAGATGCTTAAAATCGGGTATGACAAATAAATCGTTTCTATTTAAGGTAAAGGAACGCCACTATATCTGCAGAATTCCTGGGCCGGGAACCGAGCTTCTTATTAACCGCAGACAGGAAAAGGCAGTATATGATGTGGTAGCCGGACTCGGCATTACGGAGAAGATCATTTATTTTGACGGGGATACCGGATATAAGATCGCGGAGTATTACGATGGCGCAAATAATGCGGATCCCCGCAATTGGGAGCAGATGGAGAAATGTATGGCAATTGTACGCCGCCTTCATAATTCAGGCCTTACGGTTGAACACTCTTTTGATATGAGAGAGCGGATTGATTTTTATGAAGACCTTTGCAGAAGGCATGGGGACATCCCATTTGAGGATTATGGGAAGGTACATGGCTGGATGACGGAATTAATGGACCGCCTGGATTCCATGGGGCGCAGGAAAGTCCTCTCTCATCTCGATGACAACGGCGATAATTTCCTGATGCTGGAGGACGGCGGGGTCCGGCTGATCGACTGGGAATACGCCGGTATGTGCGACCCGCTGGTGGACGTGGCCATGTGCGCGATCTATTCCTATTATACGGATGAGGAGACAGAACGTCTGATCCGGGTGTATCTGGAGCGGGAACCGTCGCTTGATGAGCGATACTCTATCTACGCACATATGGCGCTTGGCGGATTTTTGTGGAGTCTCTGGGCTGTGTATAAGGCATCTTTGGGGGAAGAATTCGGTGAATATACGATCATAATGTACCGGTATGCAAAGCATTTTTATAAAAAATGCAGGGATATTGGATGAGTTTTGGAAATTTGTCCACAAATCGTAATAATTTTTTTATGCATTATAAGGCCTCCTGTGATATAATGAATTTATATGTGATGTCGTATCTTGTAAGAATAGGAGGAGATTAGGATGAGATGTGGGAAAACAATGACTGCGTTACTCCTGGCCGGACTCGTGGGAAGCGCGACTTTAATACCGGCTGGCACCGCGTGGGCCGCGGCAGGATGGCAGCAGGAAGGCTCACAGTGGAAATATATGGACGCGGACGGGTCTGTACATAAAGGATGGGCAAAAAGTACTGATGGTACTTATTATTATATGGATCTCTCGACCGGTTACATGGTGACGGGTTGGAAACAGATTAATAATAACTGGTATTATTTCCGTTCCAACGGAGCCATGGCAACGAAATGGGTGGAAGACGGCGGGAAGTATTACTACCTGATGGATGACACCGGTGTTCTCGTGAAGGGCTGGCTGAGAATTGGTGATGATTATTACTATATGAAGGGCGACGGCACCATGTCTACCGGATGGCGCGAGATGGATGGCGGCTGGTTCTATTTTAAGGAAAACGGCAAGTGCACGCTGGGATGGGGACAGATCGGTAACGACTGGTTCTATTTTGGAAGTGACGGCAAGATGCTGACCGGCTGGCAGCAGATCGGCGGAGAGTATTACTATCTGAACTCAGACAGTAAGAACGTTCTCGGCAAGATGATGACGGGCTGGCTCAGCGATGGTACGAATAAGTACTATATGGATACTTCGAGCGGTAAGATGGCTCACGGCTGGAAGGAACTTGAAGGCTCCTGGTACTATTTTAATGATGCAGGCCATATGATGACAGGCTGGATTCAGCTTTCCGGCGTCTATTATTACCTCGATCCTTCTACCGGAAAGATGGCGGCTAATACGACTTTGACAATTGATGGAGTCAGCTATACATTTGCTTCCAATGGCGCTTACCAGAACAGCAATTCCAACGCGCCCAGCACAGGCGGCAATGTATCGGCGCCTGGCAGCGGAACGAATAATACGAACGCGCCTGGTTCCGGTACCAACACCAACACCAATACCAATACTTCCGGTGGCCCCGGCGGCTCTTCCACGGGGAATGGAAATTTAAGCAGCGCCCCGGGCAGCAATAACAATACACCAGGCGGCAGCAGCTCGCCGGGAGGCAGCAATGCTCCAGGAGGCTCTTCCTCCAACAATGGTGTTTACCAGCTGGCACCGGGACTCACAAACGGACCGGGCTGATAGATAATTCAGACATACTGCCGTAAAAGGCAGAGTAATTCAGTTAAATACACCGCGGCAGCCGCCTAATGCTCAGGCATGGCACCTGGCTCGTTGCTCGCGGAAATAAAGGTTTTGTGTGGGTATCTGCACTTCGGCGCGGATACCCATCGTAGTTTTATCGGAACAACTGACTGCAAGGATGAGGAGGCTGACACTTTGAAGCACAGAAGAATTACTGGAAGAATTACGGCGGCAGCGCTCAGCGCCGTCATGGGCTGTTCAGGAGCATTCCTGTACTCCGCCCCGCCCGCCTACGCTGCGGGCTATGAACGGGTAAACGGGTATTATCAGATGCTGGATGGAACCGTGATCGACGGCGTCGTGGCAAGAGGAATCGACGTATCCCGGTGGCAGGGCAATATTGACTGGAATACAGTAGCCGCTGACGATGTGGAATTCGTCATGCTGGGTACCCGGTCAAAAGGGGCGGTAGACCCCTATTTCCACAAAAATGTGAAGGAGGCTTCCGATGCCGGAGTACGGGTCGGCGCCTATATTTATTCGCTGGCAACCACACCGCAGATGGCTGTGGAGGAGGCGGATTTCGTCCTCGATTTGGTAAAGGATTATCCGATTTCATTTCCAATCGCGTTTGACGCGGAGGACAGCTCCACGCTGGGTTCTCTTCCGCCGGCACAGGTCACGGAGATCATCAACGCCTTCTGCGAACGGGTGGAGGCGGCCGGGTATTATCCCATGGTCTATGCCAACGACTATTGGCTGGCCAATAAGATTGATATGACAAACATGCACTATGACGTGTGGGTGGCCCGCTACGAGGTAAAACATAACTTCTCCGATCCGATCATGTGGCAGGCTACCAGCACCGGATCCATCGAGGGCATCAGCGGTAACGTTGATATCAATTTTCTTTACAAGGACTTAACTCCCTATCTCCCGGGGAATCTCTGGAGGACCATCGGGGACAAGACGTATTATTACCAGAACTATCAGATGCAGAAGGACGCCTGGATCAATGACGGGACCGGCTGGTTCTATATGAACGGCGAAGGTCTTGCTTCTACCGGGTGGCTGGAGAAGCTGGGACTTAACTATTATCTCGACGACACGACCGGACGCATGGTGACTGGTTGGAAACAGCTTTCCGACAAATGGTATTTCTTCAATGCCAGTGGTGCGATGAGTACCGGATGGCTGGATGATAACGGCTCACGTTATTTCTTAAACAACGACGGTACCATGAAGACGGGATGGCTTCAGCAGATGAATCAGTATTATTATCTCGATGAGGCTTCTGGAAAGATGGCTACCGGCTGGAAGCAGCTGGCCGGAAAATGGTATTTCCTTCAGGATACAGGTATTATGTCTACCGGATGGCTGGATCAGAATGGAACGAAGTATTTCTTAAACAGCGACGGCTCCATGGTAACCGGATGGCATACGGAAGGTGATAAAAAATACTTCTTGACCGACAGCGGCGCGGCGGCTACCGGATGGCGGCAGCTGGACGGTACATGGTACTATTTCAATCAGGGCGGCGATATGGCCCGCGGATGGATCAATCCGGACGGAAACTGGTACTACTTAAACCAGGACGGCAGAATGCAGACCGGCTGGCTGGAGGACGGCGGCGCGAATTACTACTTGAGCACCTCTTCCGGAAAGATGACCGTTGGTTGGCGCGAGGTTGACGGCGCATGGTACTATTTCAACGGCAGCGGCGCCATGGTCACGGGTCTCACAGAGATCAACGGGCAACTCTACTACTTAAATCCTGCTGACGGCAAGATGGCGGCTTCCACTACCCTAGATTTTGACGGTGTCGATTATACCGTCGACGCAAACGGCGTCTGCACTAAGGTAGAAGAACCGGCGGAAGGTGCTGCACAGGATGGACAGAACACTGGCAATGCATCACAGAATGGACAGAGCGCCGGCAATGCATCACAGGAATCCCCGGCTGACAGCAGTCAGACCACTTCTCCAACGAAAGAGATCGGGCCTGGAATTAAATAAGTAAGAGATTAAAAAGCAGCTTCAGCTGCAAAAAAGGAACCGCCTCCCTGTTAATCAGACAGGAGGCGGTTCCTTTTTTCAATTTTCCCTTATACTTCAAAAATCAGATCTCCATAGCTTGGCATCGGCCATAATTCCTTATCGACCATCATCTCAAGCTTATCCGCCGGAGCGCGGAGCGCTTCCATGGCCGGGACTACGATATCGTGGTAGGCATTGGCCTGTTCCTTATTGTTTTCGATGATGCCGCATTTCTCTGTTACATCGGTCAGATTTGCCAGCGCTACCTTCATATCAGAAAGATAGGCGGAGGTCTCTGTCAGAAGTTCGGCCTGGACGCTCACATCGGCATCCGGGCAGGCGGTCTGTACTTTGCTTAAGGAATCGGCCAGCATGGTCGCATATTTGACGGCCGCCGGGATAATCTGCTTGCCGGCCATATCGATCATGGTTCTGGCCTCGATGTTGATTGCCTTGCTGTATGCCTCATATTCGATCTCAACACGGGATTCCAGTTCGGCTTTCGTAAATACGTTGAATGCCTCAAACATCCGGACTGATGCTTCTGTGGTAAGGGCCGGAATCGCTTCCACCATGGATTTGATGTTCGGAAGGCCTCTCATCTCGGCCTCCTCTACCCATGCGTCCGCATAGCCGTTTCCATTGAAGATGATTCTTCTATGGGCTGCCAGCTGCTCTTTGATCATATCATGTACCGCGGTATCGAAATCCTCCGCCTTTTCCAGTATGTCAGCCGCTTCCTTGAACGCTTCCGCCGCAATGGTGTTTAATACCACGTTCGGGGAAGAAATGGAATCGGAGGAGCCTACCATACGGAACTCAAATTTGTTGCCCGTAAAGGCGAACGGGGAGGTTCTGTTTCTGTCGGTTGCATCCTTGAATAAATCAGGCAGTGTCTTGACTCCCGTCTTTAATGTGCCTCCTACCTTGGAATGGGTGGCCTCGCCGGTGCTGCAAAGCTGATCGACCACGTCCTCCAGCTGTTCACCGATGAACACGGAAATGATAGCGGGCGGTGCCTCGTTGGCGCCGAGTCTGTGATCATTTCCGACGTCTGCCGCAGATTCACGAAGCAGATCGGCATGACGGTCAACGGCCTTTAAGATACAGGACAGCACCAGAAGAAACTGAATGTTCTCATGAGGGGTCTCACCTGGATTTAACAGGTTGATTCCGTCTTCCGTGGTCAGGGACCAGTTGTTATGTTTTCCTGAACCGTTGACTCCGGCAAATGGTTTTTCGTGAAGCAGGCAGTTTAAGCCGTGACGGCCGGCCACCTTCTTTAAGGTTTCCATTACCATCTGGTTATGATCTACGGCCACATTGACCTGCTCGTAGATCGGCGCCAGTTCATGCTGGGCCGGTGCCACCTCGTTATGCTGGGTCTTGGCCGGAACGCCTAAGCGCCAGAGCTCTTCATTGACTTCCTTCATATATGCCGCGACACGCTCCCGGATGGCTCCGAAATAATGATCTTCCAGCTCCTGCCCCTTGGGAGGCATGGCGCCGAATAAGGTGCGGCCTGCGTAAATCAGGTCTTTTCTCTGTAAATATTTTTCACGGTCAACCAGGAAATACTCCTGCTCCGCCCCTACGGACGGGACCACACGTTTGGAAGTGGTGTTGCCGAATAATCGTAAAATTCTCAGTGCCTGCTCGTCAACAGCCTCCATGGATTTTAAAAGAGGTGTCTTCTTATCCAGGGCTTCTCCTGTATAAGAGCAGAATGCGGTGGGAATGCAAAGGGTTACGCCAATGGCGTCTTCTCTTAAAAATGCCGGTGAAGTACAATCCCATGCAGTATAGCCTCTCGCTTCAAAGGTGGCTCTCAAACCGCCTGATGGGAAGGAGGAAGCGTCCGGTTCGCCCTTGATCAGCTCTTTTCCGGAGAACTCCATGATGACTTTTCCCTCGGAGGTCGGTGCTGAAATGAAGGAGTCATGCTTTTCGGCTGTGATACCGGTCAGCGGCTGGAACCAATGGGTATAATGGGTCGCGCCTCTCTCAATTGCCCAGTCCTTCATCGCATGTGCAACAACATCAGCGATGGACGGGTCCAGTTCCGCTCCGTCTTCAATCGTCTTCTTTAATTTCTTGAAAACGGATTTCGGCAAGCGCTCTCTCATGACGGTTTCGTTAAATACGTTTTTACCGAAGATTTCGGCAACATTTACTACTTCGCTCATAAATTTTCCATCCTCTCATTTGGTCTGTAATTTAGACTTCTCGAGTCTCCTCTTTTTTCCTGGTTATGCGCGCAATCATCTGTGACAGATTAAGTCCCTCATTCCGGACTCTCGCTCCGGCGCAGAGTGCGCCTCCCCCGGAGGGTTCTGGTTTTATAGGGCGAACGTTCCTATGATACCAGAAATGGCGCCCTCCTGTTGTCAGGAGAACGCCATCGTTCCTTAATTAAAATAAACCATTTCTCTCAAAAATGCAAGTATTTTTTTTAATAATTGCATTTCAGGATCCAGGATTATTCAAACTTAAGCTTTTCCCACGGAACCGAATAATTCCATCTTCTCTTTAACGGTTGCCTTGATTGCTTCCGTTCCTGGTGCGAGAAGTTTACGTGGGTCAAAGCCCTTGCCTGCTAAATCCTTGCCTGCTTCGATGTATTTACGGGTAGCGTCAGCAAAGGACAGCTGGCACTCTGTGTTTACGTTGATCTTGGCTACGCCGAGGCTGATCGCTTTCTTGATCTGATCCTCAGGAATGCCTGTACCACCGTGAAGTACTAACGGCATATCGCCTACTTTGTCTTTTACGGCAGCCAGAGTCTCAAAGCTTAATCCAGCCCAGTTCTCCGGATACTTGCCATGGATGTTGCCGATACCGGCAGCCAGCATGGTTACGCCCAGATCTGCAATCTGCTTGCACTCGTTCGGATCTGCACACTCGCCCATTCCAACTACGCCGTCTTCCTCGCCGCCGATGGAGCCGACTTCTGCCTCTAAGGAGATGCCTTTCTCTGCACATACTGCTACGAGTTCTTTCGTCTTCTCAACGTTCTCTTCGATCGGATAGTGAGAGCCATCGAACATGATGGAGGAGAATCCTGCCTCGATACATTTATAGCAGCCTTCGTAGCTGCCGTGATCCAGATGTAAAGCTACCGGAACTGTAATGTTCAGTTCACCGATCATAGCCTTTACCATCGCTGATACTGTCTTGTAACCTGTCATGTATTTACCAGCACCCTCGGATACGCCAAGGATGACCGGGGAATTCAGTTCTTCTGCTGTCAGTAAGACCGCTTTGGTCCACTCAAGGTTGTTGATGTTGAACTGGCCAACAGCATACTTTCCGTCTCTTGCTTTTTCAAGCATTTCTTTTGCTGAAACTAACATATCACAAACCTCCAATTCGATTTATATTTATTTCATTTCTACATCATTATATACCATTTCGCGTCATTTGCAAAGATAAATATTTTTGAATTGTGATTTTTATAACAATCTTACATATTTTCTTACATATCGCCATTTCCGACCATCATCTTTTTGATTTTATGGCCCGGAGTGTGTCCGATCATTCCTTATTGACAGGGAAATATCTGCGAAACGGGGGCACGCGGATTCTATCACCGATTATGCGGATTTCTCCATTGTGCGGGCATCCAGTGAAAAATCCGCAGAAACTTATGGGTGCTGTACGGATTATACCGAAAGAATCCCGGCTACCGTGGCCTGCATCTGATCGATGCCGCACTCCGCGGTATGGCGCACAGGCGCTGTGCGGATCTCCTCTACGGCCTGCGGGATGACAACGCCTGACAGCTCCGCCAGACGGTCCACAATGGCGAATTCATCTTCCTCCGGCCGAACGCCGTCGATGGCCTCCAGAACGCTTCCTGAGAACTTATACGGGCTGGCTGTGGACGCGATAACGGTTTTGGCAGGATCCTTTGTCTCTTCTTTATAATGGTTGTATACAGACGCTGCGACGCCTGTGTGGGTATCAATTAAGTATCCGGTGTCTTCGAAGATCTTTTTAATCGTGGCACGGTTCTCTTCTTCCGACGCAAAACCGCCACGGAAATCTTTCATGAATCCGCGCATCTCTTCTGTCACCGTGTAGCTTCCCTTCTCGCTCAATTCCTTCATCAGGGCTGCATTGGCCTTAGCATCGCTGCCGGCGCTTAAATAGATGAGGCGCTCTAAGTTGCTGGAAATGAGGATATCCATGGATGGGGAGGTCGTCAGGATGAAATCGCGGTTCCTGTCGTATGTACCCGTGCGGAAAAAGTCATACAGGACCTTATTCTCATTGGAAGCACAGATCAGTGTCTTCACCGGGACGCCCATCTCCTTTGCCAAATAAGCCGCAAGGATATTGCCGAAGTTGCCGGTAGGCACCGTCACGTTGATCTGCTCCCCTGCTTCAATCTCGCCGGCCTCCAGAAGCTTTGCATAGGCATACACATAATATACAACCTGAGGAACGAGACGGCCGATATTGATGGAATTCGCAGAGGAGAGCTGGCAGCCTTTTTCGGCGAGTGCAGCCGCAAATGCCTTGTCTCCGAATATTTTCTTCACGCCGGTCTGGGCATCGTCGAAATTACCGTGGATCGCCACTACGTGAGTGTTATCCCCCTTCTGCGTCACCATCTGAAGCTCCTGAATGCGGCTCACGCCGTCTTTTGGATAGAAGACGATGATGGCTGTTCCTTCCACATCGGCAAAGCCTGCCATGGCGGCCTTACCGGTGTCGCCGGAGGTTGCAGTCAAAACTACAATCTTGTTTTTTACCTGATTTTTCTTAGCGGCAGTGATCATTAAATGCGGCAGAATGGAAAGAGCCATATCCTTAAATGCGATCGTGCTCCCGTGGTATAACTCCAGGAAATAAGCGCCATCCGCCTTTGCCAGAGGAGCGATCTCCCCGGTGTCAAATTTGCTGTCATACGCTCTGGCGATGCAGTTCTTCAGTTCTTCTTCCGTATAGTCGGTGAGGAACAGCTTCATCACCTCATAGGCGGTCTCCTGATACGTCATGCCTGCCAGTTCTTCCATCGTTTTATTGAGTTTTGGGATAAAGGTCGGCATAAATAAGCCGCCGTCGTCTGCCAGCCCCTTTAAGATTGCCTGGGAGGCCGTCACACCGGTCTCGCCGCCGCGGGTGCTTTGATAGGATAATTCCATGATGTGTCTTTCCTTTCTTACTCTTACATATTGTAATTCAGCCGTATTTTCATGCTTTTGGTCTGAAACCTTGCCAGAATTGTAGCATACTTTGTTTGAAGGTGCAACCAGTAACGGCAAAAAAGTTTTCATAGTGCGGACATATGTATTTAGTTTGAGGACATTACATTTCAATTTATTTTTGTCCCGTGATGTGGTATGCTAGGAATAGTCTGCGCGGCATTTTGCGGTTGCCGGAATGGGGTTGAGAACTGGCTTTCGTCAGCTGTGCATCACACTTTGCGGGAGATTTCGTTCCGATGAATGAGGCGCAGGGCTATGCAGACTGAATGGAGGCTAAATATGCCGTAAAGTAAGGCGTGCAGATGGCGGGAATGATTTTTCAAATGCGGACCAGTCTGTGTTTTTCTTTACGCTTATGCTTTTATGTTTTAATGATAGAAAGGATATATTTTAACCATGAGATATGAACATATGATACAGGGTACTTTTATAAGCCGGCCTAACCGCTTTATCGCCCATGTGGCTATCCGGCGAGAGGCGGGCAGTGAGGAAGAAACCGTAGTCTGCCATGTAAAAAACACGGGGCGGTGCAGAGAGCTGCTTCTGCCGGGCGCTGCGGTGATACTTCAGTTTCATCCGGAGGCCGCAGCACTGGGCAGAAAGACGGAATACTCGCTGATCGGAGTCTTGAAGGAACGAAACGGAGAACTCCTGCTTATCAACATGGATTCCCAGGCTCCGAACCAGGTGGCGGCGGAATGGCTTCATGCCATGGAGCAGGCGCCAGCACTGCCGGTTAACGGCTATGACGGTGAAAAGTTTCTACCGGCACTCAGACTGGCCAATATTCGCAGGGAAGTCACCTATGGACAATCCCGGTTCGATCTGGCTTTTGATATGGTCTTTGATATGGCTTTTGATATGGTTTTTGATTCGGCCTGTGCTCAGCTTCCCGATTCGCCCCTCAGCTCTGCCTCTGCTCCTGCATACAATCCAGCTTCCGCCCCTGCGTTTCAGAGCTGTACGAAACCGGCCTTTATGGAAGTCAAAGGTGTAACTTTGGAGGAGAACGGCATCGCCATGTTCCCCGACGCGCCGACCGAGCGGGGCATCAAGCACATTCTGGAACTGGCAGAAGCGGTAAAGGCAGGGTATGAGGCCTATATCCTGTTTGTAATCCAGATGAAGGGAATCCGGGAGTTTACGCCCAATCAAAAAACGCATCCCCAGTTCGGGGATGCGCTGCGCCTGGCCCATGAGGCCGGCGTCCATATTCTCGCTTATGACTGTATCGTGACCGCGGATACTTTAGAAATCGACCGGGCTGTACCGGTATCTCTATCCACATTTTGACCCATATACTGTTCAAGATGGTACGGCAGTGGGGATAAATGCCACTGCTGCCGTTAAGCTCAGCTTTCTAAAACTTTCTTCCGCCGCCGCCATAGCTGCGGCCACCGGAGGAATGAGTCGTACTGCGGCCGGACGAGGAACCACCGCCGCCACCGGAATGACCGCTGGAAGTATTCTTTGGAATCACAATATGGGTGACGGTCTTATTGACCAGATTATCCGTATTTGCAGAAAAACGGAAGCGGCAGTCTGCCCGGTAGGCTTTTAAGTAATTTTCAGCCTGCCTCCGCTCTTTCTTCATCGCGTAGCGGTTCCTGACACCAATGCAGGGGCTTATGGCCGCCAGCAGGGCCACCGCCAGGGCTAACACGGCCTCCGGCCAGGTTATGCTGCGGTAGACGCTGATTTTACCGGTGTCGCGGTCGTAGTTATACTGACCGCCCGGTATTCCGGCCGTGTAATATTTGCGGACACCCGCTAAAAATGCTTCGGCACTGGCCGCATAGTCTCCATTCGATGCGCCCTCATAGGCGTCATCTAAAATAGTATTCCACCGTTTATCCGTCAGAAACCGGTTCATCGTTCCTACCGGAGCGATATACAGCTCCCGGTTATCCATATCAATCAGGAATATCACACCGCTGTAGTCTTTTCCTGTCCCGAAATTTCCGTTAGTGTAAAAATCTTCACTGTACCTTTCGGCTGACTTTCCACCTGCATCATCCGTGGTGACGATCACCACGTCCATGTTCATATCTTTCCGCATGGAGGCAATCTCTTCTTCCATGGAACTCTTCTCCGCCTCGCTGAACAGTCCCGCTTGATCGAAGACTCTGGTTTTACCTGCTGCCAGGTCAGAGTTCCCGGAGGCCCAGGCTGTGGACACCATGCAGAATCCAGCCAGAAAGAGAATCGCCGCGGCAAAGAGCAGCAGCCGAAGCAGCTGACTCCCGTTTTTTATGTATACGGATACACCATTTCTTTGTCGTCTCATCATATCAGATACCCCATCAAAAGCATGAATAACAGGACCGGGAAGAAAATTTCTGCAAACAGTATCAACAATTTCGTCTTATCAACCGGAAGTTTTCCACAAACTTTTCCCGTTTGTCCATTGACGGTAAAGTAGTACATCTCGTTTTTAGCCTGGTCATGATAGGTGAGTGTCCAGACCGGAAGAAGGGCGTATTCCCATTTCTCATCTCTCAGCTGCGCGTCCGACCGGCGAACACTGACCCGGTCATACGTTCCAACACTTTCTTTTAGGGAATCAAGCGCAAACTGGCGAACCTCGCCGTATACGTCAGCGGAAAAGTCTTGTTCCTCCATATCGCGCCGCTCTGCCACGAAGCCGGACAGATAACCGGGAGTAAAATGTTCCAGCTTCTCCATATCATAGGGCAGAACACCCTCCACCAGCTCTCTGTTTGCCTTTTTTAAGGCATTGCGGGTGACGTGGCTCACTTCCATGTCGCCTTCCCGGAAAATATCGTACGTCTGGGTCTCTGTATACTGATACCGTCCGCTCACCCAGATTCGCAGCCTGTCGGCCCGGGCCTCCAGCTCTCCTTCCACCCGGCAGCTGTACATCAGATACGGAAAATACACACCGGACATCTTCTGGATCTGATCCTCTGAATAAAAGGCTTTCGGCACATATCTTTTTTTCTTCATCCACTGGGAAAATATGGCGGTCGCTTTTTCTCTGTCCAGCTGAAAGGGGATGACATAGTCCGGATTATACTCTCCTGACAGCTTTCCGGAAAGAATTACCGGATTGTGACAGTAATAACACATGGTGGCCGCAGTGGTCTCATCAGTTACGATCTCCGCTCCACAGCTGGGACAGGTGTAAAGGACGGGAGTCCCTTCCATTTTCCGGTTCTCCTTTGTCTCCTCTCCAGCCATACCGGCGGACGGGAAACCGGTCTGATCGGCCGATGCTTCCGGGCTCAGCCGTTCCAGCTCTTCCTGAGTAAACTCGGACAGACAGTATTCACATGCATATTTCTGTTTGTCAGGATCAAACTGCAGGCCGCCGCCGCAGTTCGGACACTTATATGTTATGGTCGCACTCATGGTCTTGGTTTCCCACACTCCGAACAGAATTTTCCATTGTTGGCAGTTCCGCATTCACAGGTCCACGGACCGGCTGGCCGGGGAGCTCCGCATTCCGGGCAGAATTTTCCTGTGTTGACATTTCCACATTTACAGGTCCATGAGTCACCTGACTGGCTTGCTGCCTGTCTGGCCTCAGACGCCTGCTGTACAAAGGACGGGGTTCCGGTTCCCGGTATCGGGCCATTGCCGGCTGCCATCTGCTGGTTTCCTGCCATTTGCTGATTTCCCGCCATCTGCTGATTTCCTGCCATCTGCTGGTTTCCTGCCATCTGCTGATTTCCTGCCATTTGCTGGTTTCCTGCCATCTGGTTCATCTGCATCTGCTGTAAATTCGCATTGGAAGCTGCTCCCATGAAGCCGCCTCCCGCATTCATGCCGACACCCATGCCCATAAAGCCAGCCATGGAGCCGTGTGCATTGCTTCCGGCTGCCTCCATGCCTCTGGCTACCGATCCCTGAACATAGCCCTCCCGCACACCGGGATCGCTCAGCATGGCGCCCTGGTTTCTCATATTGATCAGATTCTTGGATTCTTCATCATACGAGATACTGGCAATACCTACAGACTGAATCTCCATGCCTCGGATAGCCTTCCACTGGCTGTCCAGAGTATCCGCCATGTAGTCGCCCAGCTCTCTGCCCTTAGATGCCACGTAGGAAATGCGGATCCCGTCAGCCGACATCTGATTAATAGAGGACTGCAGCGCCTCTAAAAATTCGGACAAATACTGCTCATTGATATCCGTAACCTCGACTCTTGCCTTGTTTTTCGGAATAGCCTCGGCGTAGAATAACAGCGGATCCGTTACCTTGATCGAGTACGTTCCGTGGGCACGCAGAAACAGTTCTGCATTGTAAAACTGGTCAAAATAGTTAATCGGATTCGGGGTTCCAAACTTGATTCCCTTGATCTCCTGCAGATTGATAAAATAGACCTTCTGAGACGTAGGAGTTTCGCCGCCGAAACGCACACGGTCAAAGGACTCTTTAAGCGCCTCCCCGAACTGTCCGTTAAACAGGGATGGCAGGGAGGAATTCTTGACGGTATAATATCCCTCTTCCGCGGTGTAATCGATAATCTTGCCTCCATCTACCAGAATCATGAACTGGTTGGGGTACACGTGGATGACGGAACCGTCGGAAATCGTATTATCCGTTCCCTTCGTATTGGACCCTCTGCGGATTTTCACGCCGCTGGTGAAGACTGTCTGATCTCCCATATTGCCTGACTCAATTACCTCCAGCCACTGGTCTGCCAGTGAACCGCCGATCGCGGTCGTAACTGCTTTTATAATTCCCATGTTTCTGCCTCCTGTCACGTTTATTAGAATAAAGAATCCCGCTCGCCGGACTCTCGCGCCGAAGCGCGGCTGCTTCAGCAACCATACTTCCTTAGCGCGGAGTGCGCCTCCTGCCCGGAGGGCTTATTGTGTAATAGGAACACTTTCCTATTATACAATAAATATCCCGATATGAGTATAGTATACCATACCGGGATTCCATCCATCTACAAAATTTTCTATTACGATTTTTTACTTTGTCTCCGAAAGTGACAGTTCCCGGCCCCACTGAAAGTCTCCGCCGGGCGTTCCGGTGCGTGGGAGGGGCAGGAGAAGGAAGCGTTTC
>OATU01001223.1_pt1 | contig 16761 bp, 13 predicted proteins | sample 1516711 | NCBI WGS metagenome assembly OATU01 (sample SAMEA2579971, study PRJEB22360) | human gut metagenome | biome: human gut; feature: human-associated habitat; material: faeces | place: Denmark | collected 2008/2010 | reverse complement strand
TCGACCGGAAGAAGCAACTTCTTGCCGAGCTTCTCCGCCTTCTCCACCATCTCACGGCAGTACTCCAGTTTTGTGTCATCCACAAGAGATTTTCCAATTTCTTTCCCCTGAGCCTTCAAGAACGTAAATGCCATGCCTCCTCCGATTATCAGAGTGTCGCATTTCTCCAGAAGATTTGAAATAACATTTAATTTATCGGCAACCTTCGCTCCGCCAAGGATTGCTACAAAAGGACGAACGGGATTGTTCACCGCATTTCCGAGGAAATCAATCTCCTTCTGCATTAAGTATCCGACTGCCGCCTCAGAAACGTACTGGGTTACGCCAACATTGGAGCAGTGTGCGCGGTGCGCCGTTCCAAATGCATCATCCACATAAATTTCACAGAGGGAAGCAAGATCTTTACTGAATGCCTCTCCGTTCTTTGTCTCTTCTGCTCTGTAACGTGTATTCTCAAGTAATACAACATCTCCGTCTTTCATGCCGTCTACGGCCGCCTTTGCATTTGGACCAACGACTTCGGGATCAGCCGCAAATTTCACTTCCTGGCCAAGCAGCTCGGAAAGACGCACGGCTACGGGCGCTAACGACAGTTCCGGCTTTGGCTCGCCCTTTGGCTTACCGAGATGGGAACAGAGAATTACTCTGCCGCCGTCGCCTATTAATTTTTTGATAGTGGGAAGCGCTGCCACCAGACGGTTCTCATCGGTGATTTTTCCCTCTTTTAACGGCACGTTGAAATCACAGCGCACCAGAACTTTTTTTCCTTTTACATTGATATCGTCAACTGATTTTTTATTCAGCATGGAAGATACTCCTTTCTTAACTGAAAGAGTTTACCGGTTACTAAAAACAAAAACAGGTCCGGTCCTGTGGACCGGACCCATGTTGAATCCTTATAGTTACTTTTCACACCTTTGCCAAAAAGCGGCAATGCTGTGAAAACATCGCTTCGCGCCGTGAAACTCGGGATTTTCGTGCCGTCTGTCTATTATGATAATTCTGCGAAGTATTTGATCGTACGAACCATCTGGCTTGTATAGGAGTTTTCATTGTCATACCAGGAAACAACCTGTACCTGATATAAATCATCGCCAATCTGGGAAACCATGGTCTGTGTTGCATCGAATAAGGAGCCGTATCTGACGCCTACGATATCGGAGGATACGATTTCATCTTCTGTGTAACCGAAGGACTCTGTTTCAGCAGCTTTCATAGCGGCATTGATTTCTTCTTTTGTAACACCGGCTTTTTTAACAACTGCCACGAGAATTGTGGTGGAGCCTGTCGGAACCGGTACACGCTGTGCGGAACCGATTAATTTGCCGTTTAATTCCGGAATAACAAGACCAATTGCTTTTGCAGCGCCTGTGGAGTTCGGAACGATATTGACAGCGCCTGCTCTTGCTCTTCTTAAGTCGCCTTTTCTGTGAGGTCCGTCAAGGATCATCTGATCGCCTGTGTATGCATGGATTGTTGACATGATACCGGACTGAATCGGAGCGTAGTCGTTCAGTGCCTTAGCCATCGGAGCCAGACAGTTTGTTGTACAGGATGCTGCGGATATAATTGTATCTTCTTTTGTCAGTATGTCATGGTTTACATTGAAAACAACTGTTGGAAGATCATTTCCAGCCGGTGCGGAGATAACTACTTTCTTAGCGCCTGCGTCGATATGAGCCTGTGCTTTAGCTTTTGATGTATAAAAACCGGTACACTCTAATACTACGTCTACACCGATCTCTCCCCAAGGAAGTTCAGCAGCGTTAGCTTTAGCGTAGATTGTGATCTTCTTGCCGTCTACAACGATGTAATCTTCGCCTGCTTCTACAGTATGTCCTTCATATCTGCCCTGTGCGGAATCATACTTTAAAAGATGAGCTAACATTGTTGGGTTTGTTAAGTCGTTGATTGCCACTACCTCGTAACCCTCAGCGCCAAACATCTGTCTGAATGCCAGACGGCCGATACGGCCAAAACCATTGATTGCAACTTTTACTGCCATGATTTCATTCCTCCTAAGAATATATTCTATTCATGATTGTTAAATAATAATCAACCTACCTTGTATTGTAACCAATTAATCCCAAAATAGCAAGGGTTTTTTTGAAATTTCATAAATATTATTCCCGCTCTCTCTGTTTTCATCCATGGACTTTTGATTGCTGTTGCGAAAACCTTCTTTTTTTAATATAATGAAGCATGATTAAGTGTCCGCACATCTTTTTGCGGACTTTTCACCGTCAAACTGCTAAAGGAGGTGCATCTTGGATCAGACAGCATCCCGGAACGAGCTTGAAAAGAAGCTGTACCGCTCTTTTACACTGCTTTCCGCTTTAATTATCGTCCTTTCACTGGGTATTACCCTGTACTTTGATATCACGCGGCAGAGGGCGGATATGGACGCCACCATAAGCGGCACCGCCTCCTATATTGCCTCGATGCCCCAGGTTGTCTCCATGCTGGAGGCAGGTTATCCCAGCGCTCTCGCAAAACAGGACATTGATTCACTCTGCAATAATCTCCCCGATATCAGCGTCGTTGTTATCTGTGACAGCAACAGCCTGCGCTTTTACCACACGGACCGGCTGAAAACAGGCGAAACCTTCGTTGACGGGGACGAGACCCGGATTCTTCAGGGGAGCGAGCCTTATATCACAACCGGCTACGGAACCAAAGGCGCACAGAGGCGTGCATTCCACGCGGTCAAAAGCAGTGACGGAACTATCATCGGTTTTGTCATGGCCTCTGTCTTCACCGCCCATATATCGGAAAGGCACCGTAACATACTGATAGTTCACCTGGCTATCTTTATTCTGATGATGCTCGTGAGTACATTCCTTACCCATGCATTTATCCGCTTTCTGAGAAAATCTCTGATGGGCTTCAACCCTCATGAGCTTCTCAATATGTATATACGCCAGGATGATGTGATGAATTCTATAGAAGAAGGACTGATAGCCACCGATACAGACGGAAAAATCCTTTTCTCCAATATCGTTGCAAGAAACCTGTTTTCGGACGGTCCCGGCGAGGGCCCTCCCCTGATGGGCAGGCATATCCGTGAGTTATATCCTGACACCAAATTCGACACTGTCATCAACACCGGTAAATCAGTCCGGCGCCAGACATGCTCCATAGGCGGGCGGACCATTCTGATGAATGAAATACCGATTCAGGGAAAGGGCAAAAAACCCATACAGGGCATGCTGGCCATCGCTGTGGACAGGACGGAGTTTCTCTCTCTGTCGGACGAGCTGACCGGCACCCGCAGCATGCTTGACACGCTTCGCGCCTTTAACCATGAATTTCTAAACAAGCTTCATGTAATCCTAGGTTATCTGCAGACGGGCGAAATCGATCAGGCAAAACAATTTATCATCAACAGTAATCTGGTGTCCAGCCAGTCAATCCGGGAAACAGCCGATTCCATCCGTGTATCCAGAATCTGTGCGCTTGTCATCGGTAAAATGATGCATGCTGCGGAACTCGGAATCCGCCTTACTCTGACCCATGACAGCAGCTGCATCGAAAGTGAACTGCTGCTTTTGCAGGATTCCGTTATTACGATTATAGGGAATTTGCTGGAAAATGCCATCGAGGAGCTGAACAGCTCTGTAAATTCAAATCAGGAGTTAAAAGAAATCACTCTCGGAATTTACTGCCGCCCCGACTGCAATATCATTACCTGCGAGGATACCGGGAATGGAATTCCCCAGGAACTGCTGAATCATATATTTGATAAAGGAATCTCCTCAAAGGGGGAAAACAGGGGAACCGGCCTTTATCTGATTAAACAGATTACAGAAGATTATCAGGGAGAAATTTCCATAGATACGGAGATGGGCGAGGGCACCTGCTTTACGCTCACTTTCACAAGAAAGGAGAACCTTTAATGTACCAGGTTATTATAATAGAAGATGATCCGATGGTAGCCTCCATCAATAAGCAGTATGTGGAACTGACCCCGTCCTTCCGGGTGATAAAGGTCTTTAAAAGCGGAATTGAAGCGCTTGAGTATCTGAATGATGAAGATGTCGATTTGATTATTCTTGATTACTATACCCCGCTGATGAACGGCGCCGAATTCATCGACCGGCTTCATGCAACCGGTAAAGCCCCGTCCATCATCATGGTGACCTCTGCCAGCGACACGGATATCGTCGTACAGCTTCTGTCCCGCGGTGTGGTCAGTTCCCTTGAAAAACCTTTTGAACGCCCGCGTTACAAAGCCGCTCTTGAAAAATACAGCCAGATGAAGGAGTATTTAAACCAGGCAAAAAACAACATGGGGCAGCGAGAGATTGATAAACTGCTGGCCCGTCAGGAGAATACCGGCTCCCAGGCCGCCGGCCTGACCAAGGGGCTGAACGAAACCACACTGGGACTGATACGCGGTTTCCTGAAGGATAACAGGGATGTCCAGTATTCCAGTGAACAGATAGCAGAGCAGATTCACCTGTCGCGTATCACAATCCGAAGGTATATGAATTATATGCTGGAGACCGGAGAGCTAATCAGTACCATTGATTACCAGACAGGAGGACGGCCTTCTATCCGATACCGCTATATTAACAAATGACAGCCCGCACTTTCCGCGCACAGAACATCGCAATCAACCATAAACCCCGTGTGCAGCCGCGGCCGCCTCCTGCCGTAACGGTCCGGCGCTGCTGCACTTTTGGGTATTTTCAGGCTGCAGCAATTCCATTTTCTTTATCAGTTAATATTTCTCTCTTCCCCCATTTCGTCAGAATATACATCCAAAACCCATTTACTATAGTTACTAAAGGCTTTTCTTAATTACAAAAATTGACTTCACCTCCTACATATTTTACACTTTGTTTATAAAAAATAAATAAATTTTATAAAAAAGAAATGGAGGGTATGTATCAATGGAAACTATTATGGGCTATTTCGGTACTTACACACCGGCAGCAGATGGGGCTGTTGCTAATTTCAAATTTGAGTATCTTACCACTCTCGGTTTTGCCGCCATCGTTATCTTCCTGGGGCGTGCGATTGTAAACCACTCAAAATTACTGCGTAAATACGCAATCCCCGCACCGGTTGTATCCGGTATCATCTTTTCAATTGTTGTCGCTATTATTAAGGGTTCCGGCATCATCGGACTTTCCTTCGATGCCACGATAATGAAAGACTTATGTCAGAACCTGTTCTTCCTCTGCGTAGGTTTCGGTTTCAGCTTAAAGATGCTTCGTCATGCAGGCGGCAAGCTCTGTGCCATGATTGCAATCGCTGCCTGTCTTTTAATCACTCTCCAGGATCTTCTGGGCGTGTTTGTCGGCAACCTGATTGGACTTCATCCGCTTCTGGCGCTGCAGTGTTCCTCTTCAGCAATGTCAGGCGGTGTAGGTACGGCTTCCGCATTTGGCCCGATCTTTGAGTCCTGGGGCGCGCCGGATGCCACTACTATCGGTGTGGCGGCAGGTACAATGGGCAACATCATGGGTTCCTTAATCGGCGGACCTGTGGCTGCCTTCCTGATTACGCGCAACAACCTGAAATCCGACCCGAACGATAAACCCGAATCAGCAAAAACCGGTACGTCTGCAACACTTGACAACGGCAGAATGATTTCCATGTTTGCCATGACTCTGCTGATTGCCGCTCTCGGTATGCCGATTTACTGTATCCTTGACAATATCCCAATGATTGAAATGCCGAAATTCATTGGCTGTCTGTTTGCAGGCGCAATCGCGCGTAATGTAATGGAGGCCTGCAACATCAAGTTTTATGTTCCTGAGGTTGACGCAATCGAGCATATGTTCCTGGAACTCTACCTCGCTCTGGTTCTTATGACAACCGATATTACAAAGCTGGCTCCTGTAGCAGGTCAGATGGGTATCATCCTTCTCTGCCAGGCCCTCCTGATGGCTGCATTTGCAATCTTCGTCTCCTACAACATGTTTGGCCGCAACTATGGCGCTGCTGTTATGGCTGCCGGAAACTGCGGATGGGGATGCGGCTCCGGTCCGAACGCCGTAGCAAATGAGAAAGCTGTTATGGATGAATACGGATGGCACAATGTTGCATGGGTTCTTTACCCATCCTTCGCCGTAATCATTGATGATATTTACAACCCTATCTTCCTTTCCGTATTCGGAAGCTTTATCAAATAAGGTTCACGTTCATTTACAAATAATAAATTCACTTAAACGTCCGGCGCCCCCAATCTGCCGGACGTTTTTTCATATCAATCCCGATTCTGTTTCCCTGCCCAAGCGCAGCTTCCAATGCTGCTGTTCATCCCGCGCCAAAGCAACATCCCAGTCTTCGCAAAACAATTTGTCTTGGACGAATCTTTACACCTGTGTTATAGTAGAATATAAGTGTAAAGATTTTGTATATTTTCTCTTCAATGGTTAAGGTATTGATCCGGCGCCATTTTAGATTATAATGTTTACATGTGACTGCTGTGTTTAACACTTTAATAAAACAGGTGATCTGTATAATGAAAAAGGTATATTTAAAAGCTTTCTTATTAGCTGCACTGACGGGTTTTGCCTGCACTGCATGCAGCTGTTCCTCCAATACGTCCGACAACCCGGCATTGACGGAAAAAGTGGAAAATTTACCGGAGGTGAGCACCGGGCTGACGGTTCTTACAATCGGAACCGCCGACAGCGGGGGAACCATGTATCCGGTCGGCAATGCGCTTGCCAAAGTAATCAGTGAACACGACTCTAATATTAAGGTCAATCTCAGCGCTTCAAACGGCTCCTTTACCAACGTCGAATGGATTACGGGGGGACAGATTGACATGGGCCTGGTCAGCGGAGATGTGGCCTGGTCGGCTTATTACGGAACCGATGATTTTGCCGATAAACCAATTAAAAGCCTGAGGGCTATCGGAGCCATTTATACCAGTGTTTCCAATTGGATGGCGCCCGAATCGGCAGGGCTCACTTATGTCCACGATCTGAACGGTAAAAGCGCAGCCATCGGACCCCAGGGTTCAACCACCGATCTGTCCGCCCGTATTGCCATTGATGTGGTCGGACTCGGATCATCCACCACTCTGGTCAATTCCGGGCTCGGCTCCGGCTCCGTCGCTGTCCGGGAAGGAAAACTCGACGCAGTACACGGGTTTGCCGGAGTTCCCCATCAGCGGACTTACAGAACTTGCAGAGTCTGTCCCCTGCCGGCTCCTGAAATATACGCCTGCAGAGCTTAAGAAGATTCTTTCAAAGAATTCTTTCTATTATAAAACAACCATACCAGCAGGAACGTATCCGGGCCAGAGTGAGGATGTCGACTCCTTCGGTATCAAATGTCTTCTCTGCGTAGATGAGAATATGGACGAGGAACTCGTTTACCGTATTACAAAGATATTGGATGAATCCATCCCTCAGCTGGCCGCCAGCCACGAATCTCTGAGCAGCCTGACGCAAAAGGGGTTTATCTGCAATGAACTGGCTGTTCCGCTCCATAAGGGGGCCGAACGGTATTATCTTGAGAAAGGTTATCTGGATGGGCAGTAATGTCTCCTATAATGAGAACACCCGATGGAGGTAATATCATCTTCCATCGGGTGTTCTCATTTCGTCTTTATAAACTTTCTCCTGTCTATATCTCATCTTTCACATATCCTGCCAGATTATAGGCATGATCTGAAATCCTTTCCAGATTGCTTATTATATCCAGGAACACGACGCCGGAGGACGGATCGCACTGACCGCTCGAAAGGCGCTCAATATGCTTATCCCTCAGTTCTTCCTCCAGCATGTCCACATCGTCCTCATACTGGCTGACCTTCCTAACATCGTCCATATCGCCGGTCTGCCTGGCGGCTATGGCGTGGGTGAAGGATTTGACCACTTTCTCACTGATGGCGCTCAAATCTTCATTTCCCGTATCAGAAAATGATACATTATGCTCCGCCATATAGTCGGCCTGCTCTGCCAGGTTCTCACAGTGATCGCCAACCCTCTCAATATCACTGATGCTGTAAAACAGATTATTGACCTGGAGCTTCTGGTGCTCCGTCAGTGACAGATTATTGACTTTAATAAGGTAACCGGTCAGCAGCTCCTCCATTTTATCAATATCTTTTTCATTTCCGTATACTTCTTTCGCCTTCTCCTTATCTCTGCTCAAAATGGCATTCGTTGCCAGACGGATATTATTGAGGGCTATCTGTCCCATATGCACAGTCTCCATCTGAGCCACCTCGATGGCAAAAACAGGCGATTCAAAAATACGCTGATCCAGGTGGCGGAATGCGGTCTCGATCTCTCCCCGTTCTTCTCCCGCCTCTTTTTCGGCCTCTCCGTCCTTCACGAGCAGGCCGGAAATTTTCACCAGCTGTCCGGCAAACGGATATAAAAGAAGAGTGTTCGTCACATTGAATATCGTATGGAACATGGAAATCTGAACGGAATTTATCTCCGAACCGGCCATGGCAGGCCGGAGCAGTGACAGCGCGTACATCGCCACACCAAATATAACGGCACCCAGCGTATTAAAGGTCAGATGGATTGCCGCCGCCCTCTTTGCCGTCCGGTTGGCCCCGGCACTGGAAAGCATGGCGGTAAGGCAGGTTCCGATGTTCTGTCCGAGGGTTATGTAGATGGCCGCCCCCGTTGTAACACCGTTCATCGCCAGCGTCTGCAGGATACCTACGGATGCCGTAGAGCTTTGAAGAAGAGCCGTAACAAGGGCGCCGGTGATAATGCCCAGAATCGGATTGCGCCCCATGACGGCAAATGCCTTTGCAAATATAGGAGCATCCGTATAGGGGTTGATCGCATTGCTCATAAATTCAAGGCCCACGAAAAGAAGTCCGACGCCTATGAGAATTTCGCCGATCAGATTATTTTTTTGTCTCTTTGAAAATACAATCAGGAATGTACCGATGCCGATACACAGAGGTGCAAAAAATGCAGGCTGGAGTACGGTAAACGCGTCTCCGAGCTGATTTAAAGAAACCATCCAGGCCGTGATCGTCGTACCGATATTAGCGCCCATGATAACGCCAACCGCCTGTGTCAGATTCAGAATCCCAGCATTGACAAAACCGACAACCATAACCGTCGTCGCCGCGCTGCTGTGAAGAATTGCCGTAATTAAAGCTCCCAGGGCTACGCCCAGAAGCCTGTTGTTTGTCACCATCCCAAGAAAGTGGTTCATCTTGCTGCCGGCTGTCTTCTGCATGCCGTCGCCCATGATGCGCATTCCATACAGGAACATGCCCAGCCCTCCGGCAAATGTAAACAGATTGCTTACATCATTTATTGACATATAAATATCCTCCTGTGCCGGCTTTTTTACAGCAGAAAAATTGCCGGATTAAAAGCCGATCGTTTTTATCATAGCACAGGGAAAATAGCTATTTCAAGCTTTTTGTAAAATATGTAAAATTTATGTAATTTTCAGGTAAACAGACTCGAATTTTGTGGCAATTTGTCGGAGCATTTAAAGGCCGAAACACAACTATATTTGACGTCCATGCTCATTTTGCAGCGCCGTTGAATAGACTTTTACTATAAACACTTAATAAACGAGGTATGATATGCTACATGAAATGAACCAGATGCCGGATGTTCACACCCTCAATGTGAATGACAATTTTAACGGCGCGCAAAACAACAGAGGCGTTGACTCCGATTTTTCCGTCATGCCCGATAACAACATGGTCGATCCAGGCTTCTCCGTTATGCCCGACAACAACATGATCGACCCGGACTTCTCTGTTTTCCCCGACAACGACGTAATCGATCCGGATTTCTCCGTTATGCCCGACAACGGCGTGATCGACCCGGACTTCTCCGTTCCTCCCGTATGGTTTCCAGGCGGCCCGGGACCTGTTATCCCTTGTGGTAACTGTCTTCCTATGCCGCAGCCGACACGCGGCTTCAGCATCCGGTTTTTAAATGCTTCGCCCGTGCATTCAAATCTTACCATACAGGTCGATAACAGGACGATTCTCACCAACATGGATTTTGCCGAGGTCAGCCGCTACAGACAGTATTCCAGAGGATTTCACAGAATTACAATCATGGCTCCGAACGGCCTTGTCTACCTTCAGCAGAATATGTTCTTTGGGTATAACTCTACGATTGCCATTGTAAGCATCAACAACCGTATGGCCATCAACGCCTTCCCGGACGGAGGCTGCAACACATCCTTCAATACTTCCTGTCTGCGGGTCTGCAACCTGGCCTATGCAAGCGGCGCCGTCAATGTAACGCTGCCGAATGCTTTCATGAGCTTCACCAACACCCAGCCCGGAAACGCCGGAAGCTTCAGCAGGCTCCAGTCAGGAACTTACTCCGTAAACGTGGCAAGATCCGCCAGACCGGCAGTCAACCTGCTCTCTACCTTTATTAACCTCAATCCTAACCGTATTTACACCTTATATGTTATGAACTGGAACCCGTCACCAGACACAATCAGGATACTTCTTGTAGAAGATATGCGCTGAATATAAATCAATGATAAACGGGCGGCAGATGAAAATGTATTTTGCATTTCCCTCTGCCGCCTTTTGCCGAATAAATTATTATCTTTTCTTAAAGTTCTCCTTTTTCACGCCTGTTCAATATCTTCCGGATTAATACAATATACACGGCAATACTCATCACCGTACCGCCAAAATCCGAGATAGCCTCGGTATAAAAGATTGAGGTTACGCCAAACAGGACAGGAAGTACAAAGACGCCTCCCAAATACAGAACCTTCCTGAACATGGACAGGAAGATGGCGACCGAGGCAACTCCCATTCCGGTAAATCCGTCAACCACCACATACTGGAGTGCAAGCGGGATGATACCTACCGTATAAATCCGGATTGCCCAGACAGTCAATGAAATATATTCTTCATTATGAGTGAAAATCCTGACAAAATAATGGGGCAGGGTCTGTGAAGCTATAAACATGACCGAAGTAAATACCAAGGCAAAACAGGCAATATATTTCTGGGCTCTGATTACCCGGTCGGTACGCCTGGCCCCGAAATTATATCCGAGTATCGGCTCCGTACCTCCCGTGATACCGCCCAGCGGCATGGTCACCATCAGCATGAAGCTCTGCACTATGGTGGCGCAGGTCAGAAGCTTGTCTCCCTCCGCTCCGCCATAATGCTGGAGAGCGGCGTTCAATGTGATAATCAGCACATTATCAAAGGCAATAATCAGAAACGGCGTCATTCCCAGCACCGTTATCTTTCTGATAATTCTCCACTCATAACCGCCAAAGCTGATTCGAATCGGAACCTTTTTGCTGAACAGGAACAGGAGTACAAAGGCACAGGACGCCATCTGGGACAGGACCGTTGCCAGCGCAGCTCCCCGGACCCCCATCTCCAATACGAAAATAAATACGGGATCCAGAATAATATTAATAATGGCTCCCAACGGATTTCATTCCCACCTTCGCAAATCCCTGACAGATAATAAACTGGTTCATCCCCACCGCCATCAGGGCAAAAATGGTGCCGAGCAGATAAATTGTTATATATTGGTTCGCATACGGAAAGATTGTCTCGCTGGCGCCAAACCACATCAGCAGATTATTTTTCAATAGCAGCGCCCCGGCCGTTGTGATGACCGAAATCACGGCAAGCATCAGAAAGCTGTTGGCCAGTATCTTTTTCGCTTCTTTCTCGCTGCCCTCTCCCATCTTGATGCTCATGAGCGGCGAACCGCCGATTCCCACAAGTGAGGCAAACGCCGATATCATCGTCACGATGGGTCCGCAGACGCCGACTCCGGCAAGAGCCTTCTCTCCAATCTCTGCAATATTTCCTATGTACATCCGATCCACCACACTGTACAGCACATTTACAAACTGGGCCAGCATGGAAGGGATGGCTATTCTGATGACAAGTCGCTTTATGTCGTCCTTACCAAGATCATTTTCTATTTTCATTTCAAGCCGCCTTTTATATCATTCTTACGTATTCCCGCTTAATAATGCACGGCAGGTTAAACCATGCCTGACATTTATATCCTGTTTTGGCCAAAAAGTCAATATATTTTATCCTTAATTTTATAGGATTAACTCCGCCGCAGTGCCGGTCTTTTTTATTTCATAGGAAAGTACTCCTGTGAAATAAAAAAGACCGGCACTGAAAAATTCAGTCCGGTTCTTTTTTACTCAACGGCAGGCTCTGGTTGTCGTCAACCTGCTGTTGAAATGATTTTCTGTAAGGTACTGCCGTCGGCAGAATCGTAACGGAGTGTAATGCATCAAGGAATTTCGAGTAACTTGATATTTGTGTTGTTACCCATCCGCTTTCAGTCTCCCAAACAGAAATGATTTTCATCCGTTCAATAAGTTAATGCACCACATGCGCATTTTATTGCACGTATACCAAAAAAATTTTTATTTTTTTTGATATAGTCTATTTTAGTAGAAAAACGCCAATCCGTCAAGTTTTAGCGGACCATCTTGAAGAGATTCCCGTCTTTTGCAAATCCTGGTATCTGATAAAGAACCAGAATATCCGTGATTTCCCGGCTCTTTGCAAACTCGGCCGGCTTCATATTAAAATATCTGAGATCAATCATATAAACCTCCTCAAAATGATTGATGACAAAGGGCGCAAAGGAATGTGCATAGGAGTCTTTAATTATCAGAAGTCTTTTACCCTTTGCCTCCACCCCTGCCATATTATTTACGATTTTTGTTAAACCATGATTTCCGTCAAGGAAAACGGAATACTGATCTTTTTTTTCAAGCGCTTTCTTATTATACAAAGTGTCATAGGCCTTCGGCAATCCGTCATAATATACGTTTACCGATGTGGGGCTGTCCGGAATGAAAAGAGTAATGGTATCCGGAACCAGAGCCACTCCCAGTTTTGACTGAATTGTTCCCTGGAAATTGTCTGATACTACAATCTCTGTAAACCTGTCTCTTCCCCACGGTTCAAATCCCGCGTCCCGCCCATACAGCCGGTACGCATACCAGGCCCCCAGCGTTGTCCAGTGGTGATCGGTTTTATAATAAAGCTGTTCTTCGTCAGCCTGATATTCCGACGCTATTTTACGGCATTCCTCCCATGCCTTTAAAAGCGTGCCTTCAATATCGAGAAAATTGCCTTCTTCCCCTGTTTTCTCCCTGATTTTATCACGTGCAATCCGTGCTGCTTCACTCTGATCGGCAGGAGCCGCAAAAGGCGGGAGTTTATCTTTCAGAATCTGAGATGCAGAAGGAACCAGCATGATCTTAACATGCTCTGCCCCAACCATAGAATTAAACTGTGCGGCTGCGTCCGACAGATAATCCAGATTCTCATAAAGCTGAGGTGTCAGCAGATTTTCCGGGTCTGTTTTTTCTATATAATAATGATCCTTACCAAAATAGACATCATTCACATCCTCCCTCAGAATCAGTCTGTCCGCGTTCGTCTTGGCAGCCACAAAGGTTTTTCTGAATGGGAACTGATCCGAGAGCCATGTCTCATAGTCGTTACCAAATTTACCGTCTTTAAACGATTCTATCGTGAAAACCGGTTTCTGCGCCAGATACCGGTTCTCCTCCTCCGAGAATACCTTCTGGGGCATGACGGCGCTTAAGACGGACAGTAAAGCCAGAGGGATTATAAAAGCCGATGCCGTCATTATTTCTCTGCGCATAATGCTTACCCCCTCCCTAAAATCTGAAATACAGGAACGGATTGTATCCTGCATTTACCAGAAAAGCCGTAGACACCAGAAGCACTGCGGCAACAAAGATCGGTTCCAATATCGGCAGTGATTTTTTCTGTATATGCTCCCTGCAGAAAGCGATTGGCAGGGAAGTGGCCCCAATTGCCGCTGCGGCCATCAAAATCAGGTTCGTAAACAGAATATACAGCGTTCTTTCATTTACCAGGCTAAGCCCGGCCGCGCCGAAAAGCTGTCTGAAATACAGAAGCCCGGCCTGCATATCATCGAAAGCAAACAGCACCCATCCCATAAAGACAGCCAGCATTGCGTAGAGCCAGCGGATGAAGGCCGGGCACTTTTCCAGTCTCTCTTTTAAGAAAAACTTTTCTAACAGAAGGAAGGCGGCAAAGTATAATCCCCATAGCAGGAAATTCCATCCCGCGCCATGCCAGATTCCTGTAAGCAGCCAGACAATCAGGATATTGCGAAGCTGTCCGGCTTTTTTGCACCGGCTGCCTCCCAGAGGAAAATAGACGTACTCTTTAAACCAGGTTCCCAGGGAAATGTGCCACCGCCGCCAGAACTCAGTAATACTCTTCGATTCATAGGGGTAGTGGAAATTCTCCGGGAAATGAAACCCGAACATCCGTCCCAGTCCCAGAGCCATATCGGAATATCCGGAAAAATCGAAATATATCTGCATTCCAAAGGCGAAAATTCCGATCCAAACCATCAAAATGCTTCTTTGTTCCGGAACAATATGGATAATCTCGTTCCATATCTGCCCCAGCTGATTGGCGAATAAAACTTTCTTCCCCAGACCTGCTGCAAACAGGACGGCCCCTTCTGAAAAACCGGCCAAGGTCTCTTTCCGGCTTGTCAGTTCCCCGGCAATCGTACTGTAGCGGACAATCGGACCGGCAATCAGCTGCGGGAACATCGAAACATAGGCGCCGAATGCGATAATGCTGGTCTGGACTCCGGCCTTACCCCTGTATACATCAATAGTGTAAGACATCGTCTGGAATGTGTAAAAGGAAATTCCGATAGGGAGAGCAAGATTCAAAAGAGGCACTCCCTTCCCCGTAACAGTGTTGAATGCGCCGATCAGGAAATCCGTATATTTGAAGATTCCAAGAAGACCCAGATTGATCAGGACGGAGGAAGCTACAGCTAGCTTCGCCCCTCCCAAATTGCCCTCACGTTTATAATGGTCCACCAGCTTTCCGTGAATAAAATCAACGATGGTGGAAAAAAGGAGGAGCAGAATATACACAGGCTCCCCCCAACCATAAAATATCAGGCTTGAAACAAACAGTATTCCGTTCCGGTATCTGCGCGGTGCCGCAAAATATGCTAAAAGCGCTGCCGGAAGGAACCGGAACAGGAATAACAGACTTGAAAATACCATATCCGGCTCTCCTTACATTTTATTTTATATTATTACGCTATTTGAAAAAACCGGCGATTACATCAACCGCAATCTGATTATTTTCCTTCGCAGATTTAAGCGCCGCATCTGCCCCCTGCTCTTCCGCCTCCATATCGGCTCCCCCCAGCATGACAAAGAATACATAATCTCCATGCGTTATTACCTGGGATGCTTCCAGTTTAGTCATATTCATCGGATACTGGACAGCTTCTTCAATCTGTTTCTTTCTGTAGGCCTCCAGCTCCTTTGCCACATCCCCGGCCTTTCCTTCCTTTGCCTTGATTCCGACAAATGTCTCCACATGAACCGAAATCATCGGGCCTTCGGCCACATAGGAATCATACTGGTCTTTGGAAATGCCGAATGTTCCTTCCAGCATGGCTTCGTCAAACATCATGCCTGGCACATATTTCTCACCGTATGCCTCTTTTACAGCCGTATAAACCTTTCCCAGCAGTTCATCCGAGATCTGAGCCGTCTCGCCTGCTCCGCCGTCTGATGTCTCACCGTTTTCCGTACCGCCCGGCTCCTGTGTCTCCGGCTCATCACTGTCTTCCGTGGCCGGTTCCTGTGTCATTTCCTGTGTCTCCTCTATCGTAGCTGGCGGCTGTGTCTCCCCTGCCTTTGGTGCGCAGGCCGTGAGGCCCGCTGCCAGTGCCGCCGCTGCAAAAATCAGTGTTCTTTTTTTCATGGTAAATCTCCCTTGTCAGTTATTTTATTGTTATTTGTATTGCAATGCACAGAAACAGCAAAAAGCCTGCGGCCTCTTGCCGAATCGGAATTTCTATATTATAATGGACGCACATATAAATTACAATAGAATTTTCGTTACGAATAGCTTACGATTTGCAGGAGGAGAAAGCCATGGGATTTGAATATGTCAGCAAACTGCCGACACCGGACGAGATAAAGGAACAGTTTCCGCTGGCGCCGGAACTGGCCGCAGTCAAGGCGGTAAAAGATGCGGAAATCCGGGATGTATTTACGGGAAAAAGCGATAAATTCCTCGTTATCATCGGACCTTGTTCCGCCGACAGGGCAGATTCCGTATGCGATTACGTTAACCGCCTGGCCAAAGTTCAGGACAGGGTGAAGGATAAACTGATTCTGGTTCCCCGTATTTACACCAACAAACCGCGAACCACCGGCGACGGCTATAAAGGGCTTCTGCACCAGCCGAACCCGGAGAAAAAGCCCGATCTTTACGAAGGCCTGATCGCAATCAGGAAGCTGCATATGCGCGTAATTAAGGAAACAGGCTTCTCCACAGCCGATGAAATGCTGTATCCGGAAAACCTGACTTACCTCAACGATGTTATGTCCTACATAGCAGTTGGCGCCCGTTCTGTTGAAAACCAGCAGCACCGTCTCGTTTCCAGCGGCATTGATGTGCCTGTCGGCATGAAAAATCCGACCAGCGGCGGTCTCTCCGTCATGCTCAATGCTGTCCACGCAGGCCAGCACGGCCATGAATTCATCTACAGAAGCTGGGAAGTTAAAACCAAAGGCAATCCGCTGACCCACTCTATTTTGAGAGGTTCCGTCAACAAGCATGGCCAGTGCCAGCCTAACTACCACTTTGAAGATTTAAAGCTGCTCCACGAGCTTTATATGGAACGTGATCTGCAATATCCTGCATGTATCGTGGATGCCAACCATTCTAATTCCAATAAACAATACATGGAACAGATCCGAATTGTAAAAGAAGTGCTT
>OATU01001220.1_pt1 | contig 16795 bp, 21 predicted proteins | sample 1516711 | NCBI WGS metagenome assembly OATU01 (sample SAMEA2579971, study PRJEB22360) | human gut metagenome | biome: human gut; feature: human-associated habitat; material: faeces | place: Denmark | collected 2008/2010 | reverse complement strand
GGGATATTGAACTATTTTCCGCTTAACCATAACTTCCCCCCGAACGGTTACTGCACGTCGCTGTCGTACCAGTTACACACGTGTCGCTTACTGTGCGTTCCTGTCGTGACCATTACTGAACCGAACGGGGAATGAGTTAGGGTTAAGCGGAAGGGGTTAGTTAATGATGATATTACCTTGATCGAAAGATGCAAGGTATCTCCGTACCAATACTCTACTGAATACTGCTCTCCAGTGTAATTAACTGCTCCTACTAAATAACTTTTGATGTTAACCCTCCGGTGTGAATCGTTTTTCTTTTATTATACCATGGATTAAGGTTAAAGTCAAGCTTTTTTGATTAAATCTAACCCTTTATTATCTATTACTTGTAAAATATAATATACAAGTTCATCTGCCGAATCTTGCATATCTAATGCTGATTTCTTTACTTTAACTAATGCTTCGTTTAAATGAGGTACTTTAATTTCAAAATATACTTCATCTATATACATATGTTTAATTACATATACATTCCTTAATTCTTCTATCCTTTCAGCAACATAGGAACACTTAGCTTTACTAATCATAATATTACCTCCTTCTAATTCTATTATTGAATATAATCAATAATGTCTGTTAGACCATTAATTTCTTCATGCAACTCATTGTTCTTTTCAGTCAGTTTCACTCTCAGCATCTCTAACTCGTCGATCATTTTCTGTGCTTGCGCTAACTGTAATTTCATTTTAGCATTTTGTGAGACAATCTCAATGTATTTGTTATATAACTCTTCATAGCGTTTACATTGATTTACATAACTAGGCATATATCCATCGTCCATTATTAATCCTCCGTTTTAAGTACTAATCGTGCTACGTCTTTAACTATCTTTTCATAAATAATGCGGGTACTAATTTCAGGATTAAACTTATATCTAAAATGTTCGCATAAGTCAATGCTGAACTTAACATTAATTTTGTTAAATTCAATTTTAATAAACCATATTCCCGCATGATCGTAAACTGGTTGAGCCGTACCATCAATGATATCATTTAACTTTGCCGCAACCATGTACACGTAATCTTTCATGTCCGATGGTTCAAAACTGATATGGGTCGTCTGCTTCCGCATAATAAAATCTCCCTTCAATGAAATAAACGTCGAAATCGTTATCACTACCAACATATTGTTTCTTGCGATTGTGCCATTGACTGTACCTCATGGGTTCAGCGTCTACAATCACGTCTTCTATTTTAATGTTCATAAGCTACCTCCTAAAGGATAAGCTTTATAGCCTGCTCCGCTTTAACCTTCACTCTCATGCTGGTGTATCTGACGTTACCCAGCTTGAACATTTTACCCAGCCACATAAGCAACGTGTCTGATTTGCTCCGAGTAAACATCGTATTTTCCTTGTGGTCGTCGATGGTTAAGGCATAGTTAAGTGTGCATGATTTATCATACTTGCTATCAATGAAGACTAACCCTAACTTCATATCCTGCCATACTCCGTAAATCTCTTTCTCATATTCAAATGTAAACAAGTGTCTGGAGTTGCCCGTTCTATCTCCAATAAAGTTAATGTTGTCGTCCACGTAGTCGCCATGTTTTGCGTACTGTCCATAGTCGGTCTTGTCGATCATCTTAAGGAACTTACACTTGCTTTTCTTATCCTTTAGCTCCTCTGTACTCTCTGCCCATTGAAACAATACGTTTTCATTATACCATATCCCACCTTTTTCGATATATGGGATATTAAACGCTGAGTGCATATGATAAGGGTTATAGAACGATGTGTTGTTACCAAACATGAAGCAAATAACGTAGTCCCTTTCTCTGTCGATCGTGTGATATATCGATAGTAATAGGTCAGGTTCTTTCCAGCCGTTCACATAACTAGCGCGTTGTTTTTCTTCCAGCATATACTCATCGAACATTAGCCATCTTACAAAAGGGAATGATCTTTTCTTAATTTTAACAGCTTCTGATAATGCAAGGCAGTAACCTAGAGTTTTCTTTTCGATCACGTCTCCACTCTCATCTTCTATGATTAACTCCATTACCTCAGTAGTGCTCTTAATGGGCTGGTTCGGAAACTCGCACGCTAGGACTTTAGCGAATGACTTTTCAAGTATGCCACCTTTCTTTTCCTCTTGTGTCCTGCATATGTAGACGAATTCTTCACCATTGTTTAACGCTCTTTCAATGAAGTAGCCTTCTGCCGTGTATGTCTTACCGATCGAACGCTCTCCGTTTATGAAGTTAAAATTACGCTGATAAGGTAATATGTCTTTAATGTTCCAATACGGAGCACCATATTTCATTGCTTCACCTCCGTTTAAAAAGGTTACATACTCGCTGACCACAGGTGCTATCCCGAACGGTAATGCCGGCGGATTTCACCCCGTAGCGTCCAACATTCCTAGTCAACTAAACTATGTAACCTTCATGTTTATGCTACCATACTTTATTATGTTTGTCAACTCTTTCTTACCAAAATATAAACCCAAAGAATATTAGCGGTTATAACTCCTGCACAAAACCATGTCAATTCCATTTTATGCTCCTTTCTTAATCGTGAATGGAATGTCGTTCAGGACGATTCCTCCGTGAACGTGTTGCATTCCTAGCTTACCGCTGTATACGCTACCACTTCTAAAGTTATCCCATGTAACGTGTTCATAACATCTTTCTGGCATACCTGCACAAGTGATGTGTAACTGCCCGTCGATCTCCTCGACATAGCTTTTCTGTCTGATAAATCTAGCCCGAGTGAATGTGCTTTCATGTTTCCATGCTCCTAGCTTTGTTGCATCGATCTCTAACTCTGCCGGAATCTCCGTGCCTGTTAAGTGCAAGCTGTCTGTATCTGCATAAACAAACCGATCATAAACCTTCTGAGCCGAACTGATTGTTTTGTATCTAGCCCATGCAGTAATGAATGTTCCCACAGGTATGTAGATTGGGTCTCTTGTTTCTTCCTTCCCTAACTTATATTTAATGATTCCATCGTGGTAGAATGGTATCTTAGACTGAACATGTGGATTCAATGCGAATTTACCGTACAATGCATTTAACATAAGTTTGGCTAGAGCACGCATAGCCTTGTTCCCGTTCTTTGTACTTTCTACTTTAATGGTGTTCCACTTGTCGATATACTCCTTGAACAATCCCACTGTTGACTTAAACTTCCAGCCGCTATGATACGTTATGTTAAACACGTCATAATGTTCTAAGAATAACTCTAAGTCTACGTTTGTTAAGCACAGCGTAACATCTTCACCATTACTAGACTTTAGATATTCGGTTGGAATAAACGATAGGTTATTCTTAAGTTGTATAGTTGGTATGTGGTTAGGTTTAAGTTCAAATTGGCACGTTATCATCTGAATGTAAAGATTGTAAAGCTTATCTTCCTTGTACTTACCTTTAAAGTAAATCCCCTCTCCGTATGGTAAAGGTTGGTAATACATTACAGATGGATAAAGGCTATTTACATCTAAGACTATGCCTTCTTCCAGATCGACCTCTTTAAATCTATCCGCTAGGTATGTAAATCCGCCCTTGTATGACTGTCTGATGTCTGCGTCGTAATCTGGGATAGGGAACCATTTCGCAAAGTTCTTTGTGCCTACGGTACGTTTGTAGTCATACAGAGCATTGCTACCCTGTGTCATTTTGGTTAAGCCTTGTTCAAACAACGTGTTAAGCGCTCTTGCTACAATGTCAACATCATTCCTTAAATAATCAATTTCATGTTGTGTAAGTATGTGTCCTACTTCTCTAAACTCATCGTAATCAATCTCAAGTTTGCTAATAGGTAAGCCGAATCCTTTAGCAATATCCGCAACGCTGAAAGGTAGTATCTTTAAGGAGTCATACACTGTAGTTACGCATCGAGTCTTGCCCTTGCGGAACCAGCATATCTCCATTGAGTAGAACTGCCCCTTGTCGCTGATAAGTGTTGTAAATGTATTTGTGTCTAAGTCTCTTCTATCTTCTACGAATTTAAATCCATGTTCAAATAACCAACACAGTATAAATTCTCCGTCGAACTTGAGGTTATGGAAGTATGTAGTTACTGACCCCTGTTCCTTGCACCAGTTAAGGAAACCGCTAATATCGTTTCCATATATGAAGTTGTCAGGGTTCCCAATCTCACATATCCCATAAGCCCAAACTCTACAATCTAAGCGGTCGGTAGTTGTTTCGAAATCCGCGGTGTATAATACCATGCAACTTACCTCCCTGTACTACAGTTACTCTATGCTGTCAAGATATTCGTTTAGATGTTCTTCCATACTCTGTATGATAACTTCCATTTCCAGAGGATCGTATATAAAGTCTATCTGTAATACAGGATCGTTGTAATACATTTCCACTAGCGTTTCAGCTGGTATTTTAGAGGCTAAGTCTATTAAGGTTCTACCTTTCTCACCAAATGCGTTGTTCAATCCTTTAAGTAGGTTTTCCTTGTATCTTTGTATCTTATCGTATGAGTAACTGTCTTTAGCCTGCTTCTCTACGCTTTCTACAAACTTAGCCCAATCTCGTTTTGAGATATTCTCCAAATCTTTCCTTTTAGGTAAGAGGTTATTTTCCCGAATCGTTCGCATGGTTCCTTTTTCAGTAGAGGGAGCCGCTTTCTTAAGTTCTGCTCTCCTACGCGCATTGATCGCATTAATCTTAATGGTAAGTTCTTTCTTCTCGTATGCGGTAGTCTTAACTCCCTCTTTAGTAACGATCGGTTTTTCTGCTCCTTTTTTGAGAAATCGCTTTAAGGATTTTATCTCATTCTCTAAATCTCTTCTTGTTTTTACTCCTGCTCTAATCTCCTTTGTGGAGGCTTTAGGAGGGAGAAATTCGTCTAACTCTGGTACTTGTTTTAGAAGACGCGTTCTCTTAGCGTTATAACTCCTTACGGCGTTTGCTAACTTTTTTGTGTCAGAGTCGCGCCACTTAATATTATATCGTTTAGGCATGTGTATTCTACCCCTTTGCACGTGATGTAGAAGCCTCTTGTTTCTACCTTACTATAAAGCACGATATCGCATAAGGTAGGAACCTCAACGGAAACACTGAACCGCCTACTTAAAGATGTGTTGAGAACGTGGCGGTTCTCGTAAAGCTTTTCGGTAAACTTCTCCAAATGGTTCTTGCTGGAGAAGTAATACGTAACGTCACCCACACGGATAATATATGGGCTTATCTTTAATGAGTATACAATCCCATTTCTTGTAATCATATTGAAAATAGGGCGGCGATTATTTCGCCGCCCATTCTCCTTTCCTACCTATTTAAAGTCAACGTCGAATGTGAGCAGTTTTCTATCCCCTTTGGTAATCTGCTTTACGACGAGGGGAAGAGGTTCTTCCCATGTAGGTGCACCGAACACCTGAATGATCTTTTTGATTGCACTGTAAACGCCGAGAGATACAGCCTGATAGCCCGTTCCGTCTTTGTCGATGATAACGATACGCGGGCACTCGTCACTCTGTCCTGTCTGCTGATTTGTGCACGTAACGACCTCACAGTAAAGGTCTTTAGCCTCAATCGTCATGTTGATACAGTCGCCTACACGTTTTTCAGGGTTGTTCATCGCTTTGAATAATAATGCCTTTTCGGCTGGCGTGTTGGCTACCATACTACAGAATGTCGTCTCGCGGCTGGTTAAGTCAGCCACAAAGTCCTTGTTGTCGTCCATCGTGATTACAGCTGTCTGCTGAGGGGTTGCTAATGCGTAACTCTCGTTCTCAAATGGTGTTCCGTTCTCTGTTACCTGTGTGAAATCCTGTCCTGCTTTTTTCATTTTAAATTCTCCTTTAGATTTTTCTCCCCGTCGTGCCGTTAGGTCAGCAAATTTGTTTTAAGTTTAGTTTTACTTTCTCTGAGACGCTGGTCTTTCGACTGGTTCGCTGTAGGCCATGAAGGTGTCGAAACTCATTCCTCTAACCTCTTCTACGCTGTCTACTCCGAGAACTACAAGAGCCACAACGTTTTTGTACTCAGCCTTAGCAATCTTTAAAGCCTTTTCCGATGAAAGCTTGGTTGTGCTTACCTTTACGATAGGTAATAATTCTGTCGTAATAACTGCTCCGTTGTCCACCTTAACCTCTGCTACCTTAATTGTGTTCGTGATGATACTCCTTGAAAAATCTACCTTTGCCATGTTTGTTACTTCCTTTCTTTATCTTGTTTTAATTTACTTTGTTACTATAAATATTATAGCATACTTTGGGAGAAAATGCAATAGCTTTTTTCCATTTTCTTCATATTTCTTCCAAAAGTTTCCGCGATATGTTATAATGAGATATAGGAAATATGAAGGAGGTGAAGCGGTGGACGCTAATGTGATAATTCAGTTAGTAGGTAGCTTGGGTTTTCCTATCGTGTGTTGTGGGGCTTTATTCTGGCGTATGATTAAGTCAGATGAACAGCACAAGGAAGAGATGGATAAAATCAGTACATCTCTTAACAATAACACGGAGGCGCTTTTAAAGCTGACAGAGAGGTTAGGGAGGGAGGATTAGAAATGACAGTCACAGCATTTAATTTACCAGAAACAGTGAGCGTATCCTTTTTGGTAATAGCCGGGCAGTTCGGAAACGGTGAGGACAGGAAACAAAGATTGAAAAAGGCAGGTTACAATGCGGAAGAAGTTCAGAAGTGCGTTAATGATTTGCTTCCTATTCTTAATAGGTATGGAGGTTAGTACTATGGCGAATATTCAGACAGCTTATGAATGGGCTATAGAAAAATGCAACGCTCCGAAAATCGGTTATAGTCAGGCATATCGCAACCAGCGCACGGTAAACGGGATAACATATTATGATTGTTCGTCATTTATATGGTATGCGTTAATGGCTGGGGCGTTCGATGTAGTTAAGGCTAATGGTGGAGACACGTGGCCTTTTACCACTGGGACTATGGCACGAGGTTTAAGCTTGTTAGGCTTCACAAAACTTCCGACCACACAGCCTTGGGTAGCTGGTGACGTGTTAATACGCACGGGGCATACAGAAATGGCTTTTGATAATAATCACACCATGGGCGCACATAGTAGCAGAGTTCCTTTAGATCAGCAGGTCTCTATTAACTCTAATCCCTCTAAGTCAACCGACTGGCTAGAGCTTTGGAGATATGGGACAGGAGCACAAAGTGAATGGATTAAGGGTAACTACTGGCTATCTATGGGAGAAATGCAGAACAACGCATTAATTATATTCCGGTACTTAATAGCGCGTGGCTGGACAGTCGAAGCCATTTCCGGTATGCTTGGTAATATGCAGGTAGAGAGCCACATTAACCCGGGGGTTTGGCAAGACCTTAATCCTAATCCCAAACTCGGTTGGGGTCTCGTACAGTGGACACCATCTACTAACTTCACTGATTGGGCTAGTGCACATGGCTACGCAAACGACGATGGAGACGCACAATTATTGTGGATAGACACAGAGACAGTTAATTACGGTCAGTGGATACCTACGGCTCAGTATCCAGAGTCATTTAATCAGTTTAAAGTTAGCACGCAAACGCCAGAATACCTTGCCGATTGTTTCCTAAAGAATTTTGAAAGACCTGCCGAAATCGATCAGCCAATACGTCAGACCTACGCACGTTACTGGTATGATTGGTGGGAGGGTTCCCCAGTTCCGCCACCTAATCCGAACCCAGAACCAGATTGGAAACCATCAATGCCGATATGGTTCGCCTTAAGAAAGTTTTAAAATGTTTCACATGAAACATTAAAGAGTTTATAGAAAGGAGTAAGTAATGGCAGTTAGAAAGAAAGACGATTTACTGAGCGCTATTCGCGCTAGGCTGGGAGACGATACCAGCGACGAGGCATTATCTCTCATTGAGGATTTCCACGACACCTTAAACGACTATGATAGCCGTGCCGGGGAAGATTGGAAATCTAAGTATGAGGAGAATGACAAAACATGGAGGCAGAAGTACAGAGACAGATTCTTCCAGACACCTTCTAAAGAGGAAGGCGATACTACTCCGGCAGAAGTTGTTTCTGACAACGCCACAGACTTAGAGTCTGAGGGCGAAGAAAAATCATTCGATTCGTTATTCACAGAAAGGAGCGATAACAGTGGCTATTGAACCAAAAAATGTAGACCTTACAGCTAACAGCGTGGAAATCCTCAACCAGATCAGGGAAGGTTCCAGTGCCGCATATCAAAGAGCAATTCCGAAAGCGGCAGGTAACACAGAAAGTATCCGTAAGATAGGCGGAATTATGATGAATTACACGCCGTTACAGAACGAGTTTTTAAGTGCTCTGTACAATCGTATCGGTAGAGTTATTATCAGCTCAAAGATGTATTGGAATCCGTGGTCACCTTTCAAAAAAGGTCTTATGGAACTGGGCGAGACAGTAGAGGAAGTATTCGTCAACATTGCTAAGGCTCACACCTTTAACCCACAGGTAGCAGAAACAAAATGGATGGAACGTCAGATTCCCGACGTAAAGGCGGCCTTCCACACGATGAACTATCAGAAGTTTTACAAGGCTACAATCAGTAACGATCAGTTAAGGCAGGCTTTCCTGTCATGGCAGGGCATCACCGATTTGATCGCTAAAATCGTTGACAGTATGTATACTGCTCATAACCTTGACGAATTTATGGTTATGAAATATATGCTTGCTAGAAATATTCTCAACGGCCAGCTTTATCCGTGGACAGTTCCGGCTATCACAAAGGAGAGTGCAAGCGATATCGTTACCGAGATTAAGGCTATCTCAAATGAGTTGGTTTATGATAAACCTACTTATAACCTTAATGGTGTGTACACTCATTCCCCTAAGAACGATCAGTACATTATCACCACCGCAAGATTTGACGCTATCATGGACGTGAATGTTCTGGCATCTGCCTTTAATATGGAAAAGGTAGAGTTCATGGGGCACAGAGTACAGATCGACGGCTTCGATCAGATCGACGACGTAAGAATGGCTGAACTGTTTGCGGACGATCCAGCCGCAGGATATGTACCTTTAACAAAAGATGAGAAAGCCGCTCTTAAGGCGGTACCGGCAGTATTGATTGACAGAGACTACTTTATGATTTTTGACAATCTTTACAAGTTTACTGAGGATTACAATGGCGAAGGTCTCTACTGGCAGTATTGGTATCATGCGTGGAAGACATTCTCGAGCTCTCCGTTTGCTAATGCGGTTATTTTCGTACCGGGTACTCCGGCAGTAAACAGCATTACCCTTTCACCTGCTACCGCTACGGTTAATAAGGACAACATGTTACAGCTTAATGCGGTGGTTGAAACTACAGGGTTCGCACCGAAGACGGTCATATGGTCTGTCAACAGCGAGTTAAGCACGATCAGCCAGAACGGTTTACTGTCAGTAGGGGCAGGCGAAACAGCGACTTCTTTAACTGTTACAGCTACATCGACGTTTGATGAAACAAAGACAGGTACAGCAACTATCACAGTCCCAAACGCCTAACTCTATCTATTCAGAATGCATTGCTCACCGACAGCGGCGATCTTTTAGCAGATTATGACAACCCTATGATCATAACACCTAGTGGCTAAGATTAATTTAGGCAAAGTAGCAATGTTGCCTTGGGTTAATCTGTATGACTTTTTCGAGTATCCGCCTAGTGACAGCATAGATGCCACGGGCGGATATAAGGAATATCAGGGAAAAGTCTATATGTTTTTCGGGGCTAAGTTTAAAGCCTTAAGTAAGTTGATCTTTCCCAAACCTAATTCACCTTTTGATATTCAGGTCTTAAAGAATGGCCAGACGGTAACTATTAATTTTAATGGCGAGATAGCAGGAAACGCCACGGACGAAATTATAACGGGAGGATCATATGTATATAGCACCAAACACTAACATAAGGGTTCTGAAAAACGTTCCTCTGGATAACACCTACAGGAATACGATATATTTTGGTAATGCTACCAATCAGCTTAATTATTTCTTAAGTAAGCAGAAGTATGCATTCAATAACCAAACGTACCAGAGGGTAAACAATGGTGTCATGACATTAAACCGTTCAGCAGATGATCTTTATGATTGCAACTATCTCATGTTCCAGAATCCGTCTTATGGAAACAAATGGTTCTATGCCTTCATCTTAAGCGTAGAATATATTGGCAATACAACGGCAGAAGTCAGATTCGAGATAGACATTATGCAGACATGGTACTTTGATTACACAGTCAATATGTCATTCGTTGAAAGGGAAATGAGTATTACTGATAAAGTAGGCGACAATCTCGTACCTGAGAATCTGGAACTTGGCGAGTATGTCTACAAAGATTTGGGAATCTCTTCCTTATTTACAGTGTATCAGATTATTGTGGCGGCTACATTTGACGAAAACTTAGAGGACGCCACAGGCGGAATGTATGGAGGCGTATACTCCGGTCTTCATTACAACGTGTTCAGCACGTGGCAGTCTGCCAGCACATTCATTGCAAATGCTACGGAGCAGAACAAGGCCGATGGTATCGTTTCTATATTTATGTTACCAGTAGCTTTCACCGCTGACTATCAGGCTACCATTCCAGAGGCTTTCACAATTGATAGGGATAAACACCTTTCAGATATCGACGGTTATATTCCTAAGAATAACAAACTTTTTACCGCTCCGTATAATATGCTTTACGTTACTAACAATGAGGGAGGAGCCGCGAACTATCCGTTTGAGTATTTCAGCACTGATAACTGTACCTTTAAAGTAACAGGCGCTATGTGCTGTACACCTGAATGCATGATTATTCCTCTCAACTATAAGGGAGTGGCAAACAACTACAACGAGAAGCTGACGATTGGAAACTTCCCACAGTGCGCTTTCACGGTAGATACATTTAAAGCATGGGTAGCACAGAACCAGAACCGCATTGCATATGACGCGGCTATCGGTATCGCTCAGACAGTGGGCGGAGCGGCCGCCATGTACGCTACCGGAGGTTTAGCAGGAGGGGGCACAGCCATGGGAGGGTTTGAAAAAATCTCAAGTCTTGTAGCTACAGCGGCGGATAAGTCCACACTTCCTCCACAGGCAAGAGGAGGCGGCGGCTCTATCATCAACATGGCAAACCAGATTAAGGGGTTCCAATTCTTTTACGCGTATATTCGTGCGGAGTTTGCACAGATCATAGACAACTATTTTAACGTTTATGGTTACGCTACACATAGAGTCAAAATCCCTAACCGAGCTATTCGGCCTCACTGGAACTACGTCAAGACTCAGAACGTAAGCTTAACTGGTTCTGTACCAGCCGACGACATGGCAAGGTTAAGACAGATATACGATAACGGAGTAACGTTCTGGCGGAATGGAAATGAAGTTGGAGACTATTCACTCGATAACAGACCGAGTGCAACTTAAGGAGGTGAGGACATGGGAAGAGGTAAGAAAGCAAAATGGGAAAGTGCACTGTTAAATAACCGCACCTACCTACAGTATTACAATAGACTGTTAGAGTTAGCAATCAATATGTACGAGTGGAAGAATCTTCCTGATACCGTAGATGAGAGATTCCTCGAACTGACCTTATTCTCGGACGGCATGGCAGTTTATTTCCGTGATGAAATTCTTGGAGACTTATGCTTACAAACAATGATAGGGGGCAATCTGGACGTGTACAGAATACCTATGGAACGTACAGCTTACGCCGCAAACGGCTATCAGGTAAGACTTAACCCTACCAACAGTGTCATTATCTTTAACAACTATACTCACACTAACAGTATGCTTGACATAGAAATGTATGCACGTAGACTGTATAACATCGAAAGAACAATCGATGTTAATGTAAATGCTCAGAAAACACCTGTCATGGTTATTGGGTCAGAAGCGCAAAGACTTACTCTTAAAAACCTCATGATGCAGTATGACGGTAACGAACCTTTCATTTATGGTGATGATAAGCTGAGTGTAAACGCACTTAACGTGTTGAGACTTGACGCTCCATATGTAGCGGATAAACTGAACATACTTAAGCGTCAGATATGGAATGAAGCTTTAACCTATCTGGGAATTGAAAACAGTAACACGGAAAAGAAAGAACGCCTTGTTACAGATGAGATCACAAGCAATTTGGGAGGCGTAGAGGCGCAAAGGTTCTGTAGGTTAAACGCGAGGAGGAAAGCGGCAGAGCAGATTAATACAATGTTCGGAACCAACATTACGGTAGATTTCCGAGAGGAAAACAAAGTGAAATACTTTGATGAATCCGAAGACGAGGAAAAGGAGGATACGCAGTATGAGTAAATACACCACAGAAGTACGCTTCATCTGTGAAGAGGCGGCAGGTCTTACGTCGTCGGTAGGTTACTTGGGTGTGAATGATGTGATTAACACAGCATTACCAAAAGTATTCAACTTTGATTTCCCGATCTTTGACGAGACGTACAGACCGATTCTTGAAAAGAAAATCCTCAAGCATTATTATACGCGTGAGATCGGCCTTGAAACAGTCGGCTTGTGGAAATTGTTTCTGGATACTAAACTTAATGAGATCATGCCGTATTACAATCAGCTTTATAAGTCGGAGTTAATCTCATTCAATCCGATGTATGACGTGGACTTAACCCGAGATCATCAGTTAAAGCGCTTGGAGGACATTAAGGAAACTGGTACGCAGGAATCAGATACCAATCGGAACGGTACACTCGATACTACTACAAACAAAACGGGTACTACACATGACACATCATTAACTACAGATCATGGAACTGCCAATCAGGATATCTCAAACCAGAAAACAGTACATGGCACAAACGGAGATACCACAGATGTAACTACCACAGTTTCGCACGTTGACAAATTCTCTGATACTCCACAAGGCGCTTTAGATGGTTTAAAGAATGATACCTACATGAGCGAAGCTCGCATTGTGGACGACACTAACACAAGCAAAACTATTGTAAGTGGTAACGATGATATCAACGAAAATAATACAGGCAATACAACAACGGAAACTGACGCAACGTCTGATACCACTAGTGACGGAAGAACCACACAGAACGAAACAGTAAATACAACTAATACTGACAAGGAAAATAGGGTAGCCACGCAGAATACCAATAAGAACCTTAACTCCATCGATGATTACATCGAGCACGTTACAGGAAAAACAAGTGGAGTATCCTACTCAAAGTTACTTAACGAATTTAGGGAAACATTCCTAAATATAGATATGCTTATCATCAACGACCTAAGCGATCTATTCATGAACTTATGGTAAAGGAGGCCACATTATGATTGGAAGTTTCACAGAAGTAAAACCCCTGTATTATTGGGTTCAGCACATCTTACCTCTTGTATACGATGATTCTCTGTCTTACATGGAATTATTAGGTAAGGTGACAAAAATTCTTAATGAATTGGTAGAGAATAATAATCTTCTTCCTGACTACATTATGCAGTTAATCAAGGAGTATATCTCTAGTGGAGAAATTGAAAAAGTATTATCAGAAGTCTTAGCTAACTACATGCTTAACGTTAAGTTCCCTCCCAAAGGACTTACTCCGGCAGTAGGTGATGGGTCAGCAGATGATACCGAAGCCATTCAAGGCTGTATTGATTACGCCTATCAGAATGGAGGCATGGCAGTTTACTTCCCATCTGGGGCTTACTTAACTCAGCCTCTTACCCTTAACGAAAAGGTAACGCTCTTTGGTCAGGACAGGTACACTACAAGAATTGTAATGAAGGGCGGGGCTACTAAACCACTTTTCACAGGCACAGTCGATGAAATGAGTTTAACCGGATTGGGATTTGATGGCAACATGGATATTCAGGTTAATAACGTCAATCTATTTACCATCACTGTTAATTCCGCCATCATCACAAACTGTCTGCTCACAGACGGATACGACTTACTTAACATCACAGTAAACAACGAGTTACAGTTAGATAACATCTTATTCCGTCATGCGGTAGAAAACGCGCTGGTAGTTGGTGGAGCAGGTTATGTACAGGGAGACAATCTTATCTTTAAATCTCTGTCAACCTTAATTGGCAAGAACTACATTGTACTTAACACAAACAAATCTATCCTCGAAGAAGTGAAATGTTTCGGGGCGGCTCCGAATGGTGTGTTAATCGGTGGAAATAGCAACGTAGTTAATATGTGGTGCGAGGCGTGCCAGACTCCTTACGTTGATAATGGTACTAACAATACAATTCATGTGTATGGAGCATCAGAAGATGAGAAATTCACTGGCGATGTAACACAGTATATCGGAGGATTTTTTAATCAAACAGTAGTTGCTACTAAAAAATTAATCGCTAGAAATGTTATTGATACAGCCGGAGGAACACGACAGGAAAGCACTACCGGAAATAAAACTGAAACTGTAAATGGAAATGATACTGAAACAGTAGGCGGTGATAAGAAAGAGACAGTCAGCGGTTCTAAAAGTATTATAGTCACACGTAGCTTAGATGAGAATATCGGAACCAATAAAATCTCATTGGTTAAAGGCACAAATACTGAGACCATCACAGGTCTGAGTACAGAGAACGCAAACGGCGGTAAAGTTCTGGTATCCACGGACTACAACGAGAATGTAATCAACAAAAATGTGACAGCCGCTAAGATCGAGGAAACACTCACTGGAAACAAGACCGTAACAGCCGCTAACTTAACAGAGATAGTAGCCGGCGATACTACTATCACAAGTGGAAATATCTCTGCTACTGCCGACAACATTACATTTGATGTGAAAGCTACTTTACATACAGATGCGCAGAACACAGATATAAACTCGAAAGAAGCTACAACATTTACTGGTAAGGATTTTAAAATTAATACTACTGAACCCTTGTCTTATAAAACTCCTACTGTTTTAGATCGGTATTTTAAAAGTGTACCTTTTAAAGATGGATTAGGAGAGGTTTATAATGTTTTAGTTAGCTCTGACTTTCAATCTGACATAATAAACGTAAAAGATAAAGGTGCAAAAGGTGACGGAGTTACAGACGATACCGTAGCTATTCAATTAGCTTTTGATACAGCAATGATTAACGGTGGGGGTAAAGTTATTTTCCCGGCAGGAACTTACAACGTTTCAAGTACACTAATCATAAGACCACATACGGCGGCGGTTGACCCCGAAGGTAATCAGACTATTCATTTCATATCTATGGATAGAATGCAGTTAGAGGGTCAAGGTCAAGCGTGCATTAAAGCTACTGCCGCTATGGATAATGTTATTAGGACATATGACTATTCATACCCTGATAACAAACCTAGTTATTCAAATTTTTATACTCATATTTCAGGGTTAAAAATTGATGGAAATAACCTTGCTAAAACTGGTATTTTTGTATATCAAGCGTTACATTCAATCGTTGACTATAACCAGATATTTAATGTTGAAAATGGCATAAGCATTTATGGTTATGGCGAACTTGATATAAGGAACAACGTTATTAAGTGTAGTAAAAAAGGAATTATCATGACAAGCGGTGGTGATAGCTTGTTAGAAAAAAATGATATCTTCCTAGACGATAAAGCAATAGGTGTTAATATGACGGCTTACTCAGGTTCAACACTTATTAACAAAAACACCTTTACTCCTACTTATGCGAATAATCCCGATCACGTAGGTTTAAATAGGACAATAGGTGTTAATATCTATAATGGTAATTGGATTGACGCACCAGCTACAACTGGACCTATTCATATCAGTAATAACTCATTTGATGGGGTTTTATGGGGGGTTAAAGCGTTTAGTTCTGTTATTAACAAAACGGTTGATATTGAGTTATTCCATAATAAGTTAGCTAATAATGCTAACTATAATGGTATTAGTTTGTTCAGCGGACAGAATGTACAGAACTGCTTAATTCATGATAATAATGTAGGTGTTAATTACGCTTATGCAGGAGCTATTAAAATACTTGCCGAACTGACAAACTGTAATGAATGTTCTATTGTTAATAACCTTGTATGTGCGTCTACTGATACACCCATCAAACTTTATAGCTGTACTAATATTAGCGTATTAGGAAATTCTATATTTAACTATTGTTTGGATAGTGCAGCAGGAGCGGCGATAGACTTAAGCGGTGCATGTATGAATAACACCATAAAAGGTAATGTTATAAGACAGAACGGAGGAACTTCTACATTAAGTAAAACAGGTATTCAGGAACTAGGAACATCTAACTTTAATGTTGCTAAAGATAATGAATTTTCCGGTTTGGTTAATACGTATTATAAGAAAGTAGGAGCTAATTCTTATTTCAATTATGAGGGGTTCGGGTATGCCGCACCTACTACTGGAACATGGCTGAAAGGAGATGTTATTAGAAATGCTGAACCCTTTGCTGATGATAAAACATTTTGTTGGGTTTGTGTTACATCAGGAACGCCGGGAGTATGGGGCGAAGTTAAATGGATTGAAAACATTTAATGAATTTGAAAAGAGAATTTATGAAAATGACCGTTACAACGGAATTTAAGGAGGTATTAAGATGGAAAATATTTATGATAATTACCGCATGATCGAGGAAGTTAAGGAACGAGCGGTTGAACGTGGTAATGGAAGTACTGAATTTGAAAGCTATGATAGAGTGGCTAAAATTGAGTTTAACGATGGACGCGAAAAAGATCTTGTTGATTTTGGAGATTACCATACAAATGGTAAATAAAGCTTGACATTAACCCTCTTGTATGGTATACTTATTATAGTAACAAATAAGTAAAACAAACAGGAGGGTTAAAGAAGTTAATACTCTAACAGATTTTATTAATTATATTCATTAACCCCAACCCCTTCCGCTTAACCCTAACTCATTCCCCGTTCGGTTCA
>OATU01001217.1_pt1 | contig 16826 bp, 15 predicted proteins | sample 1516711 | NCBI WGS metagenome assembly OATU01 (sample SAMEA2579971, study PRJEB22360) | human gut metagenome | biome: human gut; feature: human-associated habitat; material: faeces | place: Denmark | collected 2008/2010 | reverse complement strand
TTCCTCCCCAAATCATTTCTTTAAATACAGGTTCTACCCATAAAATATGTCCCATCACTATTCTCCTTTTCCTTTTTCATGTGTTGATTCATTTCTTCTTTCATCCCAATCTAAATTCATAGATACTTTTTTAATAAGTAATTCTTGATAATTCTTTTTAAAGAGTAAGGAATAGATTAAATCTATAATATAATCACTACTTATTTTAGAAGAAAATGTTCCAATTTTATTAATAATATTTTCTTTTGAACACATTGTTAAACAAATATCTGCTTTTATTCTCAAATAACTATCATTTAAAGAAGTGATTGCAATAATGGTTCCCCCATTTATTTTAATACGTTCAACAATAGGTTTAATTTCATTTGTTTGTCCTGAATAGGAAATAATTAACGCTACTGAATTTTTAGTCGTATACAAAGCCTGTTGAGTTTGCTCTGTAGGAATAATTTTCAAGTTAACAAGCTTATTGACATAAGTCATTTTATGTTCAAACATCAATGCTGATAAAAAAGAATCTCCTACCGCAAACAAATCAATGATGTTTGCTTTATCAATATAATCCACTGCTTTTTCTAATTCATTCATATCAAGAACTTGATTAGTTCCTTCAATGGTTTGTTTATAGATTTCTCCAACATTATGACAAATTTCATTTTTCGAACTATCTTGAAGAAATGGCTTATTAAAATTTATTGTAGAGAATGTTTGAGATTGAGTTATTTCGGCAAAATGAACACGAAAGTCATTAAAATTTTTTTCTCCCAATTTCTTACAAAAACGACTAATTGTTGCTGTTGAAGTATAAGTTGCTTCTGCTAACTCTTTAAGATTCATATGAATCACATCTTCTTTATGTTCAATTAAATAATCTGCTATTTTCTTTTCTAAATCACTAAAACCATTTTGGTATTCAATTGTTGATAATAGACTCATATTCTCACCTCTAAATCCATTGTACCTTTATATACAATGAAAGACAAGAATACAACGTATCCTTGTCAATTTCATTATTAAGCTTCTGCAGCTTGTTTGTTTTGGTATTTTTCGTATGCAATTAAGAATGGTACATAGATAACTGTTGAAACAACAATTAAGATTGCTTGAGTTACTGCACCCATTATGCTAGCACCACATGCTAAGAAACCAAATACGATTGGTGGAGTTGTCCAAGGTACTGTTAAACATGCAACTGGACAGAATCCGATAACTGTTAATACATAACCAATAATGATTGTGACTAATGGAGCAACTACGAATGGAATACCTAAGATTGGGTTTAATACCATTGGAATACCGAATGTAACTGTTTCATTGATGTTGAATAAACCTGGAACTAATGATAATGTAGCGATTGCTTTATTATCTTCACGTTTACCAAAGATCATGATTGCGATTACTAAACCGATAGTAACACCTGAACCACCAAATTCACCCCACATTTGTAATGCATACATGTTGATGATATTTTTTGGAGTTTCACCTTTGTTGAATGCTTCAACGTTTTCAAGTGCTAATGGTGTAAATAATGCTTCTTTTACTGCAGATAACATGTTGTTACCATGAATACCTACTAACCAGAATAACATGATTACTAAATAGATAATCATAACACCTGGAATTGTAGCACCTACAGCCCCTAAAGGACCTTGGATACCACTTTTGATAACATCATTTAAGTATAAACCAGTTAAGTTATAACATGCTGATCCAATACAAGCAGTGATGATTAAAGTTAAAGTAGCTGGTACTAAAACTTCGAATGCACGAGCAACTCCTGGTGGAACTTGTTCTGGCATTTTAATTTTTAATGCATCTTGTTTTTCGAAGAAGCAGAATAATTCTACTGATAAAATACCAATGATCATACCAGTGAATAAACCAGTAGCTCCTAATTCATTACCAGCGATACCAGTGAAAGCATCTTTAGCTCCTTCTACCATGTGTGAAGTGTTTGTAACTGATAACCATGCAGCTAAACCTACTAATCCTGGAATATAACCAGCTTTTTCAGCTCCCATGTTCCAAATACCGATTTCTTGGGCGATACCAAGAGTGATACCAACTGTGATACAGCTGATAGTACAGAAGTTAACAGCTTGGAATGCTGGGTTTAAGAAATCTAAAGCCATGATTGGTTTGAAGAACATACCTAACCCAGTACTTTCGTTAACCAATACGTTACACCATAAAACCCCAATTGCCCCAGCGATTGTTAAAGGCATGAAGTTTTGGAACGCATTTTTGATTGCAGATAAATATTTGTTTTGACCGCACCATGCACCAGCACGACCTAAGACATCTGCCATTTTGTCCATAATTATTTCCTCCCTTAATTAATTTTGACATGATTATCATAACGTGACATTTTTCTTTGTTAAAGGCTTACATTGGTTTTTGTTTTTTATTTACAACATTCTTTTTAACTTTTCAAAATGATGTAATTTATTTACATGTCTATACATAAAAAATCATTTGCAGCTGCAAATGATTTTTGTGTCATTTCCGCAAGTAGTCAAAAAAATACGGAAGGTATTTATTTTATTAAGTAAATGACAATCTTTATTTTATATATAGGATAGAAATTGTATACCTTTTTAAAATATTTAGAGAGTTATTTTCATTAATTTCTCCCAATTAAATAAAGAATGTAATTTATTTACAAAAAAAGATGACTTGCATCACCTTTTTTTATCTATATTATTAAAAGATAATATTTCTTATATGATTTAGTCTAAAATTGGGAAGTTACGATTTAATCGTTAAAGGGATATAACAACATTATCTTTTAATAGCAAAATTATTTATCTAATTGATAGAATGAATCAACGCCACCATATAAGCTTTGTTTTCCTAATTCATCTTCAATTCTTAATAATTGATTGTATTTAGCAATACGGTCTGTTCTTGATGCAGAACCAGTTTTAATTTGTCCAGCATTTGTAGCTACAGCAATATCAGCAATTGTTGTATCTTCTGTTTCACCAGATCTATGAGAAACAACAGCAGTATAGTTTGCTTTTTGAGCCATTTGAATAGCTTCTAGTGTTTCAGTTAAAGTACCAATTTGGTTAACTTTAATTAAGATAGAGTTTGCAGTTTTCTTAGCAATACCTTCTTGTAAACGTTTTGTATTTGTTACAAAGAAGTCATCTCCTACTAATTGTACTTTTTTACCTAATTTTTCAGTTAAATATTCCCATCCTTCCCAGTCATCTTGATCAAGACCATCTTCGATAGAAATAATTGGATATTTTTCAACAAGTTCACCGTAGAAATCAACTAACTCTTTTGAAGTAAATGTTCTATTTCCTTCACCCGGTAAAACATATTTACCATCTTTATAAAATTCTGAACTAGCAACGTCCATTGCAAGTTTAACATCTACACCTGGTTTATAACCTGCTTTTTCAATAGCTTCAATAACTGTTTGAATAGCTTCTTCATTTGATTTTAAGTTAGGAGCAAATCCACCTTCGTCACCTACAGCAGTATTTAATCCTTTATCATGTAATACAGCTTTTAAATTATGGAATACTTCAGCACCCATACGAATTGCTTCTTTAAATGTAGGAGCTGAAACTGGCATAATCATAAATTCTTGGAAATCAATATTGTTATCAGCATGTGCCCCACCATTGATAATATTCATCATTGGTGTAGGAATAACATGAGCATTAGCTCCACCAATATAACGATATAATGGCATACCTAATGAATCAGCGGCACATTTAGCAACGGCAAGAGAAACACCTAAGATAGCATTTGCTCCAAGTTTTCCTTTATTATCTGTACCATCTAAATCAATCATTGCTTGATCGATTTCTCTTTGAGCAAAAACATCATACCCTAATAATTCAGGAGCAATCACTTCATTTACATTTTTAACAGCTTGTAAAACACCTTTACCTAAATAACGTGATTTATCTCCATCTCTTAATTCAACGGCTTCATAAATTCCTGTAGAAGCGCCACTTGGTACGATTGCTCTACCAAAAGCTCCACATTCACTTCTAACTTCAACTTCAACAGTTGGATTTCCACGAGAGTCTAATACTTCGCGTGCTTTAATACTTTGAATTAAATCCATTTTAATACTTCCTTCTTTCATTTTTTTGTTTGTGTTTGTGATTTTTGTTTGTGATTTGGTATCAATAAAAAATGATTTATTAACACGAAGTTAGTCGTAACTAACTACCTATAAGTTAGCATATACTAACCTTATGTGTCAACCTTTTTTATCTTCTTTTTTTTTACTACAAATAACATTTTGTCCTTTTTTTTAAGAAATATTCTTTGATAGATACAAAAAAATTCCTTTTTTCATTTATTTATCTTTCTTGTTTCATTGACTTTCTTTAATCGACACTTTATAATTTGTTCAGGTGAATTCCTTCACCTGAAGGAAGAAATTTATGTAGTTTTTACGTTATTTCTTTTTTAATGTTTGTGATCATTAATGTGATGAAAGGAGAAAATAAAAAATGATTTATTCACATGAAGTTGAAGAAATGTGCACTGTAAATCGTGGTGCATCACACGGATGTGCTCCTATTCCTGAAGAAGGTAAATGGGTATATTCAAAAGAAATCAAAGATATTTCTGGTTTAACACATGGTATTGGTTGGTGTGCTCCACAACAAGGTGCATGTAAACTTACTTTAAATGTTAAAGAAGGTATCATTGAAGAAGCATTAATCGAAACTGTTGGATGCTCAGGTATGACTCACTCTGCTGCTATGGCTAGTGAAGCATTAGTTGGTAAAACTTTATTAGAAGGTTTAAATACTGACTTAGTTTGTGATGCTATTAACACAGCTATGAGAGAATTATTCTTACAAATCGTTTATGGACGTACTCAATCAGCATTCTCTGAAGGTGGATTACCTGTAGGTGCTGGTCTTGAAGACTTAGGTAAAGGTTTAAGATCAATGGTAGGTACATCATACTCTACTAAATTAAAAGGACCTCGTTACTTAGAATTAACTGAAGGTTACATTACTCGTATCGCTTTAGATACAAATGATGAAATTATCGGTTACGAATTCGTTAACTTAGGTAGAATGATGGAAATGATTAAAGATGGAAAAGATGCTAATGAAGCTTTAGAAGCTGCTAAAGGTAACTACGGTAGATTCAACGATGCTGCTAAATACATCGATCCAAGAAAAGAATAATAGGAGGATACGAAAAAATGGCATTATTTGAAAGTTATGAAAGAAGAATTGATCAAATTAACGCTGCATTAGCTAAATATGATATCAAATCAATCGAAGAAGCAAAAGCTATTTGTGATGAAAAAGGTATCAACGTTTATGATATCGTAAAATCTACACAACCAATTTGTTTCGAAAACGCTTGTTGGGCATATACAGTTGGTGCTGCTATGGCAATTAAAAATGGTGATACTAAAGCAGAAGATGCTGCTAAAACAATCGGTGTTGGATTACAATCATTCTGTATTCCAGGATCTGTTGCTGATGATCGTAAAGTAGGTTTAGGTCATGGTAACTTAGGAGCAATGTTATTAAACGAAAACACTCAATGTTTCGCTTTCTTAGCTGGACATGAATCTTTCGCTGCTGCTGAAGGTGCAATCAAAATTGCTGAAAAAGCTAACAAAGTAAGAAAAAATCCATTAAGAGTTATCTTAAATGGTTTAGGAAAAGATGCTGCTAAAATCATCTCAAGAATCAATGGTTTCACTTATGTAGAAACTCAATTCGATTATTTCACTGGAGAAGTTAAAGAAGTATCTAGAACTGCTTATAGTGATGGTCCACGTGCTAAAGTTAACTGCTATGGTGCAGATGACGTACGTGAAGGTGTTGCTATCATGCATAAAGAAGGTGTAGATGTATCAATCACTGGTAACTCTACTAACCCTACTCGTTTCCAACATCCAGTTGCTGGAACATACAAAAAAGAATGTATTGAACAAGGTAAAAAATACTTCTCAGTTGCATCTGGTGGTGGAACTGGACGTACTTTACATCCTGATAACATGGCTGCTGGTCCTGCTTCTTATGGTATGACTGATACTATGGGACGTATGCACAGTGATGCTCAATTCGCTGGTTCTTCATCAGTTCCTGCTCACGTAGAAATGATGGGATTAATCGGTATGGGGAACAACCCAATGGTTGGAGCTACTGTAGCTGTTGCCGTTGCTATCGAAGAAGCTTGTAAATAATTCACAAACTCATATTAAAAAGTCTTGATTTTATCAAGGCTTTTTTGTTATATTAATTCTTTATCATATCAAAATATTTGTTTTTTAGTTATAATGTAGTTAGGTGATAAATATGTATAAAAGTTTTCAAATAAAATCAAATTATGATCAACTCAAATTAGATGGCATTATTATTTCTTGTGAAAATCCAAAAGGAATTGTACAAATTTCTCATGGTATGTGTGAGCATAAAGAGAGATACATCGACTTTATGAATTTCTTATCAAATCAAGGATATTTATGTATTATTCATGACCATCGTGGACATGGAAAAAGTATAAAAGACAAAAATGATTTGGGGTATTTTTATGATAATGGTCATCTAGCAATTGTTGAAGATCTCCACCAAATTACTTTGATGATTAAACAACAATATCCTCATCTCCCACTCTATCTTTTAGGACATAGTATGGGATCTTTAGTCGTGCGCTGTTTTTGTCAAAAGTATGATCAAGATATTGATGGTTTAATTGTTTGTGGAAGTCCTAGTGATAATCCTCTTGCTCCTATAGGAGTAAAAATAGCTCGTATCTATTCAAAAATCAAAGATGATCATTATCGCCCTCAATTAATTCAAAATTTAAGTTTTCAAGCTTTTAATAAAAGGTTTCATACAGATATTCCTAACAGTTGGATTTGTAGTGATGAAAATATTGTAGATTCTTATAATAAAAATCCTTTATGTTATTTTACCTTTACCGCAAATGGCTTTGAATCCCTCTTTAATCTTGTAATAAATACATATCATAATGAAAACTGGACAATGTCTAATCCCTCTTTACCTATTTTATTTATTGCTGGTAAAGATGATCCTTGTATTACAAATGAAGTAAAATTCAACAAAGCTGTTTCCAACATAAAATCTAGAGGTTATATGTGTGTAGATTCCTATCTTTTTGAAAATATGCGTCATGAAATCTTAAACGAAAAACAAAATCAGCTTATATATCAATATATATTAGATAATTTAAACACATGGCAAACAAATATATAAAATTGTAATTTGAAATACTTATTAATCATTTAGATTATTTTTCAAATCATACCGTGATATAATAAATTAAATAAAAATGACTTGAAAGTGGCGATTAAGATGAACAAAGAAATAAATAATAATCTTCCTCTTAATATAATTGATATTTTTAACGCTTTGGAAAATAACTTCAGCAAAATTTATACAGTTGATTGACAAACAAAAAGTATTATCATTTATCGTTATAAAAATTCATACATGACCGATGAAGAATTTCCTAAAGATGTTCTTCCTTTTGAAGAAGAAATAAAAAAATATATTGATAAATATGTTTTAGGAGAAGATAAAGAAGCTCATGTTTCAACATCCTCTTTTTATCGTCACTATAAAGATAAATATGACGTAATGAATGATAATTATAAAAGGATCCTAGACCAATATATGCATAGTAGTCAAAATCACAATTATGAAGATGTCTTCATTAATCTATTTAATATGAGTAAAGAGCTTCATTATTTAAAAAATGCTTTTGATTATACCGGTATTAATTCTTTAGGAGATTTTATCTACCAATATTCCTATAATACTGTTATTGAGATGTGTAAAATAAAAAACATCCAATTTGAAGATAAAGATCTTCTTTTATTAGATGTTTTTTGTGGTGGAGCTTCTATCATGTACCAACATTATATTCTTGGTAAATTTGATTTATCTCCTCAACAAGCTGGTAAAACACTTTATCAAATGTTTCCTGACGTTTTTAAAATTTCATGGTAAAAAATCAATTACTTTTCATTTTCTTTTAAAATTTGATGGTCTTTTAATAATTTTTCAATAACCGTTCCTTTAATACTTCTTATTAAAGGCTTTTTGATTATATTTAAAGGACCTAAATTCATCTCTAAGGGTGATTTACCATCCATTAATTTTACTGAACTGTCTAAAAGTTCTCGAATATCATAAACACTGCCCCATACTTCTGGAACACCTCGATCAACACCTAATAAACCATAAACAGCTTCCATCGCTGTTCTTACCGAATATTCTGTAGTAAATACAGTATCTCTTGGTGTATGCGCAAATTGTCCTAAAAAAGCAAAATTAATTGCATCTTTGACAATAACATCTGGACGATCTTCTTTTCTTCTTGGCATAAAGAAAGCTGTAATATAAGGCATCATAGTTGGTATACAGATAGCACTGTTGGTTGCATAGTCTTCTATTAATTCTTCAGGAACACCAAGGTGATACAACCATTCCATGGTAATTTCTTTTCCTGTACAATCTTTCATTGGCTTTTTAACATAATCTCCTGTTGTATCAGTAAATAATCCATAAACCCACACACATACCTTATCTTTATCTTGTTGTTTGAATTGACCTTGACGATTAATGGTCCAACTTAAAAGCCATGATGAATCTTGACAACTGACAATACCTCCTGTAACAACATGTCCTGTTTTAGGATCTCTTTTACAAATATTCGTAATATAGGGAATAATCTTATCATCTAATGTTGTAACTGTTGCCGATTCCCAATTTGTTTTTTGAATATCACTACAGAATTTTTCAGGATGTCCAAAAGACTTATCTTGCTTAGCAATATTTTTCCATAAATTCCAGCATCCACTTGTTCGTATTTCTGCATTTCCATTAGGAGCATGATTTTGATCTCCATAAATTGTACCCTCTGTACAGCTTCCATTGGTAATAAAAACCAAATCATTTTCACTAAGGGAAATTCTTTTTTCTTTTCCTTTTACGTTACATTCAATCGTTTTAGCAACTTTTTTATCAGGTTTAATATCAAATAAAACATTCGTTACCTCTGTGTTAAATTGAAAATCAACCCCATGTTTTTCAAGATACTTTTGCATTGGTAAAATAAGTGATTCATATTGATTATAACGCGTAAATTTTAAAGCGCTAAAATCAGGTAAGCCCGAAATATGGTGAATAAAACGTTGAAAATAAAGTTTCATTTCTAAAGCACTATGCCAATTTTCAAAGGCAAACATAGTACGCCAATACATCCAAAATGTTGAATTAAAAACTTCTTCATCAAAAACATCTTCAATCGTTTTATCATAAAGATCTTCATCTTTTGTCATAAACAGTTTCATGATTTCCATGCAACCTTTTTGACTTAAATTAAATTGTCCATTGGTTTTAGCGTCTTGTCCTCTGTTAATGGTTGCACGACATAAAGAATAATTTGGATCCTCTTTATTAAGCCAATAAAATTCATCTAATACACTGGCATCTTTGATTTCTAGTAAGGAATACTTCTAAATAGATCCCATAAACATTCAAAATGATTTTCCATTTCACGACCACCACGCATGATATAACCTCTAGAAGGATCAAAAATACCATCACAGGCACCACCAGCAATATCCATTGCTTCTAAAATATGAATATTTTTTCCAGGCATTTGTCCATCTCTTACCAAGAAACAAGCTGCCGCTAAACTTGCTAGACCACTTCCTATTAAATACGCATTTTTATTTTCAACACCTTCTGGTTTTTTAGGTCTGGCAAAAGCTTCATAATTTCCATTTGTATAATAAATTCCTTTATCATTTTTATCATACTTTCCTAATTCTGTATTTCGATACGTATTTATCTTTTCATCCTTTTTATTATTCTTTACTTTTTTAGCAACAAGGACTGCTGATGAAACGGCCGTCGCTGTTGTTGCAGCAATCGTTAAACTTTTACGATTCATAAACAACTCCACCTTTCTTTTTACACTTCAATCATAGCATTCCCTTATTTTAGATAAAATTTACAATAAAAAAGAAATGATAAATTTTTTATCATTTCTTCTTATTTGTAAAGTTTTGTATCGATAAATCGATTGTTCCTAATACCGTCATTTCTAAATCATCTAGAATCATTTGATAATCTTCATCCATTCCCGAATCAATCCAATCCAACATTACACCAACAAACCCATATTTATAAAAATGAGCAATAAAATCCTTTTGTTGATTTAAAATAAAAAAATCTTTACTTCTTTCTTCAACAACAGATTCTATCAATTCGTGAACAAGTTTGAATAATATCTTTTCAATTTTATCTCGAGAAATATCATGATAGACATTTAGAATAAATGGTTTATTAATATAAACCGCTTCAAAAATATTAGAAAGTCCTTCTTTCCAATGCGCATAATCTTTCTTTTCATTCAAAGCTTTTCGAGCATCTTCTATTAAAATCCATTCTGTTAAATCATACAAATCTTGAAAATGATAGTAAAAAGCCATGCGACTTATATGACATTTATCCGTAAGATCTTTAATCGTTATTTTATGAAATGTTTTTTCTAATAAAAGTTCTTTAAATGCATCTTCTAATTGTAATTTTGTTCTATTTGACATATTTATCAATTTCCTTTAAACAATCTTTTTGTTTTGATGGATTCTTTTTATAAAGCAAACCAAAAGGCATTTTATAGTCCCAATCAACCGGTATAGTAATTAATGAAGGATGGATATTATCCCAAGCATCCAACGCTAATAAAAGATAGCCCTCTTCTTCACAACGATTAAAAGTATCTAAATCATAAAAATAACCAACATCCTCTAAAATAATGTGAGAATAGAATGTTTGCATATCCTTTCTAAAATCATCAATATTTAAACAATCCCCACTACTGACACATAAAAGTTTTTCATTATATAAATCCGTAATTGAAAGTTTTTTCTTTTTTGCAAGTGAATGACTTTTAGGCAGAGCTACACAAACATTATAAGTTCCTAATTGTTTGCAAGAAGCAAAAGAAAGAATTTGATTTGAATTAAAAGCACCAATTAAAAAATCAAATTTTGTCCCTAATGATTGAAATACTTCCATGATTTTATCATGATTACCTTTATAAGGAACAACACGTAATTTATAACGTTGAGATAAGGTTAGTATACTATGCCATAAATCAATAAATTCTTTTGCTAAATTTAAAAATGAAGACCCAATACGAATAATAGAAGATGTTTTCTCTTGGATTTTATTTAAATAATTATCTGAATTTTCGATAATTATTTTATCTTCATCATAAATTTTTTGACCTTGTTCTGTCAGTTTAATGCCACGATGGGTACGATTGACTAATTTTATGTGGAGATGTTCTTCTAAAGCATTTATTTGTTTCATCACACTGGTTAGTGTAATATACATTTTTTGTGTCTCTTTAGAAAAACTTTCCATTTCTACAATATAAACAAAGTTTTTTAAAAGAGAATTATACATGATATCTCTCCTCGTATAATATGTACGTAATCAGTTAATGAATTTTATTATTCATTATTGATTGTACATTCTAATTTCTAGATAATAGTTTTGTTTTGAATGAAGGTTTTATTCTCTCTCCTTGCGGCTACTTCATGTACGTCCACTTCTAAAAGACTTAATCCTTTAGACTTGACATCACTTTATATCCGAATTAGTTTGTTGCAGCAGTGTTTCTACACTTGTCTCCGTATTTGCGAGGTTGCGTTTGTCTTGATTTAGAGGTGCAATTCAAAACCGATTACATATGAAAGAAGGTTATTATTTTATGGAAAACAATTATATTCTTTATGTTGGCATGGATTTCTCTAAAGGCAAAGCAGATGCTGCTATCCTCAAGGTCAGTGATCGTAGATCTGTTAAACCTAAATTCTTGCGAAAAAATTATCTTTTAAATTTGTTAAATCAGAAGTTACTTCTTTTTTAGAAACTGTAAGAAGTTATTCCGATGATAACTGTACCAGTATCTGTTTTGCTTTAGAAGTTACTGGTATCTATTCTACTAATGTCTATAACTTTATTAAAGACAGTCTCAATGATAATGAAAGCATCAAATTTTTGAATACTGATTTTGTCAATCAATGGCGTAATGCTCATAACATTGCTAAATCTGATCCTTTAGATGCTCAAACCATTTCAACTATCATTGGTACTGATTCCGATGTTCAATATGTCAATGACAACGTTTTTGAAAATAAAAACGGATATCAAAATTTGGAAGCTTTAGTACACAGACATTATCAGATCAAAAAAATCTATTCTCAAGAAATCAACCGTCTCATCGCCCAATGTGATTGTTTATTTTCTGAACTTCAATATGTTTTCGAACCTAAATCAGCTGTTTTTATCGCTGTCTTATCTTCATATCCTACGACACATGATATCATAAATGCTTCAAGACTTGAAGTGTTCAATGTCGTTTATGAAGCTACGAAACATCGCTACTCGATGGATAAGATCGATAAGCTCTTTGATTTGTGTCATGATACTCTGGTTCCTGATAATATTTCTTCTTATGGAAGAAGTATCATTCTAGATCTTGTTGAAAACATTAAAAATATAAAAGGTCAGTTTAAAATCCTCTCTTGAGTCTTTTTCTTATCTATTAATATCCACTAACATTTTTCTTATTCTTATAAAAGCTTCTTCAATATTTTCTTTTGATGAAGCAAATGAAATTCTAATAAAGTTATTTAAACCTTTCCCAAAACCACTTGCTGGTACAACAGCTACACCATAATCAAGTAACTTATCCGCAAATTCTTGTCCATTAAACCCTGTCTTAGAAACATCAACCATAATATAGAAAGCCCCATGAGGTTTAATGTATGAAAGATTTTCACATTGATCTAATTGTTCCATAATAAACGTTCTTCTTTCATGAAACGTATGGATCATATGTTGAACTTCTTCTTTTACATCTTCTTGATCAATTGCTTTTGCCATTCCAATTTGTGCAAATGTCATTTGTGATGTTGTTGTATATTGATGTACTTTTAAAATACGATCTATATTTTCTTGACTCGAAGCAATATATCCCATGCGCCAACCCGTCATCGCATAAGCCTTAGAAAATCCGTTAACTATAATTGTATAATCTTTCATATTTTCAAATGATGCAATAGATACATATTGATTTTCATAATCAAGTTGATTATAAATTTCATCAGCTAATATTAAAATATTATTTTCTCGAGCAATTTGACACAATTTTTTTAATGTTTCTTTTTGATAAACTGCTCCTGTAGGATTATTTGGATTATTAATAATAATCATTTTTGTTTTATCAGTTATTTTATTTTTCACTTCTTCAATATCTATTTGAAATCCATTTCTTGACTTTAAAGGAATTTCTACAGGAATTCCTTCACATAATAAAACAGTATTTTGATATGAGACAAATGCAGGTGTAAATACAATAACTTCATCTCCCGGATCAATAAAAGCAAGACAAGTGTTATTAATTGCTTCACTACAACCACATGTCATAATAATTTCTTGTTCACTATCATAATTAATTGTTGTTTGTTCTTTTAATAATTGTGCGACCTTTTGTCTTAAACCTGCATATCCCCGATTAGAACTATAATGTGTTTGATTATCATTTAAAGCATCCATTGTTGTTTTTTTAATACCTGCAGGTGTATTAAAATCAGGTTCACCCGCACATAACGAAACGATGCTTTTTCCTTGATTTCTAAGTTTTTCTACTTTTTCCATAACAATACGAATAGAAGACATTTGAACCTTTTCTATTCTTTTTGCATATATACTTTTCTTTTCCATTTTGACACTTCCTTTTTGGTATTTATTATATACCAATTATCCTTGAAAACATAATGATTTTTTCTTTTATAAATGTTATCTATTAATTTAGCTTTCATTATCTATTAGATTTATAAACAATTCATTTTTATAATAATGATAAGGAGATGGTTTTTATGAATAAAGAATTTGAAGGAAAATATGCTATTGTAACAGGTGGTGCGGGAGGAATCAGCTTTGAAAGTGCTAAGATTCTTGCTCAAAAAGGTTTATCAGGAGTTGTCCTTGCTGATTTAAACATCGAACAAGCAACAGAAAGTGCTAAAAAATTAGAAGAAGAAACAGGTTGTTCTTGTTATCCATGTCAAGTTGATGTTTCTAAACCTGAAGATATTGAACATCTATTTGAATTTGCCTTAGAAAAAATGCCAACATTTCATATTTTAGTTAATGGTGCTGGAGTTTGCCCAACAACTCCTATTGAAGATTTAGATGCTGATAAATGGGATTGGTGCATGAATATTAATTTAAGAGGCGCTCATTTATGTATGAGAGAAGCCATCAAAACTATGAAAAAACAAAAATATGGAAAAATCGTAAACATTTCTTCTGTGGCTGCACGAATTGGTGGTATCGCGTCTTCTGTAAGTTACGCAGCAAGTAAAGGTGGTCTTTTATCTGCCACAAAAAGTTACGCAAAAGTTTTAGGAGAATATAACATTAACGTCAATGCTGTTTGTCCAAGTGTGATTAAAACAAACATGACAGCTAATACAAATTACAGTACTGCCAGTATTCCTCTTGGTCGTTTAGGCGAAACAGAGGATGTTGCAGAAGTCATCGTATTTCTAGTAAGTGATGCCTCTAAATATATTACTGGTCAAGGTATTGATATTAATGGTGGTTCATATATGAATTAAAGCATAAAAAAAGCTTCATCGTGAAGCTTTTTATTATCTTTATTTTTCTTTAACAAGTTTACTTCCTGAGTTGAAACCAATCATTAATCCTAAAGCAACAAGTAAGATTGCGACTACTAATTGTAATCCATCAACCATTAAAACAAATCCACCTGTTACAAATAATTTCATAACGATTCCATAGATAGCTTGTACTAATGCTGTCATTGTAACGATAAACATTAATACCATTGGGATATATAACATAAATCCTTTTCTTCCAGTAACTTTTAAGAAAACAGCTAATGAAATTAAAACCATTGCAGCTAATAATTGGTTAGCTGATCCGAATAATGGCCAAATATTAACATATCCACCTAAACTTAATAAATATCCACAAACTAAAGAAATAATTGTTGAAACATATTTATTAGTTAAAACTTTAACTAAACCACTTGGTTCTTGTCCTTCTTCAACTTCAAAGAATTCTTGGAAAGACATTCTTGAAATTCTTGCAACAGCATCTAATGAAGTTAAAGCAAGAGCTGAAACAAACATTGTCATAATGCATAATCCCCATGATTGAGGTAAACCAAGTTGAGCAACTAAACCAGTAACACCAGCTGAGAATTTAGTAAATGGTGTTGCTGTATCAGCTAAAGCCATATTAGCAAGTGTACTATCTAAGACACCAGATGCTTTTAAGTTTGGTAAAGCACCAACAATAACGATAACTAAGATAGCAAGTAATGATTCAAGTAACATAGAACCATAACCAACTTGTAACATATCTTTTTCGTTTTCTACTAATTTTGAACTTGTTTCAGATGAGACAAGTGAATGGAAACCAGAAACGGCACCACAAGCAATTGTAACAAATAATGTTGGGAAGATATAACTTCCTGAAGCAGATTTAAATCCTACAAAAGCAGGTGTTGTAATTGTTGGATTGCTTACAAATACACCAATTACAGCAGCTACGATCATTCCGATAAATAAGAATGTTGTTAAATAATCACGTGGTGTTTTAAGTAACCACATAGGTGTAACTGAAGCAAAGAAAATATATACAAAGACAACATAAATCCAAGTTGTTTTAGTAGCATATACCGGGAACATAATTCCTAGAGCTAACATAGCAATAATTAAAGCAATACCAAGAATCACTTTTGGTAAACCTTCTAGTTTAACTTTTTTCAAGAATAAACCAAAGGCCATTGCTACGAAAACATATAAAATTGAAATTGAAGCAGCACTCGCATTTGGTGCAAGTTTAGCTCCATCAACACTAATTCCATTAAATGTTCCAGCAACCATATCAGCGAAAGCTGCAATAACAATTAATGTAAAAATCCAACAAAATAAGAAAAATAATTTTTTACCTTTACGTCCAATATATTTTTCAATGATTTGTCCCATTGATTTTCCTTCTGTTTTAACAGAAGCATAAAGTGCTCCAAAATCTTGTACAGCACCAAAGAATACACCACCAACGATAACCCATAAAAAAGCTGGTAGCCAACCAAACATCATTGCCATAACTGGTCCAGTTACAGGTCCAGCTCCTGCAATTGATGAAAATTGATGAGCAAAGACTGACCATTTGTTTGTAGGTACAAAGTCTGTCCCATCTTCTTTTGCAACAGCAGGTGTTGTTGCTTTTGGATCAATTCCCCATGTTTTAACTAAGTAACGACCATAGAATAAATAAGCCACTACTAAAATTAAAGCGCTTAATCCAAGTAATAGTAAACCATTCATAAATGAATCCCCCTCTTTTAATTCAATCATCACATATAAAAAGGTTTTCGCTTAACTTTACGCTAAGACGAAAACCTTGTTCCGCGGTACCACTTAGATTGCGATATTTAATCGCCCCTTCACATCTTTTTATAATGCTATTTCTTTAACGCAGAAATTACGATTTCCCTACTCTTATTTCAAGATAATAGCTCACAAGTGATGGTCTTATATCATTACCTACATTCTTTCCACCAACCGAATGCTCTCTATAGGAAGCGGATGTAAAATCGTATCTTGTTCATCGCTCATTTATATGTATGCCTATATATTATACCTCTTTTTTTGTTTGTCAACACTTTTTTATTTTATTGTTAAGACCCAGCGATTTTGTCACCATAAAATTCAGCGAAAATGTCACCATGAT
>OATU01001207.1_pt1 | contig 16949 bp, 10 predicted proteins | sample 1516711 | NCBI WGS metagenome assembly OATU01 (sample SAMEA2579971, study PRJEB22360) | human gut metagenome | biome: human gut; feature: human-associated habitat; material: faeces | place: Denmark | collected 2008/2010 | reverse complement strand
CTCGGTTCTTGCCCCGGGCGCCCCCCAGCCGGCTGCCGGTAAGGCCTCGGCCGCCTCTTTCCTTTCCCCGGCCAGAAGGCGTTTCATCTCCAAAAGAGGATTTCTGTACTTTTCCACTACTTCTACGCGGATCAGCCCTGCCTCTTCCAAAGGGCGAAGAGCCGCCGCAGTCAGATTCAGCCGATTTACCGTCTCATCGTAAGGCACGGGATTTTTTTCTTTTAAAAGAGAGAACAGGCGAAGCCTGGCGCTGTATTTCCTGCGTTGGGCCAAAGCCAGGGCCTCGCGAAAGGCGTCCTCTTTTGCAATCAGACGGATCTGACGCTTTGGAGCCTCCTTTATCTTTTGCTTTACCGGGAGAACGGTCTTAAGAGCCTGGTTCATGGTAGAGCCATAGCGTTCTTTCATCCACCAGGCAAGCCAGATCAGCTGAGACTGGGCTGTGACGCTTTCCCTTACAATGCCCTCAATCTCTTTTAATTTTGAAACCTCATATTCCGGCCGGTCAGTCAGCTCCACCACATATCCTTTTCTTCTGCGGTTTCCCGCTCCAAAAGGGATGTACACCTGCTGCCCCGCCGCAAGCTTTCCCCAAAGGCGCTCCGGGACCCGATACTGGAATACCCGGTCCACGCTCTCATGAGAAATATCTATGATAATGTTTGCATATATTCCCCTCAAAGTTCTCATCCATCCTTCTGTTCCCCTTTGTCGCCTGTTTTTCCGGCCGGCAGTCAGGGTATCTGTCCACTGATGTTATCATAAATATCCTCTCTTTGCAAGGCTCACTGTTTTGCCTCCCGCCGGATCTGCCAGACGCCAAAAGACCCCCGGCCTTGTTCGGCCAGAGGTCTTTTGGATACCATACCACATTTTTCTGAAGGGAAGCTCCCTTTTTCATCTCTACAGCTTAAACTGCTGGATCATGCCCTTTAATACCTGGGCCTGGCTGGAAAGCTCCTCGCTGGTAGCCGCACTCTCCTCCGCTGTAGCAGAATTAGCCTGGACTACGCTTCCGATCTGCTCGATGCCGCTGTTGATCTGGACAATCATACGGGTCTGTTCCGCTGAAGTTTCCGTTACCTTGCGGATCGCTTCTACCACCCCGCCTGCGTGTTCTGCTACCCGATCCAGCGTCATTCGGGTTGTCTGGGTTGCCTCGGCTCCCTTATGCACCGCACTGACAGAGGACTCGATCAGGGTCCGAATCTCCTGGGAGGCGTCTGAACTCTTTGACGCCAGCCCTCTCACCTCATCCGCCACCACGGCAAAGCCCTTTCCGGCCTGCCCGGCCCGAGCAGCCTCTACCGCAGCGTTTAAAGCCAGGATATTGGTCTGGAAGGCGATATCCTCAATGGTGCGTATAATATGGGTGATCTTCTCAGAGCTTACGCTGACCTCTGTCATAATGTCGGACAGCAGTTTCATCTGGCGTATACTCTCGGTCACAGCTTCATTTGCCTGGGCTACCTTGCCGTTGGCCCTCTGGATATCGTCCTCATTAGACTTGATCTGCGCGGCAATATCCCGGATGGAAGAGCCAAGGGTGTCTACGGAAGATACCTGCTCTGTGGCTCCCTGGGCCAGCGCCTGCGCACCGGAGGACACCTGTTCGGCTCCGCTGTCTACCGTCTCAGAAGCCCTTCGGATTCCTGAGATTAGATTGCCCATCTGATCGGCAAAGCCTCGGATGGCTGTCTGAATGGGCGCAAAGTCCCCTTTGAACGTCATCTCAGAGCGGTGTGTCAGATCACCCTCGGCCAGATGCTGCATACTGACGGCAATCTCATTTACATAGGCAGAAAGCGTCTCAGTACAGGAACGGATGGATTCTGCGATTTCGCCGATCTCATCATCTCCTGTATGGTCAAGCTGAATATGCAGATTGCCTTCGCTCATCTGCTGAAGCGCCCAGTTGATGTCTGATACGGGCCGGAGCCTGCGCATAATGGAGAAACGCTGGGCCAGGATCACTGCCAGGATCGTAACAGCAAAGAACAGTACCAGAATGGATATGATGGCAAAGGTCTGGCTGAAATATTCCTGTCCGGTCATAGTCACAATGATCTTCCAGCCATAATCGGAAAGTTCATTGGCCATAGCCCTTCTTGGCACTCCATTTGCTGTATAGCGGAACAGCCTGCCCGTAGGTTCTGAAAGTTCCTTCTCCAGAGCCGCTCCCTCTGAACCGGTTTCCGAAAATGCCTTTCCGACCATGCTTTGATCCCCATAACCGATGACGATGCCATCATCGCTCAGAGCCGCCAGATATCCGCTGCTGCCAAAGGACAGGTTTCCTAAAAACTCAGAAAGCTGCGCAAGGTCAAGATCCATGCAGAACAGTCCGGTAATATTCCCGTCTGTTTTCACGGGTACTGAAATCGTAATGCACATCTTGCCTGTCACGCTGTCCGTATAGGGCTGTGTCACATAAAGAGACGCATTCTTTACGGAGTTGTAATACTCCTTTTCGTTTAATACGATATCAAGACGGCTGCCGTCTTCTCCGTAAAGATTGTTCTCCGAAATGCTCCCTACACCCAGACCGAGAATCGCAGGATATTCATTTTTCAGTTCTGTCATGACTGCCACTCCATCGGCAAAATCAGGAGAATCAGACATGGGCACCTCCGCCGTAGCAGCTCCTGTCATACGCTGGATGGCAGGTATATCCGCAATGGTCTGGGTCAGATTCTCATACTGCTTCACAAACTGCCTGGCCTGTTCTGTTCCATTGGTCAGCGTCTGTTCCAGAAATGCATCCTGCTTGGTGTTCATAGCGAAATTGATCAGCGCTCCCATACACAGCGCCACAAGAAGGTTGGATACTAACAAAATCAACGCGGAATAACGCACTACCACAGTGGACAGACGTTTCTTTCGTGTCCCATTTTTCATAAATCACTCTTCCTTTCCAGCTACACCCTCCCACATTCTGCGTGCTCTTCAGGCAGTTCCTCTCTTATGGGACTGAGAGTAGGCCTTCTGAAAACACATTTAATTTTATCGGCTTCTTTTCTCCGTTCATAAGAAAAGAACCGCAGTTTTTACACTGCGGTCCGTACTGTATTTCATACATCCTGATTTATTTTATTAAGCAGGGCATTATCTCATCTGATAACAGCCCTTTCCCTCTGCCTTTAAACAGGTGTCAAAGAATGTCTTTGCCGCCTGGATCAGATAACAGGTGTCCTTGACTCCGGCTGTCTCATACGGAGAGTGCATCGCCAGCTGCGGCAGGCCGATATCCACTGTATTAAGCGCCACGTGAGCATTGGAAATATTTCCCAGCGTAGAGCCGCCTGCCACATCCGAGCGGTTTGTGAAGGTCTGGCACGGAACTCCCGCCTTCCGGCAGATGGCTTTAAACATAGCCGCAGACACAGCGTCTGTGGTGTACTTCTGGTTTGCATTATACTTGATCACGATGCCTTCGTTAATGGCCGGGCGGTTAGTGGGATCTGCGATCTCGCCGTAATTGGGATGGACGGCATGCGCATTGTCGGCAGATACCATGAAGCTGGATGCCAGAGCCATCAGGTATTCTTCCTCCGTGCGGCCCAGGCTGCGGTTTACCCGGCGCAGGGTGTCCTCTAAGAAGGTGGAATCAGCGCCCTGCTTAGTGCCGCTTCCCACTTCCTCATTATCAAATACGGCTGCTACGGATACACAGGAAGGATTTCCTCCCGCTAACAGGCCTTTGACGGAAGCAAAGGCGCACTGAAGGTCATCCAGGCGGCCGCAGGAAATATATGCTTCATCTGCTCCCCAGACTGTTCCCTTTTCACGGTTGTATAAAAACAGATCATGGCCCAGAATATTCTCCTCCTTTATCCCTGCCGCCTCTGCCATCACAGACATAAAGGTTCCCTTTGCCTCCATGCTGCCGAAAATAGGAAGGGTATCCTTCTGGGGGTTGTATTTGTAACCGTCATTTACCTGACGGTTCATATGGATTGCCAGATTAGGAATCATCACAAGATCCTTATCCACATTCACCAGCCTGGAAACGAGACGGCCATCCTCCTCGGTCACAAGACGGCCTGCGATGGATAATGGACGGTCAAACCATGGAGAAATAATCATTCCGCCATATTTTTCCACGTTTAATTTGATATAATGGCCCTCTGCCTCCATCTCCGGATTCTCCTTGATCTTAAAAGAAGGTGAATCGCTGTGGCTTGCCATAATCTGAAAACCGGTAAAATCAGCCGCCGGCACCTTAAAGGCAATGACAGAGGACTGGTTGCGGGTCACATAGTAAGAACCTCCTGCTGCCAGTTTCCAGCTTTCTTCCTCCCTCAATTCCTCAAAACCGGCCTCTTTTAACATAGCCTCTATGTTTGCTACTGCGTGAAAGCTGCTGGGACTTTCCTCTAAAAAGTGCAGTAATTCCTCTGCCGTCTGCCGGCAGGTTTCCTTTGTCAGTTCCATGATCGTTTCCTCCTGATTGATATAATAATGGATGCAGTATACTCCTTAAACCGTTCTGTATTCCGATCTGCGAGTATATTCGTGAGTTTTTTACTCACATTCTATAAAATACGGTTTTATCTCATGATTCGCCGTATTTATTCTGTCTTATTTGTGAGATTTTCTCTCAAATACGTCACTGCCTTAGAAAGTCCCATACTGTTGGACCCCTTAAACAGCACGCAGTCTCCTGCCCTTAGGCAGTCAGACAGCCACTGCCGGGTTTCCTCCAGAGAAGCCAGTTTTACTGCCGGGATTTTTCCTCCTGCCTGGAGCAGCCCTCTTTCAATCTCCGCCGCCCATTCTCCAAGCAACACCAGCTGATGAATGGTCATATCAGCCAGGCCCTCTCCCACTTCCTGATGGAAACGGATGGTATCCGGCCCCAGCTCCTTCATATCTGCCAGGACGGCGATCCTTCGTCCCTTACAGGGCATGGAGGAAAGAACCTCAAGGCCTGCCTTCATGGATACCGGACTGGCGTTGTAGCTGTCGTCTATAATCGTTACGCCGCCTGCCGTAAATATCTGCTGTCGGCCTTTAAAGCCCTCAAACTGTTCCAGCTGACTGGCCGCCCGTTCCATGGGGATGCCGTAATAGGCTGCCACTGCCAGGGCCGCCAGTGCATTGCTTACCATATGGTTTCCCATAACTTTTAAGCGTACCTGAACCTGCTCCTGTCCAAGGATGGCGGTAAATACAGGATACCCGGCTTCCAGATGAAGATCGATCCCCCGGCAGTCGCAACCCTCGGACAGGCCGTAAAGGATCTTTTTTCTGCTGTTTTCAGGGACAACCGTTCTAAGAAGCGGATCATCCCCGTTTAAAAAGAGCGCTCCGTCCTCTGCCATTTTTTCCTGAATACAGAGTTTTTCTTTTAAAATGTTTTCTTTTGACCCCAGCTGCTCCATGTGGGCTTCGCCGATATTTGTCATGACCGCACAATTTACCTGTGCCACACGGGCGATCCGGGTCATCTCCCCCGGTTCGCTCATGCCAAGCTCTATCACGCCGATCTCTGCCTCCTCAGGTATATTGAAAACGGTGACAGGCACACCCACCTGGCTGTTGCTGTTCCCCGGAGTTTTGTAAACGGAAAATCCGGCCTCCAGCGCGCAGGCCACCATCTCGCGTGTGGTTGTCTTTCCCACACTTCCCGTAATCCCTACGAGAGGAATCGCCGTCCGGCTCCGGCACCAGGCGCCAAACGCCTGAAGTGCCAGCCTGGTATCATCCACGCAGATCCATGTAGATGAAAGGGCGTTCCCCCTCCAGTCTGGATTCTCTTTGCACTGGTCCGTTACTGTTTCCAAAACCTCTTCCCCGCTCTCCTGGCGGCTGGTAAAGACCGTTCCGGCTCCGGCCGCCAGGGCCTGACAGATAAACCGGTGGGCGTCCACCCGTTCTCCCACCACCGGAACAAAAAGGTCGTCTCCTTCCATTTTTCTGGAATCCAGACAGATATGGCCGATCCGACGGCCGGGATCTCCATAAATCACCTTTCCTCCCACGGCCATGGCTGCCTGAGCTGCTGTTATTCCCTTCATTCTTTTTCCTTCTCTCCCAGTTCCTTCACTGTTTCTTCAATGACCTCTCGGTCCAGGAAATGATGGCGCACGCCGTCGATCTCCTGATAATCCTCATGGCCCTTTCCAATCACGGCGATCATGTCTCCCGGCTGCGCATTGAGGATACCATAGCGAATCGCCTCCCTGCGGTCCGGGATCTCCATAAACTTCCCGCCCGTTTTTTCTATGCTGCCCCGTATATCGGCGATAATATCCTCTGTCTTTTCATAGCGGGAATTATCCGCTGTCAGGATACTCAAATCTGCCAGCCGGCCGCCAATCTCGCCCATGGAGTAACGCCGGTCCTTTGAACGGTTTCCTCCGCAGCCGAAAATACATACCAGACGCCTGGGGTGATAGTCCCGCAGGGTCTTTAACAGGCTTTCCATGCTGACTGCATTGTGAGCGTAGTCCACCAGCACGGTGCATCGGGAGGACGTATATACAATTTCCATCCGTCCATTGACCCTTATATGCTCCAGCGCATGGCTGATTCTTTCCCGGCCAAGACCAAGAAAGCTGCACAGACTGACCGCCGCCATGGCATTTTCCACATTAAAGAGGCCAGGAATACCAAGACGCACTTTCATCTCATATTTCCCCGAGATACGAAATTTTGTTCCCACAAAATCAGGTTCTGACACATACCGGATATGGGAAGCGGTAAAATCCGCCTTCTCCTCTTCCGTTTTTCGCTCTCCTTCCTCACTGCCGTCTGCGTCCACACGGTAGGTATACAGTTCGCAGGACGCAGTCTTTTTTACCGCCTCCGCGTGCCCGTCATTGGCGTTTAACAGTCCCACACGGCAGTTCGTCAGAAGGCGCGTCTTATAATAAAGATATTCTTCAAAATCCGCGTGCTCATCCGGCCCGATATGATCCGGGGAAATGTTGGTGAAAATACCATAGTCAAACAGGATACCGTCTACCCTGTGCATTTTTATCCCCTGAGAAGACACCTCCATAACCGCATGGGTACAGCCGGCCTCTGCCATCTGCGCAAAGGCTTTATGGAGTTCATAGGATTCCGGCGTAGTATTCATGGTGGGCGTCACATGATCTCCAATCACAACGCCGGTGGTGCCGATAAGTCCAACCTTCTTTCCCGCCGCCTCCAGAATCGCCTTGATCATATGGGTGGTGGTGGTCTTACCCTTGGTGCCGGTAACACCGATCATGGTAAGTTTCTTCGCCGGATAGCCAAACCGGGCCGCAGATAACAGGGCCAGAGTCCTGCGGGCGTCACTGACCCTCAAAATCGTGACCTGCTTTTTCTCCTCCCCTGTCAGCCCGCAGGCCTCCATCTCTACCTCAACCGACCGCTCGGTCACAAGGATTCTGGTTCCTGCCTTTAACACGTCAGGTATAAAGCAGTGAGCGTCGATCCGTGTGCCGGTCATGGCCACAAACACCGTACCCGGCCCGGCCTTTCGGGAATCATAGATGATCTCATCTGCCTGAATATCCGTATTTCCCTGAATCAGGGTATATTCCAGTTCATTTAACCAGTTGCTTAAAACCATGCATTTTTCCTCTCTGATACTTAAAACAGTCCTGTGATTTTTCCTTCCCCGTCCACATCAATCCCCTCTGCCGCCGGTTTCTTTGGAAGTCCCGGCATAGTCATAATGGAACCTGTAAGGGCTACCACAAAGCCGGCGCCGGCACAGACGTATGCATCTCTTACATTGATGGTAAAGCCTGATGGCCGTCCAAGCTTTGTCTGATCATCGGACAGAGAATACTGTGTCTTTGCCATACATACCGGAAGATTCCCAAAGCCCATCTCCTCAATGCGCTTTAAGGCTTTTGAAGCTGCGGGGGAGTAGGATACGCCGTCTGCCCCATAGATCTCAGAAGCAATGGCGCCTATTTTGTCCTTTAGGGAGTCCTTATCCTCATAAAGCACATGAAAGTCTGTAGGGCGGTTTTCCAGTGTATTTAATACCTTGTCTGCAAGGGCCACGCCGCCCGCTCCTCCTTTGGCCCATACCTCAGCCAGTGCAAACTCACACCCCCGCTCCTCACAGAAGCGCTTAATATAAGCGTATTCCGCCTCGGTATCGCTTATGAAGGAATTTAAGGCAACTACCACCGGAACACCGAATTTCTGGATATTTTCCATATGCTTTTCCAGATTGACAATGCCCCTCTTTAATGCCTCTAAATTCTCCTCCGAAAGCTGATCCTTTGGCACGCCGCCGTTGTACTTTAATGCCCTGACCGTGGCTACCAGCACCACCACATCCGGCTTTAATCCTGCCTTGCGGCACTTGATGTCCATAAACTTCTCCGCACCCAGATCCGCGCCGAAGCCTGCCTCTGTCACCACGATATCGCAAAGCTTTAAAGCCGTTTTGGTGGCTCTTACGCTGTTGCAGCCATGGGCGATGTTGGCAAAGGGACCGCCGTGAACCAGTGCGCCGGTATGCTCCAGAGTCTGGATCAGGTTGGGCTTTAGAGCGTCTTTTAAGAGAGCCGCCATGGCCCCTGTAGCGTGAAGATCCCCTGCAGTCACTGGTTCCCCTGCGAAGTTATAGGCAACGATAATCTTGGATAAGCGATCCTTTAAATCCTTCATATCATCTGCCAGACAGAGGATCGCCATAATTTCCGACGCTACGGTGATCACGAAATGGTCTTCTCTGACCATGCCGTCCGCCTTTGCCCCAAGACCCACTACAACGTTTCTAAGCACGCGGTCATTCATATCCACGCAGCGTTTCCACAGGATCTGCCTTGGATCAATACCGAGAGCATTGCCCTGCTGGATATGGTTGTCGAGAAGGGCTGCCAGAAGGTTATTCGCTGAGGTAATGGCGTGAAAATCCCCCGTAAAATGAAGGTTCAGATCCTCCATGGGAAGCACCTGGGCATAGCCTCCGCCGGCAGCTCCGCCTTTGATGCCGAAACACGGGCCAAGGGATGGCTCTCTTAAGGCAATCATGGCATTTTTTCCCAGCCTTCCAAACGCTTCTCCCAGTCCTACCGTAACCGTTGTTTTTCCCTCTCCGGCAGGTGTCGGGTTAATGGCGGTCACAAGCACCAGCTTTCCGTCCGGCCGGTCTTTGATCCGATCCCAGAGTTCGTCTGAGATCTTCGCCTTATATTTTCCATAAAGCTCTAAGTCATCCTCTCTGATTCCGTAAACTGCTGCTACCTCCTTCACCGGCGCCAGCGCGGCCTCCTGTGCGATCTCAATATCTGATTTCATCCACTGATCCTCCTCTTTGTAGGTATGTATTCCATTGCAACTGTTCAGAACAAGGCATTCCCTGAATCGTTACCCTGCATTTTATATTTCACAGGAGAGGAAGTACAGGCGTAAATGCCGCCTCCCTGCTCCGGTTTAATACCCCTGTTCTATCATTTCCTCGAACTGTTCCGGGCTCATTAGGATCTTTCTTGGCTTTGTGCCCTCCTCTTCTCCCACAACCCCGGCCTCCGCCAGCTGATCCATGATGCGGGCCGCCCGGTTAAAGCCGATCTTAAAGACGCGCTGCAGCATACCGATGGATGCCTTGTCCTTTTCTATAATGAACTTTCCGGCCTGAGCAAAGAGTTCGTCTCTGGATGCTCCCGACCCGCCTCCATCCATCGAAGGAGATGTCACTTTATTTACCACATCCTCGCTGTACTCTGCCACCATTCCCTGCTCCGTCAGAAACTCCACAACGCGGCTGACCTCATCGTCCGACACAAATGCACCCTGGACACGCTGAGGCTTTGGAAAGCCCGCAGGATAAAAGAGCATATCGCCTTTTCCTAAGAGCTTTTCCGCTCCGTTCATATCAATAATAGTCCTGGAATCCACACCTGATGATACGGAAAATGCGATTCGGGAAGGCACATTTGCCTTGATCAGACCGGTGATGACGTTGACCGAAGGCCTCTGAGTGGCGATCACCAGATGGATGCCCGCCGCACGGGCCAGCTGGGCCAGGCGGCAGATAGAATCCTCCACCTCGCCGGGAGCCACCATCATAAGGTCTGCCAGCTCGTCGATGATGATCACAATCTGAGGCAGCTTTTTCGGCTTTTTCCCATCCTCAATATCATCCAGCTTTTCTACACGTTCATTGTATCCCTTTAAGTCGCGGACATTACACTCCGCAAACTTTTTATAACGGTCTGTCATCTCCGCCACTGCCCAGTTTAAAGCTCCGGAGGCCTTCTTTGGATCCGTCACTACCGGGATCAGCAGATGGGGGATACCGTTGTATACGCTCAGCTCTACAACCTTGGGATCCACCATGATAAGTTTAACGTCATTGGGGTCTGCTTTATAAATGATACTCATAATCAGAGTATTGATGCAGACGGATTTACCGGAGCCCGTAGCGCCTGCGATCAGCAGATGAGGCATCTTTGCAATGTCCGTCACCACAACCTGGCCGCCGATGTCCTTTCCCACCGCAAAGGCCAGACGGGATTTATGGCGGCAGAAGGACTCTGATTCAAACAGCTCCCTCAGGTATACGATGTTGTTTTCCTTATTCGGAACCTCAATGCCCACAGCGGATTTTCCGGGAATCGGTGCTTCAATGCGGATATCCGCCGCCGCAAGGCTCAGTTTGATATCGTCCGTCAGTGATACGATCCTGCTGACCTTTACTCCCTGCTCCGGCAGAAGCTCATAGCGGGTCACCGAGGGGCCGCAGCTGATGTTGGTCACGGTAACGCCCACCCCGAAATTATGAAGGGTCTGCTGAAGCTTGATGGCTGTAGCCTTAAACTCATCCTCTGAGAAGGAAGCATTATGCACCGGTTTCTTTAAAAGGTCTGTAGGCGGGAAAACATACTCCTTCCTTTCTTCCTCCTTCTTCTGAATCTCCTGCGCTACCGAAACCTCGGTCGCCTGAACCTGGGCCGCCTCCTGCTTTTTCTCCAGTTTCTTCTGGAGGAGGTCTGTCTCCGTTTCAATGACCTTTCCTGACGCGGTGACAACCCGTTTTACTCCCTCCGCCTGATACAGGGTATCCGGGCGGGCAGGATCGGAAGGTGCCGGGGCTGCCCCTTGAGAAACAGTGTCAGCATCGGGATCCGGATCCCAGGGGGATGAACCGTAGGGATCCATATCTTCCTGCTCCAGTTCATCCAGGCGGATGCTTTCTTCTTCCTCCGGTTCACTGTTCCAGGGAACCATATCGCTGTTGATGCGGCGCAGATCCTCTGACATATGGCAGGATACAGCCGCTTCTACCGGCACCAAACCTGACAGCGGTTCCTCTGCCTGAATCTCGCTGTCATCGGTTTCTTTCAGCCCGTCCTTTTTTGGAGCCTCCAGATCCTCCTCAAAGCTTACAGGCCTTAACGCTCCAACACCCATATCCAGTTCATCCAGCGTCCGGCGGTCCCTCTGAACCCGTATAGTCTCGTAGACAGGCTCCTCTTCATAGCCTTCCTCTTCCTCCGGCAGCCTGGCAGAGGCAAGAGTTTTCTCTCCGTCCGCCAGACTTTGCCTCTTTTTCCCTGCGGCGGCCCTTCCATGATGTTCCAGCTCATCTGCCAGAGCGCTGACCTCGCCTGCGGGCTTTTTCTGTCCGGCTCCCACAGTGTCTGCCGGATCATAATGTTTTGGCATCTGAATTCTTCCGCGGAATTCATCCGCCGGGGAAGGCGCTAGTTCGGAAGATTCCCCAGACACAGCCGGGTCTGCTCCGAACTCACGTTCAAACGCATCCTCCTCAAGTCCCTCATCTTCATAATAATCATCTTCTGCGCCCAGAAACGTAGCACCCAGATTGACGCCGCGGACTCTCTGCTCTTCCCTTAAAAGACGTCTCTCCTCTGCCCTCTGGGCGTGAAGCTCCCATCTGCGGTCCATATCCTCTCTGGCATACTGATACGCCCGCCCGCTTCCCTGCCGGACAGCAGACACAAAGGACTTTCCTGTAATACACACCATACAGATAATAAAAAGCACCAGAAGGATCAGATAAGCGCCTGCCCGTCCCACGCAGAGAACCAGAAGACCGGAGAGGATTCCGCCCACCAGGCCTCCCCCGGCTCCGTTTACCGAAGATGCCGCATAATACTGCATAACCGACGCGCCTTCGGCAGTCTTCCCAAACATCAGCTGCAGCAGGCCGCAGACCGTAAGCATCACGCCTCCTGCCGCCGCCATCTTCACCGCCGCCAGGATATTTCCCTGATTAGACAGGTGAAAGCAGGTTCCTACAAAAAGCATAAGGGGCAGCAGATAGCCGACCATTCCAAACAGACCCAGCTGAACGCTGCGCAGCACGTCCCCGAAAATGCCGCAAAGGCCGAAATTACTTAAAAATAAAAGAATAGCTACAGCAAAAGAGCAGATGATGATCACTTCTGCTCTCATAAATCCCATATCCTCTTCTTCCTCATAATCCTGCCGTCTGGACCGGCTGTTTTCCCTGGATGTGCTGCTCTGCCTCTTTGCAGTAGTTTTCCCTGATTCTTTTTTTGTCGTACTTCCCTTGGGCCGCCCTGGTTTTCGGGCACCGCCCTGCTGTTTCTTTACTGCATCAGCCACAAATACAAGCCTCCCATTTCTTGTTCCCCCCTTATATCTGGGGTTCCATCCTTTACAGTATACAAAAATTTGAGAGGAATTGCAACGCAGTTTCTGAAAAATATACGAACAGACTTTCTTATGCGGGTGATTTCATATGTAATTCCTGTCTTTTATTCCATATGGCGTTTAAAAAATCCGTATGCATTTTCAAAGGAAAATTTCTCCACCGTCCCCCTCGGTATTCCACGGGCTGTAAGATAGGACCCGAATGCGGCTGCTTTATAGGGATCTCCTAAGGAGGGATCACAGGTGATGCCTCCGTCAAAGTCCGTTCCCCAGGCGATCACATTCTCCCCGCCCAGTTCCAGCATCCGGTAAATGTGGCGGAATAAAAGCTCCCTCTCTCCTTCTCCTCCCCGGTCAGGCACGGAAAGGAAACGGGAATAAAGGTTGATTCCGCAGAGACCTCCCCTCCTTACAAGTTCCTTAAACTGATCTTCTCTGAGGTTTCTGGGATGGTCGCAGCAGGAACGCAGATTGGAGTGAGAGGCCACAAACGGCTTTTTCGCCTGATGGAGCAGATCTGCAAAGCCAGCATCATTTAAATGGGAGCAGTCTACAATAATTCCCGCCTCCTCCAGCTCTCTTACCGCCTCTTTTCCAAATGCAGTAAGACCTTCCTCAGACGCAGGTCCGCTTCCCAGTTCATTTTTCCCATTCCAGGTCAGGGTCATCATTTTAAAATGTGCAGCCTTGAAATGCCCGATATTCTCCAGCCGTCCGCCCAGGGCAGCCCCTCCTTCAATGGTTCTGATCATTCCCCATTTTCTCTCTTTCAGCCCTTTTTCAAGGTCAGAAAATGAATCTGCCAGAACCGCCCGGCCCTGGGAGTGTTCCACAATCTTTCTGAGATATGCCTCGTGGCGATCCACAAACCAAACGGCCTCCCGGCCCCGTATACTGTCCGGCACCCAAATGGCCATACACTGAACCGCCGCCTTAAGCCGGCTCTGCCCCCTCATATTAAACTGAGCGGTGCTGTTTAAGAGATTTTCTCCCCGTTTCATCAGTTCTTCTATGGTATCGCAGTGAAGGTCAAAAAACTTCATATTCCTCTCTCCTTTGACAGCCGGGCGGCGTACCTTAAACGTCCGCCGCCCCTCTCTTCTATCTGTATATCATACGATACATCTTCCCATTCTTCTACTGTTTTTCCCTCTTTCTTTCATCGATGAGCTTATACAGCTTTCCCAGGGCCTCTTTAATCCCTCCCACCTCATCAATCAGTCCTGCTTCCACCGCCTCTTTTCCTACCAGTACGGTTCCCAGGTCTCTTGTAAGCATCTTTGTGTTGTGCATCAGGGCGAACAGCTGATCATAGGCGATAGCCGAATGATCCGACACAAAGGTCAGAATCCGATCCTGGATCATCTGGAAATATTCGTAAGTCCGCTCAGTTCCGATCACCAGGCCCGTCATACGCACCGGATGGATCATCATGGTGCCCGATGGCACGATGAAAGAATAACCGGATGAGACGGCCAGAGGCACACCGATGGAATGGCTGCCGCCTAAGACCAGCGACACCACCGGCAGACTCATGGAGGCAATCATCTCAGCAATGGCAAGGCCCGCGTCCACATCTCCGCCGGACGTATTTAAAAGCACCAGCATCCCATCTATGCTGTCATCATCCTCGATCTGGGCCAGCTTGGGAAGCACATGGTCATAACGGGTACTCTTTGCGGAGCCGGGACTGTTTTCATGCCCCTCCACCTCTCCAATGATGGATAAGAGATGAATCCTGCGCCCTGGGCCGTTTTCCTCCAAGATCATCTGTCCGTATTCCTTTAGCTCTTTATCCTCCTTTTCACGAATATCCCCCTCTGCCTGTTTTACTTCCTGTCTGTTCATACGCAAAAAAGACCGTCCTTTCTGAAAATGTCCCGCGGGAGCTATGAAACCGTTGGCTCCCGCTGTCCTTTCTTCCAGGATAGTCTTTCCTTATTTTACAGCTTTTATTCCTCTTTCTGTTCGCTCCGGGCCGCGGGTTAATCCAGCATATTTCGGATCGCCACCGGCGAACGGTAGTTCCATGTGGATATCTTGATCCCGCTCCGCCTGCTGGCCGCATGGACGATCTGGCCATTTCCGATATACATTGCCACATGGTTCACTCTGCCGTTGCTGCCCGCATAGAAAATCAGATCGCCCGGCTTCATATTGGCAGAGGTAACTTTTTTGCCCATCTTGGCCTGAGAGCCGGAGTAATGAGGCAGAGATACGCCGAATTTCTCCATGACTTTCATGGTAAAGCCGGAACAGTCCGCCCCCTTTGTGAGGCTGGTTCCGCCCCAGACATAGGGGTTGCCCACAAACTGCAGGGCATAATTTACCACCTGGGAACGTCGGGAAGCGGAGCCGGAGCTTCCTGAGCCGGAGGATGAACCATCGTCAGCAGGCTTGAACTTGATGGCCTCGTTGATCACATAGCGCACCTCAACGTTATTATCCCTTGTGGAAATATACGCGCTGTCGGATTCACCTCCGTCCTCCTCGTCCACGGAATCCAGATCAATCCTGATCCACCCGTCCGGCGTATTGGGGTCATCTACCACCGGGTATTTCTCATCCTTTACGATCTGGGTCCAGATCTTGGCGTCGGTATTGGGCTCCGTACGGACGTTTAACACATCTGTGCTGATCACCGCCTTTTTGGTGGCGGTCTGCATGGCGATATCCTTAGCCTCCTGACCCGTAGCCGTGTACTGGGGATCGGAAGAAATATAGCCGATGATCGGGCCGGATTTCACCTTATACCATCCGTCTAACGTCTCTAAGATCTCTCCTCCGGCCTTGCTTGTCATCTTTCCGATGATATTTGCATTCCCCTTATCCTCCGGTGAACTGCGGACATTCAGATAGCCGGTCACCTTGGACATAACCAGGTTTTCATACTGATTGATCGCCATGGACTTTTCATCCAGCTTCCGTCCCTCATCCAGAGCATAGCTTACCTGAGCGTATTCCTGTGAAATATAACCGTCTTCGATCTGGATCCAGCCATCCTCCTGGCCCAGCACCTCAAACCGCTGTCCCTCGGATACTGCGCCTACTACATTTTCACTGTTTGTATCATCCGGCGTCTGGCGCACACGCAGGCTTTTGGCTGTGATCACTGCCCGGAGTTTTACATACTCCCTGGCCAGATTTTTTGCATCATCCCCTGTGACCATATACTGGCTGTTGACATAACCCTCGATTCCGCCGGAGCGGATCTTCGTCCAGTCTCCCTCTGTGCCCAGAACCTCGCAGCCTCCCCCGTTAGCTATGGTGCCCAGGATGGTGCCGTCCGTTCCCGGCGTCTCGCGGATATTTACATACCCGGATACCTGGATCAGCCCCAGATTGGTAAAATGGCTCAGCGCCTCCGCCACCTGTGCCTCTGTATCTGCCTCTGCATCCGCCTCTGCCGGCTCTGCCTCGCTGGGAGTTCCCTGCTCCTGGCCGGACGGCCCGCCGCCTGCTCTTCCTGACACCGGCTTTTTAAAATTCTTCACTGCCAGGGCGATAATCCCCGCAGCTGCAATCACTGCCAGGAGCACAAGCAGATATCTGGGATCCATTTTCTGATTGCGTTTCTTTCTCGCCTTGTTCAGGCTGGTTACATAATCCTTATGCTCATGCATATTTTATCTCTCCATCTCAGATTTGATAGCCGTCTGTTCAAGGCAGGACGGCATTTGAATGTACCACGGCTGCTCTGCTTTTCACGGTGCAAATGGCTTGACTGCCCCAAAAAAACAGCCTGTCCTTTTAAGTATATCATAAAGGACAGGCCCAATGGGTTAATTTTTTATGAATTTTTGCGGTAATTTCACCCATTTCCCGGACAAATGAAGGTCAATCAGTCGGCCAGCATCATACGGTCATTGGCAAACTCGCCGCCGCTGGCCTCGGCAAACTTCTGTAAAAGATCGTCTACGGTCAGATTTTTCTTCGCCTCACCCTCCACATCATAAATAATATGACCGTCATACATCATGATCAGACGGTTTCCGATCTGGATGGCATCTTTCATATTGTGGGTAACCATCATGGCTGTCAGTTTCTGTTCCTCCACGATCTCACTGGTCAGATCCAGCACCTTTTTGGCAGTCTGGGGATCCAGCGCCGCAGTGTGCTCATCCAAAAGAAGAAGCTTCGGTTTCTTTAAGGTTGCCATCAGAAGCGTCAGCGCCTGCCTCTGGCCGCCGGATAAAAGCCCTACCTTGGAGGTAAGACGCTCCTCAAGTCCCAGGCCCAGCTTTAAAAGCAGGTCATGGTACAGCTTTCTTTCATGGCCGGTAATGCCGGGCTTTAAGGTACGGCGGGGGGCCCCGCGCCGAGGCACCGCCCGCAGTTTTAAACCTCAC
>OATU01001202.1_pt1 | contig 16980 bp, 9 predicted proteins | sample 1516711 | NCBI WGS metagenome assembly OATU01 (sample SAMEA2579971, study PRJEB22360) | human gut metagenome | biome: human gut; feature: human-associated habitat; material: faeces | place: Denmark | collected 2008/2010 | reverse complement strand
TTCCTGAATTCGTTACAGTTGCAACACTTTTTTTGCTGGAACTGCAGCTTTGAATCCTTCCACTGTCAACCTTTAACTGTTTTGAAAAACCTTTAGTAAGATCAAGTTTTGTATAATTCAGCTTTGCTTTTTCAGAAATTCTGCTGAGATTCAAATCATAGTTTACCTCAGTTTCAAAATTCATTTCAAGGATATAATCTCCAGCTGGCAAATGCATGGTATGTCTGTTGTTGTATATACCATTCTGTTCATTATATTGCCATCTTGGATCGGTATAAGGAAGTGTATCACTCTTTACTGCAACTTCATCCCGTTGATTCTTGATTGTTAATGCAACCGTAGTCCTTTCGTTGATTGCAAGTTCGAAATAAATATCCGCTTCTTTCTCTAAACTAAAATTGTAACGGATTGGAAAATTTGGTCTTGCAGTATTAATCTTATGCATAATACTAATATAGTTATTCGATGTCTTGGCATTTGTCTGCACAGGGTAAATTAACACTGTCGATAATAAAAGACATAATGCAAGTATCATGCAGGACACTTTTTTTGATTTAAACATTTTCGTATAGTCCTCCTTTTTGATAAAAAACAAGCTGCTGTGTAACGCAGCAGCTTGTTTTTATTTAATTCACACTTATTAAAATCTTATAAAGAACCATTAACATTTGTGAATGTCTGGTTTACAGGAATTGTAATCAGAACTTTATTCTGACTACCTGTTAACTGAACAAATACTTCTACAGATGTTACATATGCTGTATTTCCAGCAATAGTACCATTAATCTTGTGAACATCACCTGTTAATGTCTGAGAAACTCCATCATAAGTTACTTCCATGTAAGTCTTGCTCTGAAGGGCAGCTGTAACAGACTGACCATCTAAGTCATTCTTCTTTACATTAATCTGTGCTGCAGTATCCTGTGAATCCTTTACAGTAAAGCTTCCAGATACAGCTACATCTCTAAGATCTCCTTCGTATGTTCCGTCAGCCTTCTTAGTCTTTACCTGGAACTTAGCGGTTACATAATATGTACCAGCTGCAAGATTCTTCTGGAATTTAGTACCAGCTGCAGAAACAGTCTTAACAGATAATACATTTGAAACATTTCTTACAAAGTCAGAAGAAACATCTTTTCCATCTTTGTCTTTTACTGTATACTCAACATCTTTTGCATTAGTACCATCTGCTGTATAATCACCAATAGTAGCACCATTTGCTGTTTCAATAACCTTTGCTGTTACAACAAATCCTGTAGCGTCTGCTGTATCAGCCTTTACAGTTGTGTCAATTTCTGTTGGCATAGCAAGCTGATATGCCTGAACAGCTGCCTTATCAACAACGTTAATTGTAAATGTTCTTACAATTTCCTTATTATCATTATCTTTTAAAGAAATCTTGTATGTGTATGTTCCAGTCTTTTTAGCGGCTGTAGCAAATGTTGCAGCGTCTACTGTAACAGTTGCCTTCTTTCTATCTCCAGAAGGCGAAGCTGTAAGTACTGGAGCTGTAGCACCATCTGGCTTAGCAAGGTTAGTTACTGTAGCTGTTTTAATTGCCATATCTTCTGTATACTGATCTTTTAACTTAGCTTCGATAGTCTCAGCCACACCAGAAGCGGCACCAGACATAACAGTTACAGAGCTCTTGTTCAAGTCAATAGATGTTGCAGTAGCTTTTCCCTGAACCTGTACTGGTAATGAGAATGCAACTTTTCCATCTTTCTTAACTAAGATATAAGTATCTCCAGCAGCAACACCCTTTACAGATGTTCCAGTTGCGCTGTTTGTAAGTGCAGTAGCGTTTACTACTAACTTAGTAGGATCAGCTGTTTCTACAGAATATCCTGTATAGCTGTCAATTTCTTTTCCGTTTTCATCAGTAATACGGAAGTATGCCTTCTTAGAAGCATCACCAACTTTGATTGCTGTAACAGCCTTGAAAGAAGATGCTGTCCATGTAGGTGCTGTATTTCCAGCAAATGTTACTGCATAGTTGTATGTTACAGTAGATGGATCAACAGCTGTAATTGTAGCTGTATCTTCAATCTTACCTGTCTCTGTACCATCTGTTCCGAATGAACCTGTATGGTATGTAATCTTTGCTACCATAGTATCACCTACAGCTGGAAGATATACATCAGATCCCTGTACATAACCCTTAGTAATGGTAAGAGCTGTTGTAACCTGACCCTTTCCAGTGTTACCATTTGTCAAATCAAAGTATCCTAAGATAACGCCCTTAGCATCCTTTGTTACAGCCTTAACTTCTGTCTTGATACCAGCAGGTACTTCTGTTTTTGTAAGAGCAACCTTAGCAACTGTGTTATCTGTTGCAGTAAATACAGCAGTAGCTCCAGCATACTCTACAGAGTATTCTTTTGCATCGGTCATGCCTGTGAATGTCTCGATTACGAATGTGTTCTCAGCACCCTTCTTAGCAGCTACAGACTTAACAGCTACAGTAGCCTTTGTTGCTGTATTTGTAACCTTGATGTCACCAGCCTTCATATCCTTGGTATCACCAACGATAACAGCCTCGATCTTGTTGTACTCTGTCTGCTCAGCACTCTTTAAAATTGCTTTCTTAACTGTCATGTTAACAGTCTTTGTTGTCTTACCCGCCTTAACTGTGATTGTTACATCACCAGCAGCAACACCAGTAACAACACCCTTAGCATCTACAGTAGCGATTTTCTCATCACTTGTTGTATAAGTAACCTTTGTTTTTGCCGGCTTAACAGTAGCCTTGATAGCCTCTGTAGATCCAACTGCAACTTCACCAGCTGCGGATACAGATAATGCCGGGTTCTTAACTGTAATAGTAGCCTTTAATGTCTTCTTTACAGCCTTACCAGACTTCTTACCAGTTACCTTAACAGTAACTTTTGCTTTGCCAGCCTTAACAGCCTTAACAGTAATCTTCTTCTTAGAAGCCTTAACTGTTGCTACACTCTTCTTGCTTGTAGTAGCTTTAACTTTTACTTTCTTCCAAGTCTTTGGAATTGTAACTTTGATTGTCTTAGACTGACCTACATATACGGCAGCCTTTGTTGTGCTAAGCTTTGGAGTTGCAGCAGCATTTGCAGGAGTTACAGGTAAAGCTGTAACAACCATTGCAGCAGCAAGAGTTGAAGCTAACACTTTTTTGAATGTCTTCATGTCTTTTCCTCTCTTTCCTTTTTTGATCAACCTCCATCAGAATTCTACTTGTTTGCCTCACACGTTTAAGTTCAGCCATCTTCACTTTTGACTCGCTGCGGACGATCCATCCGTTCCAACGACATCGCTAATTGCCTCCGCCGACCTCCTCGAGTAAATACTCATCGCCAGCATCATCTACAAACACATAAATCTTTCGATTGAAGCCTCGAACCCTCAAAGTCGCGTAGAGCTAAATCCAACATTGATAGTTCAGCATCAAATTCAGCAAGCTGCTCCAAACGGATCTCAGCTTCTGTATGTATCTGTAATTGTAAGGTTGTCTGAAACCTATCTTTTCAGTTTCAGTTTCCATAGCTCCAATAGTTGCCAATCAGTTCTCGTACTTTTCTTTTAGCAGTACTATTTTAACTACTCTACGTGACAATAATACACCAAGTATTGTGTCTTTGCAACCTAAAAATCGCATTTTGTTGAAAAAACTTTTTAATATTTTCTTAAGTTGTTAAGATTTTTTTCACAAATTACAACTATTTCAACTGCATATAAAAAAAACGAGCCTTTTCATGCTATTTTAACATAAAAAGGACTCGTTTCCCAATAGATTTCTTAGATTTGAATTAGTTTCTTCATATTATATATGGAAGAAACGCAGATCTCTTTCAAGGCGTCCTGCCATATCCTTTAACTGGTTTGCAATACTTGTGACGCCCATATGATCCTTGTTAACCGTTTTCTTTCTGGTGTTAACATTCTTACCTTTTTCCATATTCACTCCTTCTGTGTCCTCCGGCTTCTCTCTATAAGCCCTTCTTTTGATAATTTTTCCCTAATTACGAACCAGGTCTATATTGTTGGCAATTGGTTAAATGATAAAACTGATTATGTTATTTCTTTTTCACAATGCATCTTTTCTTAAAAAAAGAAATTCCATAGCATAATACCTGATCGTATTCAGCCTCAAATTCTTTCGCATACATCCGATCATCGATCTGTGCTATCGCCCTGTCGCAATCCGATGCAAGGTTTTCCAGTTTGTGCGTATACTTGGCTTCAAATATGGCAACCTGTCCTGCCACCGGATTGTAGATAACAATATCGCTTCGTCCTTCCCCATGCTCACGGTTGGATTCGACCATGTATCCAGCTCCCGTGAAAATTCCGGCAAGAAATGCATGATAGAAATCTTCACGATAATCATGATAACTGATTGTTCTGCGAAGCAATTTGTTCAATTCCTCCGTAATTCTCTGCGCATCACCATTCCATACTGCTGTAAACAGCTGCTCGCGATTCCAAATCTTTGCATTGTCATCAAACCATCTCATGATTGTTGACTCAAAGATTTCTTTTACTTCCAGGTTTGGTATTGTGAGAGCGACTTCTCCATTGTTTCTCAGCCCCATAACCACAGAACCGGAAACCTTTGTTAAATATCCTGTAAGATACAAAACCGACCATAGATTGTTTTCCGACGAATGTAGATAATCATACGTGAGATCTTCCTCTATTTTCTGAACAATATAACCACCCTCCAACAAGGTTTCTAATTTTCTTGTAATACTTGTTCCGGCATAATCAATAAATGAACGAATGATGGTGTTGCCACTCGTATTCTTCCAATAACTCTGTGGAACAGCGGTATTATCGCTTTGCAAATCACGAATATAGTTTAATACATCCCATGGACAATAAATATCCAGATCTCCAAAGTGATATCCATCGTACCATTCACGTATCTTCTCTGCATATGCCTGACATCCGGTATCGGAAAGTAAGGTTTGAACCTCTGATTGGGTAAACCCAAAATATTCATTATACCGATTGTCAGAAATCGTATCTGTCACAAAATTGTTGGCTCCGGTAAAAATGCTTTCTTTCGTGATGCGCAGGCATCCCGTTATAACAGCAAATCGTAAAGCTTCATTGTCCTTCAAAGCAGTGCCAAGCATTGTACTGATTACATCAAGCATTTGCGCATAATAATTTTTTTCTTCTGCTTTTGCAATCGGTACATCATACTCATCCAGAAGCATAATAACCGGCTTCTGATAGTAGGATTTCATCATTCTGGTGAGTAACAGCAGTGATTTCTTTATTTCAGCATCCGAAGCAAGATTTTCTTTGATTCTGCTGAAAATAACTTTGTCATCCGTATCAATCATATCGGAATCCAGTAAATAAGAATGTTGCTTGTACAAATCTGCAATTTCTAAGGTGAGCATCTCATAGGCTGATTCAAATCGAAGTCCATCTATATTTTTCATTGATAAAAAAATAACCGGATATTGATTCATCCATTTTTTACACAATTCTTTCTGTGTTGCAATATACAAACCTTCAAATAATTTTTCATTTTTTCCCCGAATATCAAAAAAAGCCGACAACATACTCATCGCAAGTGTTTTTCCGAACCGACGCGGTCTTGTAATCAGGGTTACGGATGAAAAATCTTTTTCCAACAGATCCTGAATCAAACCTGTCTTATCAATGTAGTAATAGTTGTTGCGGCATATTTCTGTAAAACTACTCATTCCGACTGGAAGCATGATCCTGTTCATTCCAACATTCCCCCTTTCATATATTTAATAACAGCATCCTCATAGTCACTGATGGAAGATCTTAAAGCTTCTATAAAGTCATTCTCTGTCACTTCCAGTATTCTTGTAAGTGAATATAGTTTTTCCATTTTTCGTACTATTATTATATCGTTTTTGTACGATTTCATCAATAAATTTAGCTAATAAAAAATGGTGTCATACTGTATAATCGGGTTCCATTTTTCTTCTCCAATTTTTCCCATAAGCAAAAAGACCTCATAGAAACATGCATCATTTCTACAAGATCTCTTTGTATTTTCTATTTGGAGAACAACTGATTGTGATAATTACTTAAAGTACTCTACACCGGACTCGAACAGTTTCATATCCTGCTCACCGTAAATGTTCATTGCTACATGATCACCGCGGCGCTCACTGTGTGCCATTTTTCCAAGTACACGGCCATCCGGGCTTGTGATTCCTTCGATTGCCATGTAGGAACCATTGACGTTCCACTCTTCATCCATGGTTGGCTGTCCTGCTTCGTTGACATACTGTGTTGCAACCTGTCCGTTTGCGAACAGCTTGTCTAACCACTCCTTCGGTGCTACGAAACGTCCCTCACCATGGGATGCCGGGTTGCAGTAAGTCTGTCCTAAAGTTGCTTTCTGCAGCCATGGGGACTTGTTGGTTACTACCTTTGTGTAAACCATCTTGCTGATATGGCGGTTGATGGTGTTGTATGTCAGTGTTGGAGAATCCTCTGTCTGCATGCGGATTTCACCATATGGTACCAGTCCCAACTTGATCAGTGCCTGGAATCCGTTACAGATACCAAGTGCAAGTCCGTCTCTTTCTGTGAGCAGCTTGTTGACTGCCTCTGTCATCTTTGCATTGCGGAATGCAGTTGCAAAGAATTTTGCAGATCCTTCCGGCTCATCACCTGCGGAGAATCCACCCGGGAACATGATGATCTGTGACTGATCGATTGCTTTTACGAACTCATCGACAGAATCACGGATATCTGCTGCACTCAGGTTCTTGAATACTTTAACAATTGTATTTGCGCCGGCTCTCTCGAATGCCTTTGCACTATCGTACTCACAGTTGGTTCCCGGGAATACCGGAATGAATACGGTTGGCTTTGCTACTTTATTCTTGCAGATGTAGATTTCTTTGGTATCGAATACATCTGTCTTTACTTCTTCTTTTTCTTCGGTTGCACGGGTTGGGAATACACGCTCCAAAGTACCTGTCCATGTGTTCAGTGCTTCTTCCATACTGATAGACATGTCTTTGTAATTGAAGTTCTGTGTATCATTTACGGTTGCAACGACTGCTGCACCCGGAACTTTTTCCAATACAGCAGCAAGCGCATCCTCGGATACTTCTGCTACGATATTACCGAATCCCGGTGCAAATAAGGTATCTGCGCTGACACTGTCTTCTACGGTGACACCTAACTTGTTACCGAACGCCATCTTGCTGACTGCTGCTGCCAGTCCCTTTCCGTCCAAAGCGTATGCGGATAAAATCTTACCCTCACCGATCAGTGTATGGATACTGTCATACAATGCCATAACTTTCTCATATACCGGCAGATCATACTCATTCTTATCAATGGTAAACAGTACGAGTTTGTTTCCGGCTTTCTTTAATTCCGGTGTGATGACATCCTGTTCTTTTGCCACATCAACAGCAAAAGATACGAGTGTTGGCGGTACATCAATATCGTTGAAGGTTCCGGACATGGAATCTTTTCCACCAATGGATGGAAGTCCGAATCCGATCTGTGCATCGTATGCCCCAAGGAGTGCTACGAACGGCTGGCTCCAGCGCTTTGGATCCTCGTTCATTCTGCGGAAGTACTCCTGGAATGTAAAACGGACTTTCTTGTAATCGCCGCCGGCTGTCACGATGCGGGAAAGTGACTCAAGTACGGCATATACGGAACCGTGGTATGGACTCCAGGATGATAAATATGGATCAAATCCGTAAGACATCATCGTCACAGTATCGCATTTTCCTTTGAGAACCGGAAGTTTTGCAACCATGCTCTGTGTCTCGGTCAGCTGATAACGTCCACCATATGGCATGTATACACTGCCTGCTCCGATGGAACCGTCGAACATCTCCACGAGTCCCTTCTGGGAACATACATTAAGGTCACCTAACATTGCAAGCCATGCTGCTTTGTTATCACCTTTTTCTACTGCATCGGCTACCTTTGGAAGCTCAACTTTCTTGAAGAAGTTGTCTGCCTCTACCGGCATCTCTACTTCAACGTCTGCTTCCTGATGTGCTCCGTTGGTATCAAGGAATGCACGGGAGATATTTACGATTTCCTTGCCTCTCCACTCAAGGACAAGTCTAGGATCCTCGGTAACAACTGCAACCTCGGTTGCCTCTAAGTTTTCTTCTTTTGCATATGCCAGGAACTGCTCCACATCCTGTGGTGCTACAACGACAGCCATACGCTCCTGGGACTCAGAGATTGCGATCTCTGTTCCATCAAGTCCGGCATATTTCTTTGGAACTTTATCTAATTCGATACGAAGTCCGTCTGCTAATTCACCGATTGCAACAGACACACCGCCTGCTCCGAAGTCATTACATTTCTTGATGATGTGGCTGACTTCTTCTCTACGGAATAATCTCTGTAATTTGCGCTCGGTTGGTGCGTTACCTTTCTGTACTTCTGCGCCACATACGGAAGTAGACTCTGTATTGTGTGCTTTGGAAGATCCGGTTGCTCCACCGATTCCGTCACGTCCGGTACGTCCTCCGAGAAGGATGATCTTGTCTCCCGGATCGGAAGTCAGTCTCTGTACGGCACGTCTAGGTGCTGCACCCATGACGGCTCCGATTTCCATACGCTTTGCTACATAATCCGGATGATATACTTCCTTGACATATCCGGTTGCAAGTCCGATCTGGTTACCATAAGAACTGTATCCTCTGGCTGCCTCGCGAACGATTTTCTTCTGTGGAAGCTTTCCTTCAAGTGTATCCTTTACAGATACGGTAGGGTCTGCGGCTCCTGTCACACGCATTGCCTGATATACATAAGTACGTCCGGATAACGGATCACGGATTGCTCCACCAAGACAGGTTGCTGCGCCACCGAATGGCTCGATCTCTGTCGGATGGTTATGTGTCTCGTTCTTGAAATTTACAAGCCATTCCTCTGTCTTTCCATCTACTTCTACCGGTACGACGATGGAACATGCATTGATCTCGTCAGACTCTTCCTGATCGTCTAACTTTCCTTCTGCTTTGAGTCTCTTCATTGCAAGAAGTGCCAGATCCATCAGGCAGACAAACTTGTCGTCACGGCCTTTGTACATTTCTTTATGTGTATTGAGGTAATCCTCATATGTCTTCTTGATTGGTGCCTGATAAAAGCCCTCGTCGAACTTGACATTCTTAAGTTCTGTTGAGAATGTGGTATGACGGCAGTGATCGCTCCAGTATGTGTCGAGCACGCGGATCTCTGTCATGGATGGATTTCTCTTCTCTTCACCCTTGAAGTAATTCTGGATATGAAGGAAATCCTTGAATGTCATGGCAAGATTCAATGAATCATATAATTCCTTTAACTGTGCCTCTGCCATATCAATAAATCCGTCAAAGATAGCAACATCTGCCGGCTCCTCAAAATTCTGCACCAGTGTTTCCGGCTTCTGTGCGCCGGTCTCTCTGGAGTCTACCGGATTGATGCAGTACTTCTTGATGGCCTCTAATTCATCCTCGGTAATATCTCCATTGATCACATAAGTGGTTGCACTGCGGATGATTGGCTCCTCTTCCTCATTCAAAAGCTTCACACACTGCTCTGCGGAATCGGCTCTCTGATCGAACTGTCCCGGTAAGAACTCAACGGAAAATACTTTGCCGCCCTTTGCATCGAACTCTTCTTCATATATATCATCGACCGGAGGCTCAGAGAATACTGTCTGCAATGCTTTCTTATAAGTATCATCTGATACATTTTCCACATCATAGCGAATCAGCACACGAACTCCTTCTGCTGCGATTCCAAGATAATGCTTTACCTCATGCTTCAGTTCCTTTGCCTTCACTGCAAAGTCTGGTTTCTTTTCTACATATACACGACGTACGTTGCCCATGAAATGGTCCTCCTTATTCTGTCTGTAAAATTTCTGACGTATTACGCTATGTGAACAGTATATCTTATTTATCACAATTAGTAAAATTAATATAACTAACTATGTTTATTACCAAGTCTTATTTATAATATTTTTTGTTTACGACCGGCCAACAAACACCTGATACGGGAAAAAGCCACAGGCGGACAAAATTCTGTTTCTGCCCTGCTGTGGCTTTTTGTTAATTACTTTTGTGTTCCGTTTGTTGTGTCGGAACTGTTTGTTGTGTTGTCTTTACTTGTATTGTCTTGGTTTGTGTTGTCTTCGTCTGTGTTGTCTTTGTCTGTGTCATCTTTGTTTGTACCATCTTCGTTTGTGTCGTCTCCGGTGCTGGAGTCATCTTTGGTACTATCATCTGTTTTGTTGTCGTCCGGCTTCTGGTTGTCATCCTTTTTATTATCATCCGTTTTGTTGTCGTCCGGTTTACCTGGTTTCGGATTTGGATTTACATATTTCACCTTGATGGTAATCTTCTTGGATTTATTTCCGGCCTTGTCTTTTGCAACCACAGTTACCTTATATGTGCCGTACTTCTTACTCTTCATTGCCTTCAGCAATGTCTTTGCACTTACGGTTACATACTTGCTGGATAATTTTTCCTTGCTGTCTGTTGCTTTCACATTCTGGCGAATCAGCTTCATCAGCTTTTTCTCGGAAAGATTTCCCTTGATGGTAAGTGTTTTCTTCTTTGCTTTGACAACCGGCTTCTTGGTATCCTTTACCGTTACGTAGCTATATTTGGTTGTCACATTGCTCAGAGAATCCTTTGCCTTGTATGTAATTCTGTATTTGCCGGCTTTCTTCATATTGATCTTGCCAGACATAGTTACTTTGACCGTTTTTCCTTTATAATCGGTTGCTGTTACACCTTTTTTCATATTTGGTGCTTTTGCAAGACGCTCTACGGTAATTTTTCTGGTGCCGGTAATCTTTGGAGCCATCTTTCTCCATGGGTTGTTCTCGTTCGGATCAGTCGGATCCCAGCCTCTGTATTTGCTATTGACATCAATCTTCACCGGTGTAGGTTTTCCGAGTGGTCCCGGATTGTTCGAATCATAAATATTTACAAGTGTTCCGCTTGGGCAATTGTCATAGATCCATTTTGCATCTGCAACGTTCAGGCGCACACATCCATGGGACGCAGTCGTTCCCAGACGATTGTAGGAATTGTATGCAAGCGTGCCCGGATTTGTCGTGCTGTAAAATACCGAATGGAACAAAACCCCACCTGTGATTCTGCTACAATACTGTCCATATACAGATCCCATCAGCGCATGCCAGCGGTATTTGGTAGACAGGGGAAATGTTCCTGTCGGCGTCGCATTGTTCACACCAACCGAACAAGCCATCGCCTTGACCGGAATCGTATATTTTCCTTTCTTGTCTAATTTGTAAATCGTAACACAGTTCTGCTGACGGTTGATACGAATATAGTAAGGATTCTTGCTTGCTGCATACGTCTCCTGTGGCTGCGCCACTACCGTTACAAGCATTACAAGTGCTAACAGTACGCAAAAAATCCGGCGTACTGCCTGTGGAAATTGTAACTTTTCTTTCATGTCTTTTCTCCTCAATTTTCTTTTTGCAATATACTCTCTTATTGTACCTTATACAACGATTTTTTACCTCGTTCAATTTACACAAATTTTCTTATGGAATCCTTAATTTATAATTCTAAATTGACACATTTATTAGTAGGTCTTATAATAAGTATAATATGTTATAAATAATCACAAAGGGGATTCTCATGGATATCAATTATGAACTATACAAAGTCTTTTATTATGTAGCTACTTCGCTGTCCTTTTCGGATGCCAGCAAGAAGCTTTTCATTTCGCAATCGGCCGTCAGCCAGTCGATCAAGACATTGGAGAAAAAACTGGGGCAGTCACTTTTTATCCGAAGCACCAAAAAAGTGCAGCTGACTCCGGCCGGTTCTCTTCTTTTAAAACATGTGGAGCCTGCTATGAATCTGATTTCCCGCGGTGAAAGCCAGCTTTTAGATTCCGGTACACTCGGTCTTGGACAGTTGCATATCGGCGCAAGCGATACGATCTGCCGCTACTTTCTGCTTCCTTATTTAAAGCAGTTTCATAAGGCGTTCCCGAACGTTCCGATCAAAATCACGAATGCGACTTCTATCCAGTGTGTAAATCTTTTAGAGCAGCGTAAAGTCGATCTGATTGTGACAAACTTTCCGAATTCTCATCTGAATCATGCATACATTCAAAAGACGGTATGTAATTTTTCCGATGTGTTTATCGCAAACCCTGCATACTTTAACCTCAAGCAACAGGAGATTCCGTTCGAGGAGTTACAGCAGTATCCGATCATGATGCTTGACCGCAACAGTACCACCAGTGAGTTTCTGCACAACCTGTTTTTGCAGCATCAGCTTGAACTGATTCCCCAGGTCGAGTTAAGCAGCAATGACCTGCTGATTGATATGGCCCGCATTGGCCTCGGCATTGCTTTCATCCCGGACTTCTGTCTCTCACGTGAATCCAATGATCTCTTTGTTCTTCGCACAAAAGAAAAGATGCCGACACGACAGATTGTTGTATCCGCCAACACAACGCTGCCCATATCCGCATCCACCGAAGAATTTCTCAAATTATTACCGGATGCATCACTGTTCTGATGCACCCGGTTTTTATTGTTTTCTCCATAATTTCTACTTTACTTCTTTCCAGAATCTTTCTACTTCTTCCTTCATCTGCTTTAAATTGCACACCTTGCGTTCCCGCCATTCTCTTGGAAAAAGCGGCACATAATCTGCCTGCAGGAACCGTTCGTCCAGCAGTAATATGATTCCTCGATCTTCCTGCGTCCGGATCACGCGTCCCGCTGCCTGCAGCACCTTGTTAATTCCCGGATAACGAAACGCATAATCAAAGCCCGACATTCCACGCTCATCATAGTAATCTTTCAAAATCTGCCGCTCATTGCTGATCTGTGGCAATCCTGTTCCCACAATGATGGCTCCGATCAGTTTATCATTTTTCAAATCGATTCCTTCCGAAAAAATTCCACCCATCACGCAAAAAGCAACCAGACTTCCATCCCGCTCCTGTTCGAACATCTGCAGAAACTGTTCGCGTTCCTGTTCCTGCATATTGCTGGTCTGCATACAAATTTCCAGGATTTGCTTTTTCCCATCTCTGCCATATCTGCCATCTATAGCAGCCTCGCCCTCCACTAAACGGTGAAACACCTCATATACATCCTGCATCATTTTATAAGAAGGGAAAAACACCATATAGTTTCCCTCTTTGCCTTCTACAGCCGCCTGTATATACTGCGCGATACGCATATACTCCGCCGGTCCCCGCCTGGTATATTTCGTACTTACATCCGGCGCAAAAGCGAGCAGCCGCTGGCTCTCCGCAAAGGTACTCTCCGCATATATCGCATAATTGTCTTCTTTCGTCGAAAGAATCTGTTTGTAATAATTAATCGGAAGAAGTGTCGCGGAGAAAAATATCGTGGCATTTGCCTTGTCAATGCATTTCTGCAGATTCAGCGACGGATCCACGCAAAAAAGCTTAATCATAAAACGCCCGTCCTCTTCCATCTGCGTGTAAATGACATAATGCTCATCCACAAGTTCATATATATTAAGGAAATTGCGCACTTCAAAATAAAAGTCCAACACTTCCTTTTTCTCTGGAAATTCGCGCGGTTTTTCAAAAAATTCTTCCAGTTGCGAAGCAAGCCGCATTAGATGAAACGTCAGCACCCCCACACTTTCATGCACTTCATACGTCTCACACACACGCTTAAACTCCAGCATCGCTTTATTACATTTGTCCAAAGTCTTCGCAATCATGAAATTGTGCGGCTTCATGATTCGTTTGACTGCAAGCATGTCTTCCTTATATAATTGCGCGCTGTACATCTCCCGGCTCCGGTCCACCAGATTATGCGCCTCATCCACCAGAAAAATGTAATCGCCTTTGATTCCCTCCTGAAAAAAGCGCTTCAAATACACATTTGGATCAAACACATAATTATAATCGCACAATATATTGTCCACCCAGGTGGCCACATCCAGACTCATCTCAAACGGACACACCTGATACTTTTGTGCCTGCACCAATATTTCCTCGCGTGTAAACAAATCCGAATTTTGCAGCAGATCATACACCGCATCATTCACACGGTCATAATGTCCTTTCGCATACGGACAATTCACAGGATTGCATTCTAACGCCTCCGTGCCATCTTCCCCACACATGCACAACTTTTCTTTTGCTGTCAGCTGAATAATCTTCGCCTGATATCCATGTTCTCTTAAAATCTGAAATGTTTCTTTCGCAACCGTGGCCGTGATCGTCTTTGCCGTCAAATAAAAAATGCGGTCTGCCAGTCCCTCGCCCACTGCTTTTACAGCCGGAAAAATTGTGGAAATTGTCTTACCGACTCCTGTAGGTGCCTGGATAAAAAGCGTCTTTCGCCGTATAATCGTCCGATACACATCCGCCACCAGCTTACGTTGTCCCTCCCGGTAAGGATACGGAAATTCCAGCTGTGCAATGCTCTCCTGCCTTTTTTGGCGCCAGGCAATCTGCCAGTCCGCCCATTTCTTATATTCCGCAATCAAATGCTCAAACCAGTCGTAAATATCTTCCCATTCCCAAATCTCCCGAAAATACCGTATGTCTTCCGTATCCAGATTGCAATATGTCATCTGCACACCGATGCGATCCAAATGATTTTGCAGAGCATATATGTACGCGTAACACATCGCCTGCGCCTTGTGTACATATACCGGCTGTTCCATGGATGCCAGATTCCGGTACACGCCTTTGATTTCGTCAATATACCAAAGCTGCTCCCCAATTTGCATTTCATCCTTTTGTTTCTCAAGCAGTCTCTGTTCTTCTATTTGTTTTGCCGGTTCGTCTGCAACAAATTCTCCAAAAGCGATTCCGTCGGCCCTGCCCTCTACCACAAGAACGTACGATTCTTCGATTCGTTCTATCTTCAATGGAACTTCCGCTGTGTAGGAACTTCCCATGCTATTTTGAATTTTCCTATGAATTTTACCGCCCTCTAACATGGCATCCTGCACCATACGGCTGCTTCTATTATCAATGTCTCCACCTCGCAATATAAACTCCACAAGATTTCGCACCGAAATATGCAGTTCCTGTATGCCGGATTCCGTCACCTTTTCCATCGAAATAATTCTATCTCCATTTCCTGTTCTTTCTTAAATATTATAGCATTTATTATTATATCATTTGTGTTAACTATTGCATAAAAAAAGAAATTCTACTCCGAATACTTTCAGAATAGAATTTCTTCTATATTCATTTGTTCTATTTTATTTATCTTTTTGCTTTATGCTAATGAAAACTTATCGACCAGATTCTCGAAATTCTCGTTTTTTCCACCATAGCATACCTGAAGATCATTCTGCAATCCCAAACCAATCATTCCAAGCAATGACTTTGCATCAATGATTGTCCGGTTGTATTTTACGTCAATATCAAAATCACAATCTCCTGCAGCCCGAACAAAATCCTTTACATCTTTCATGTCTGATAATCGAATTACTTTTACTGTTTCATACATAATTCAACACCTACTTTCTAATTAAACAACTCCTAATGTTTTACTACATTATTGTGGATTATGCCACTTTTGTTTCCATATGTCAAACGTACACAATACTTGTATTTTGACGGATTTTGCAGCATTTCGACAGATATTGCCCCATCATGCATTCCAAATATACTATATTTGATTGAATTTGAAGTTTCTCATTCATCATACTATGCATTTTAGCTAAAAAGGTGCCTGTTTAACCACAATATCAAGTATTTTTATCAAATTTTATCCGTTATTTATTTAATCGTTTTCCCATTTTTACGCAATTCCTGCAGATAAATTTCCCCTAAACGACTCAGATTCGCTCCTTTATGTCGAATATAACCAATCCGCATTTTTTCTGACTCTTTGAGCGGAATTGCCACATAATCATCCCCATTAATCTCTTCGGAAATAATACCTGAGCATAATGTGTACCCATTCAATCCCACCATGAGATTTAACATGGTCGCACGATCATCCGCCTTGATAATTCGCTTATATTCATATGTGCTTTTCATCTCTTCAGAAAAATAAAAAGAATTGTTCTTTCCCTGATCAAAAGCAAGACAAGGATAATCCTCTAACTGTTTCATAAATATCATACTTTGTTTTGCCAGCGGATGTTCCCGCCACATGTAAACATATGTGTCACAGCTAAATAACTCTTCAAATATCAGGCCATTTTCCTTAAATAGCTTTTGCAATACAGCCTCATTAAATTCACTCAAAAACAAAACTCCCAGTTCACTCTTCATGCTACGGACATTCTCTATGACCTGGTTCGTCTGTGTCTCATGAATCGCAAACTCATATTCTTCCATTCCTACCGACTTCACCATCTCTACAAATGCTTTCACCGCAAAGGAATAATGCTGCATGGATACTGAAAATTTCTTTTTTACCTCTCCATCCATATATCGCTTTTCCAGAAGCCGATACTGTTCGACCACCTGCTTGGCATAGCCTAAGAATTCTTCACCCTCCGGCGTAATCACAATTCCACGATTGGAACGCACAAAAATGGTCACTCCTGCTTCTTCCTCCAACTCCTTCACAACGGACGAAAGATTGGGCTGTGAAACAAAAAGTTTCTTCGCTGCCTCATTCATAGATTTACTTTCTGCAATTGTAATTACCTGATGTAGTTGTTGTAATGTCATATGTATTCCTCTGTATAACAAAAACGCCGAACAAACTGTTCGACGATTATTTGTACTCTTTATAACTTTATACATTCAAAACTTCATACAGATTATTAGACTTTCTAAATTCTTTAATGCCAACATACTCGCTTCGCTCATATGTCGCCTTATCACGATCTCATCGTGACATTTGATTAAGCCCTCGACCGATTAGTAACAGTCAGCTCCATGTGTTGCCACACTTCCACCTCTGCCCTATCTACCTCGTCGTCTTCAAGGGGGTTTACTTCTTTCGAATGGGATATCTCATCTTGAGGGGGGCTTCACGCTTAGATGCCTTCAGCGTTTATCCCTTCCAGACTTGGCTAC
>OATU01001197.1_pt1 | contig 17023 bp, 8 predicted proteins | sample 1516711 | NCBI WGS metagenome assembly OATU01 (sample SAMEA2579971, study PRJEB22360) | human gut metagenome | biome: human gut; feature: human-associated habitat; material: faeces | place: Denmark | collected 2008/2010 | reverse complement strand
TCAAATAATCCCCTTGCCTTTCGTATTTGCCGCCCAGTTCCTCAAATAATGATTTTGCCATTGTCTGTTACCTCCACATTCTTTTTTATTTTGAATGTCCGCAAAATCCGTCCTACATCTCGTGGTCTCCAAGGGCAGTCAAGATCATGGCTGGCAATGATTAAATCCTGTACATTCGTCCCTGCCCCCATCTTAAACGTACTGCCCATCAAAATACGGACAGCTCCTTTTCGTACTCTGGCAAACAATTCTTTCTTCCTGACATCGGTATTGGCATCATGGATAAATGCCACTTCTTCTAGTGGAACTCCTTTTGTAAGCAGTTTCTCTCGAATATCGTTATATACGCTGAAAGTACCGTCTATTTTCGGTGTAGAAAGATCGCAGAACACTAACTGTGTCAATCTTTTCTCCCTGTTTTCCCACCATAATCGGTAAATTTCCTCCACACACGCATTGACTTTACTTCCCGGATCGTCGGGCAAAAGCGGATTGGTCAGCCTTTGGTCAAGTGCCAGTTTCCTCCCGTCATTGGTAATCCGAAGCATGTTATCCTCTCTTGGACTTACCTCTCCATTTCGCACCCACTCTGCCCTTTTCCCCAGTTCTTCGACCATATCCTTCTGCATCTGTGTCGGCTCCGTTTTTACAACCCGGTATTCCGCCTTTGGTACTGGCAGGTTCAGCATATCTGCGGTCTGAATATCTGCCACTTCCCGGAACATCTGCATAAGTTCCGGCAGATTATAAAAACGAGCAAACCTTGTCTTTAAGCGATATCCATTTCCCTCTGGTGCAATCTCAAGAGCTGTTACGGTTTCCCCAAAGGTAGATGCCCATGCGTCAAAATGCTGTAGATGTTTTTGTTCCAGCAGTCCATACTGGAGATATCTCTGCATGGTGTAAAGTTCCACCATCGAATTACTCACTGGAGTTCCAGTAGCAAAAATCACACCTTTTCCCCCAGTAATCTCATCTAAATAGCGGCATTTCATAAACATATCGGAAGATTTCTGAGCCTCTGTCTGTGCGATTCCCCCTACATTCCGCATTTTTGTATGCAGATACAAATTCTTGTAATTATCCGCCTCGTCTACGAACAAACGGTCAATCCCCAGTTCTTCAAAGGTCAGCATATCGTCTTTCCTGCTTTGGTCATGGAGTTTTTTCAATCTGGTTTCCAGATTTTTCTTTGTCCGTTCCATCTGCTTAACAGTAAAACGGCTCCCCTCAATCTTCTTTGCCTCAGTAATCCCCATTACGATTTCCTCTATTTCTTCCTGCAACATACGTTCCTGCCGTTCTACGCTTAAAGGGATCTTTTCAAATTGGCTGTGACCAATAATAACAGCATCTATCTCACTGGTCGCAATCCTCGCACAAAACTTCTTCCGGTTTTTCTTTTCAAAATCTTTTTTCGTGGAAACTAAAATGTTTGCCGCCGGATAAAGCTGAAGCCATTCCGCTGCAAACTGTTCAATGATATGGTTCGGTACAACGATCATCGATTTACTGCACAATCCCAACCGCTTACATTCCATTGCTGCCGCTACCATCGTATAAGTCTTTCCGGCTCCTACTACATAAGCAAGCAACGTATTTCCTCCATAAATAATCCGGGCAACCCCGTTTTTCTGATGAGGGCGCAGGGAAATTTCTGGATTCATGCCGTAAAAATGCAGATGACTCCCATCGTATTCTCTCGGACGAATGGCATTAAAACGCTCATTATATTCCTGCGTCAACCTTTGCCGCCGTTCCGGCTCTTTCCAGATCCAATCTTGAAATGCCTGTTTGATCAAATCCTGTTTGCCCTGTGCAATCGCTGTTTCTTTTTTATTTAAGATCGCTTTTCTTTTCCCTTCCTCATCTTCTATATAGTCATAAACACGAGTATCTCTTAGATTTAACGTATCCTCGATAATCTTATAGGCATTTACCCGTTTCGTTCCGTAGGTATTATTTACACGGGGATTTCCCCGATCCATACTCTTACCTTCAATATTCCATTCTCCAGTATGTTTGGAAAAATGGACTTTTATTTTCCATTGGGAATAATTTGGTGTCTGCAAAAGTTGGAACATAAAATCTGCCACATCTTTTTCCGGTATCCAGGTAGCTCCTAACCGTACATTGATTTCCGAAGCAGTCAAATCCTTCGGCTGTACCTTTTGGAGTGCCTTCACATTGCTCTGATACGCTTCTGAGGTTTCCGCCGCCTGTTCTGCCGCCCGCAGCTTTTCTCTGACATTTCCAGACAGGTATTCATCTTCTGACACAAAGCGAACCTGCCCTCTTCCTTCCGATTCTGGAAGGCGGAAAATGATTCCTTCTAACTCCTGCTCTACTTCCTCTGCACTTTTTCCTGTCAGAGAGCACATATAATCTAGATCTACACACGCCCGCTCTGCTAAAGACAAAGATAATGCCTCACTTGCCGTATCCACTTTTGTGACTGTTTCGTGAGGTTTTATCGTCCGTTTGGTAAACAGATCCGCTTTCCTTTCCAGTCGCCCATCTTCTCCCACAATTTCAAGGGAACATAGAAGTGGATAGCTGCTGTCATCGGAAAAGACCATACTGTTTGCTCTGGAGTTCAAAAGCCCGTACTTCTTCTGAAACAGGTCGTAAAGCTGGTTCAATTTCTTCTGCTGTTCTGTAATCGCTGCATCAGAATATCCTTCCGTCTGAAGACGGATCAATTCTTTTGCACAATCCCGAAGAAGAATCATTCCTTTTACTCGGTTGGCTGCTGTTACAGATAGCTCCACCTGCCTCATGCGGCTGTTTTCCCTGTAATACACCTTTCCATCATAAATCGTGTAAGAGAAATTGTTGACTGATGGATCAGCCGGAATAGAAATATCATCCGCCTCCACCAGTTCTTCTACCTCATAATCTGCAATTTCTCCTTGAATTCTTTCTACTGCCTCTTCCAGTTGTTCCTTCAGATTGGCTCCCACTTTTGCCTTACATGATAACTGCGGACCGTATGTGCCTGACACAATTTCCAGTTCCCCCATTACCATTTCCGGGTGCTGCTGAAAATAAGAATTTCCCGTAACAACCTGATGTTTCTTTTCTCCCCTCTCATTAACAAAATCATTTTCATAAACCTTTGTCGTTTCTACCCAATCTGGTAACTCTGCATTTAATGCTCTCGGATATTCCCTTTTCTGTAAAAAGAGAATATCGGAAGTAACCTCTGTCCCTGCATTTGCAAGGAACGCATTGCTTGGAAGGCGGATTGCCCCTAACAGGTCACATTTCTGTGCAATATAACGCCGCACCCTGTCATCCTGCTTGTCCATCGTACCGCTGGAAGTCACGAAAGCTAAAACTCCCTGCGGTCTTACCTTATCTATGGATTTGGCAATAAAATAATCATGGATTAGGAAATGATATTTATCATACTTCTTATCAAGTAACTTATAATTTCCAAATGGCACATTTCCCACCATAACATCAAAAAAGCTATCCGGCAGGTTGACTTCTTCAAACCCCTGTTGCATAATCGAAGATTTCTGGTAAAGCTGCTGTGCAATCCGGGCAGAAATCGAATCAATTTCCACACCATATACTTTACAGTCTTCCAGACTTTCCGGTTTTCTTCCGATAAAGTTCCCAATCCCGCAGCTTGGCTCCAAAATATTCCCTGACTTTAATCCCATGTTTTTTAATGCCTGATACATGGCACTGATAATGACAGGCGGTGTATAAAAAGCAGTCAGTGTGGACTCTCTGGCTGCTGCATATTCCTCCTCTGTCAAAACAGCTTGTAACTCCAGATATTCTGTTGACCATGATGCTTTTTCTTCATCAAAGGCGTCTGAAAGTCCTCCCCAACCTACATATCCTGCAAGGATTTCTTGTTCCTCTGGTGTGGCAAATCGGTTTTCTTCCTCACATTTTTTCAACAGTTGGATTGCCATGATATTTGCCCGAAACTTTTCTTTTGCCGTTCCAGTTCCTTGATTCTCGTCCACAATCCGGTACTGGCTACGTTTTTCTTTGGATATCTCCGGATGCAAGTCAAACTTCTTTGCTCTGCCTTCTGATTTTTTCTGCTCCCATGCCGGAGCAAGTTCTTCCATCTGTTTTTCCGGTGTTTCCCGAAACGGATGATTCTCCGGCACTTTTTCTGTAAAACCATCTTCCTGTTCTGTCTCCGATACTTTAGAAACTTCTTCTTTTTCGGCTGGTTTTTTTGAATCTTCTTCACTTTGTTTTAAGTGGTCATTGGCAGGATTTTCCCTTATTCTTCGGTCAAAAATCTCCCGTTCCATCTCCTCGGTAAACAGAGGGAACTCCTGATCCCGAAGCACCACCATTTCATCCGAAAGAAATTCAATGGAATATTCTTTTGTCCCGATTGTGACAAGCGTATCGACAGCCAGCTCATAAGGCGGATTCATGGACGGTAAGCCTTCTACCTCTTTGAGAAGTTCCGTAACTTCCTCATACCTCTCATCTTCTGGTGTTATCTCTCTTAAAACTTCTTTTAGATAAAAAACAATCGCCTGAACCTCTTCCGGATTACAAAGCTGTCTCTGGATGCCAGAAAGAATACTTTCTTCCGTTTCCTCTGTACCCAAATTATCCTGATACCCATACCAGTCATATTCTTGATAAAATTGATTCAAACGTCTGGCAAGGATTTCTTCCCGGCTGAAAACCGGGGCAGGCTCCAAAGGAGCCTGTATTGTTTCTTCTTCGGCTGGTAAAGGAGAAAACAAACGGAACTCGCCGTTCTGATAAGCAATAAGGTCATGGTATGCCTTTTGCATGGACGGATAATGCTTATCATAATCAGCCGTTCCCGCAAGAACTTCTTCCATCATGGACAGAATCTCCATAATACGTTCCGGCTGCTCTAACTGTGGACGCACAATTTTTATTGCATGATCATAATCGGTTCCCACTGCATAGGGACGCATAAAAGATTCTGGCTGATTCACAAAGAAATGATAGATTTCTGTTACAAGTATTTGTTTTTCATATTCTGGAATATTTTCCTGCTCTCTCTTGGACAAATAACGCCCGACAGAAATCAGCTCATCAATCCGTTTGGCAACCTCTGTCCATTTCAAGGTTAATTTGTCTTCCCTTCTATTGAGATGCAGCCCTTTTGCGTCTGACAGCACATCAATATCTGTTCCTATAATTACTGGATATCTTCCTCCAAAACCGTACTCATTTTTTAAAAACTCTGCTTTTTCCTCCTTGCTGTGATACTGTAAGAAATACCCATAGATTCGATATTTCCCATGCTGGATACCACTTCCATCCTGAAGTACACAGTCAATGATCTCTTGAGAAAAAGAAAAAGCAGAGGTCTTTGCCTCTGCCAAATCAGCCAGTATGGATAACTGCCCTTCTACGGTTAGAAGATTTTCTGTCTTATCTCTTAATTCCTTTAAGAGCCGCATTCCTTCAAAATATTCTGCTATTACACCCCAGTCGTAATAAGATTGAGCTATTTTGGAAGAACTCTCTCCTTCCCACATATGAAGAACATTCTGAAATGTCTTATAACCCAAAATCCGTCCATCTTCCAACGTAATTTCCGTTTTCTCCGGATTAAAAATACTTTGAATGTATTTCTTCCGTTCTTTTTTATCCTCATGGGTTTCGTAAAATTGACGAATCTCTGCTTTCGTTGCTTTTAAATGTGGGGTTGCAAGGAGCAATGCTTTGATATCGTCATCTTTATGGAAAAAAGGAAGACTTTTATCTTCCTTGCTCCTGTCATACCATTCCAGTTGTGTTTCTGTAGGTCGCTCTGTTAACTGTAAATCAGTTCCTTCATCACGATTTCCTCTGCCGCCTGCCGGATATTGTTCACGCTCTGTACCCACATCATCTGATTGCTGGCTTTGAGTTTCTCCGTTATGCCCTGTGCTTTCATCATCTGTGCGGTCAGGACTTCCATCCTCTCCTGTGCCTGATACTGTATTTCCATAAGATGCTGGTTCAATTTTCCTGTTGTCAGCAGGTTCAGGAATGCCCCGTATTTCTGTTCTTTCAGATAAGTCCGATGCAGGGAAGCGTACTTCCCAAGGTGTACGTCCGGTTCTTCCGGTACGGTCAGATCCGGAAGTAGATAATCGCCCTGTCTGCTGTATGTGATTTCTTTCATATGTTCCACCTCTTTCTATAATCTGTTCTCTATTTTCGCCCTCATTATATCGGTTGTTCTCCGTTTTGGCAAAGGTACGAGCATTTTCCTTCTCTGCTTTTCTCAGTTTTTGAATCGTGTCGGATACATAAGATAACGCCATCTCCGATATATCACTGACAGCAACTCCTAAAAGGTTCATCATCTCCGGTGTATTAAAGTTTGTAATACGCTGAAAATCCTCATTTTCCAGATAATCCTCCATATCAACACCACACCGTACCATGACCATATAGGCAACACTGGCTGACAAAATCTGCCGGGACTCCATTTCTACATTATATTCGTCCAGTTCCTCCAGATAACTCTCTCTGCGTCCTTCAAGCAAATCCGGCAGATAGTCTGGAATGTTATCCTCCGCTGCATTTTTAGCTGCCTCCAGTACCGTTTCCTCAAATCCTATGATTTTTTCATCAATTCCAAAGGCATTTGCAAGAGTCTCCTTCACGTCTTCCCGATAAGCCTCTGTGACTTCCCATAAAGGGACAGGTCGGAGCAAACGTCGGTATCGTCCCTCCTGAGTATCTGATATATCATAATAATATTTCAGTTTCATCGTAGAACTGTTTTTATCCAATACTGCAATTCCTTTGGAATCTCTCTTTACCCACCGCCCAAACTTCTCATTCCACATTTTCATGGGTAAAACAGCCGATGCCTGCGGACGTTGTGCATATACTAAGATCTGTTCATCAAAAGGCAGACGGAAATTCCTACAGGCAGACTCCAAAAAGGATAGCCACTTCTGCGGGCTGGACGATACTTCCTTTATTGTCTCCGCATAAAGTTCTGTAATCAGATCATACTTCTTTTTTGCCACTTTCCCCTCCTCCTTATCGTTCCTGTTCCTTCTCCTTTTGTTTCACAGGCGGATATTTTTTCATAAATTCCTGCACAGTACAGCAGTCCCCACCTGCATAATCCCAGTCCTTTTCCGGATCAATATCTAAATATCCATCTGCCGGAAGTTTGATTGGTTCCCGTGTCAAAATAGTACCCCAGTGATTAACCATGATTCCTTTCGCAATCTGTACCGGATCTCCCCTCCCATCATCATCACTGCGAACTTCATATAAATATAAGCCTCTTGGTACAGTACTTCGATCAATGCGAAGATCATGGAACAATGCGGGTTTCCCCAATACTCTTATTTCAGAATATGTTTCTTCCATTGCATGATATCTAGCCATCTTCTCTCTCCTTTTCTTCTTTCCCTGCTAAAAATGTGATGATTTTTCCTGCTTTTACAGCTTTTTGTAATTCATTGATGAGTCCGATTTCTGCAACACTGATTCCCGGCAGGGATAAAATATCATCCATTGTCAGATTTATAATCTCTTTCTCGCTGTCAAATCCTGCCTCGATTAACTTAGATAGCGTTCGAACTGCTTTCTGTTTTATTTGTGCCATGTTTCTTCTACCTACCTTTCTCTTTCCTGTTTTTTTCTTGTTTTATGCTCTGTTTTTTGTGATTCTTTCAGCACTCCTTCTTTCTCTTTGACTTCCCTTTGCTGCAATTCCATTACTTTTTCCTTTGCCCACTGGGGGAGACACTCCGTCTTTATTTCTCCTGTAAAATCATATCGCTCCCACCTGCAATGCTCTCCGGAATATACATTGATTCCAAAACAGGTAGTTCCAAAAGCTCCACTCCTTGCCCCGTTTCCTCCCGTTACATAGATAAGCTGATGTTCACAAGAACGATATTCTGGCCGCAGTATCTCCAACCTTACCGCCATAATTTTTCCTTCCAGATTTTCACACTGAAACAGTGGAATACACATCTGCTCTGTAATCTTCTCTCTTGGTACGGACACCTTCTCCTGTTCTTCCCGGACTTTTTTACATTGTTGTTTTACCCTGTCTACAAACAATTCCAGCATTTCCACATACTCGTCCCCTACCATACATTCACTGTATTCCCCCACAATATCATTGCTCCTATAAAACCCACAAAAATACGGCATTTCTGCTTTCTCATCTTCTCCAAACACCACCTCCTTATCCCCAATCAGTATCGCTTGTGTAATCTCATAGCCTTCCACCATTCGTTTCTTTTCGTTACCCAAATATCTCATCTCACTTTCCTTCATCAATTTCTCCTAGTATGTAAAGAGGATGGCATAAAGCCACCCTCACAACATTTTTTTCATTTTTTCTTGTTCCGCAAATTCAGCCAAATTAAAGCCCCTATGATGAACACAACTAATCCAATCGTGATCCATGTCTTTGCACTCATACCTGTTCCTCCTCTTTCTTCCTTCTGCATTTTCTTGCTGCCAGAATTCCAAACCCTGTCACACCTGCACCGGACAGGACGGATAATATGATCCAAAGTCCCGATCTGCTGTCATCTCCTGTCTTCGGTGTCGTAATCACTTCCTCCGGTATCTTAGCATTGGTCATAGTAGCCTTTATAATCTGTCCGTCCTCTTTAATCTCAAAAGCATACTCTTTTTCGTCAATCTCATAGCCTTCCGGTGCGTTGTATTCCTGATAGGTATATTTCCCATACCGCAAAGTAAACTTAACGATTCCATTTTTATCCGTTACCCCTGTTGCCACAATGTTCCCATCTTCGTCTTTGATCCGAAATCCTGCATTCGGTAACAATTTCCCATCAGAAATATCTTTCTTTGTCAGCTCCAAGGTTCCGGTGATCGGCTGATTGACAAAGCCAACGCCTGCCTCATTCTCCACGTCAACGATTTTTCCATCTTCCTGAATTTCAAAATAGTATGCGTTTTCATCCAACTGAAATCCTTCCGGTGCTTTCTTTTCTTTTAGAAAATATCCGCCATAAAGAAGATGATCCGTCTGGTAGATTCCTTCCGAGATTTCCGGAACTTCTCCGAGCAGAGTATCCTGATTGGAAAATTCTTTATCCCCATCGCTGTCCTGATAAAGTTCAAAAACAGCTCCCGTCAGTTTATTTGCCGGATATTCAGCATCTACCTTTGTCAGACGCACACTGCCCTCTATCTTCTTGTTGACCAGTTCTATCTCAATTACTTCTTCCTCTTCTGTAACCGATACATAATGGAGTGCCTCATTCAACACATATCCTTCTGGACTTGCAATCTCACGGACAATCCATCTTCCAAAGGGTACATTTTCAAAAGAAAACGCTCCATCCTTGCCAGAAGTAGTTACCATTAAGGCAGTTTCTTCTGTAAATTCCTCTGTACCTGCCGAAAACAGACCAATCGTTGCTCCTTCCAGCGATTTTCCCTCTGCATCAACTTTGAAGCCGGATATTTTCCCCCGGATCAGTTTATTTTCAATGGCATTCCCTTCGTGAACAGATAGATGGACAACTTCCGTGTCCTGTCCCTGATAGGTAAATTCCACCGGATATTTTTCCCCGGACAAGATATAGTGCTGATCCGTAGCCACTTCTTTCACATAATATTTTCCAAAAGGTACATCTTTCTGGAACACAGCTGTCCCATCTTCCTTACAGAACACGACTTCCAATAAGCCATCTGCCGGAATCACAGAACCGTCCGCTGCGGTTAGTGTTTCTGCCGCATACAGTCCAAATGCCACATTCTGAATTTCTCCTTGCTCTCCAATACCAAAGATTTCATCTTGTTCCAGTATCTTCTTTAGGTCAATCTTCACTTTCTGTCGTTCATTATAAAAAGCCGTATCCGTTTCTGTGATAGATACTTCCTGTCCCGCATAGGTTAATTGCACTTGGTGAATTTCCGGGTTCAGCACCATACCGTCTGGTGCGGTCTTTTCTACTACCTGATACGTTCCCAGATATAATTCTTTCGTCTTTGCTTTTCCTTCTTCATCGGTAGTAAGAGTATCTACCACTTCCCCGGCGGCAGCTCTTATCGTTCCGTCCGGTGTCACAATATCTTCCGCAGCGATGACTTCATAAACCGCCCCGGCTTGTCCGGTCACTTTGTAAACCGGAGTATAAATATTTTCCCCTTCTACAAGATTACCATCCTTATCCACTACTCCGTTTCCGGATACCTGAACCGAAGCAAATTCTTCTCCGGTCTTTGTTATCAGAATTCTTCCTTTCTGCGGCATATCCTGCTTTTCTACCGTAGTGACAGTAATCCCGCTTTCTTCTCCGGACTCTCCTTCCGCTATGGTAAATGGAATCGGTGTACCATCCAGCACATATCCATATGGAGCCTCCACTTCTACCAGTGTATAGTTTCCATATGGCAGTGTTTCCGGCGTAATCAGATATCCGTCCTTTCCTGTATAGAACGTATCGACTTCTGTCACTTCTGGATAGGTGTACTTCATAGTCACAAGTTTCCCATCCGCATCATAGATTTGGAATCCGGCTCCTGCAAGTGGGATTGTCTTTCCGGTCTCGGCATCTTTCTTCACAATTTTCAGATAAGACTCAAACAGATGGTTATTAATCAGATAGCGGTAGATATGCCCATCACGCTGGATGAATACATCAAAATCATCGATCATTTCCCGTCCTTCCCAGCCTTTTGTCTGGTGAACCGTGTAAATTCCATAAGGCAGGTCTTTCGTTTCCGCATACCCGTTCTCATCACAAATCATGGTATCCCTTTCGCTGTCTTTGGCATTGTCGTAACCACCTGCACTCTTAAGATAGATCTGGAACTCAGCACCTTCCTCCGGTGTTTCAATCTGCGTACTTCCATCATCCGTATGTTTTATGATTGAGACTTTTCCTTTTTTCACTTGCTCTGTTACGTCATTGGAAGTTGTATTGAATTCTACCGTGTAATTCTTTGCCTCTGCCCCTACATGGTAAACAGTCTCATCCAGTAGATAGCCTTCTGATGGCTCGATTTCCCGGATGGTCCAGTCATCTCCACATACATAATATTTTGTAGTAAAACTTCCGTTTTTGTCTGTGGTGTAGGTGTCTATCAATTCTTCTCCCCGGTAAATCCCATACACTGCCCCAGCCAGTGTTGCATCTCCCTGCGAAGTTCCTGTTTCACGGTCAGTTTTTGTCACAATCACTCGGAATTTCTTCAGCACGTTATGAAAGGTTGCATTGGTCACGTCCTTCCAGTTAACTGTCACGTCTTGTTCTGCCGGAACAACATAACGATCTGCTGTCTCAACTTCTTCCAGTATATACGGTGTATCGCCAGAAATTAAAATATCTGAAAAAATTGCAACTCCTGTGCTGTCTGTTACTGCATATTCATCTACCGGAATCCCGGAAAGCGACGTACCATAGAGGTGAAATTTCATGCCTTCCACCAATCCGTCCTCGGAAGTCTTTGTTACTTTCAAACTGCCTCTTTTTAAGATGTTAGAGAAGTCTACTTTTGCCGTTTCTCCGCCCTTTACTTCTACCTTTTTTGACTCTTGCGGCTCATATCTGTTCTCCGTCAGTTCTGTTACTGTATAAGTTCCCGGTTGAAGGTTTTCAATCTTGATCGTTCCATCCTCTCCTGTGGTTACAACTTTGTCGATACCATTTCCGGTAATCTGAAATCTAAGTCCAGCCACTACACCGTCCTCGGAGGTCTTCACAATCTGAACGTGTCCATAAGGAATCTTTACATTCAGATACGCCTGTACTGCTGCTGTATTCTCCACACCTGTAACGATATCCTGTAAAGATGGATCTCCATAAGCCACCAGTTTTGCACTGCTGCTGACTGTTGGTATTTTTTTCGTCGCAGATAACTGTACATTTCCTGCAATCGCTTTACTGGATGTGATGGTCAGAGTATTTCCGGATCTGCTGACTTTTACCTCACTGTTGGACGATATGAAATCAAACTTCGACAGGACACCATTGGTATCTGTCAATTTCAGTACATACTGTTTGCCATCCCATTTCAATTCCTGTGCATTACTTTCCGTACTGCCGGATGCAAAACTCGGAATTACATTATGACTAACCATACCAGAAATAACCTGATTATAGGATGCTGCTAAACCGCTATTAGCACCATTCACACAAAGCCCATTATAAAATTTGGCATCTGTCTGCGTATATGGAGCAGTTGCACTCCTGCATCCGGTCGTAATTTCCCATATTGCCATTTGGGTTGCAAGAACTTTTTCAGATTCTGTACCCGAAAGATTTCCCATACTCCCCTGCGCTCCATAAAGCAAGGCTAGATTCACTGCATTCTGCTTTTCATTTCCCAGATTATTCCATACTACCGAAGCATCTTTCTCTAACGTATCTCCTGTATTTAACCGAATTCCCGGTTCAATACAATAAGCATTCTCTCCGTCTGCATAAATTCGTGTAGCAAGCTCTCCGGCATGTCCACATATATGACCATCATTTGATACTGTCTGCTGATAGCGGATTCCATTCCCATTTCCATCATAACAATACTCAAACCGGATGTTCGCATGAGCTGACGCTGCTGCCACTGTTGATGCTGGAAAAACGGACAGCGTAGTAACTGCCGCCATTGCTAGAGCAATCCCTTTTCGAAATGCTTGTTTTATTTTTTTCACTTCATTCTCCTCCATTTCTCCTGCCTTTCGGCTGCATAAAAAATCCCTGCACTTCAAAGCAGAGTTGGTATTGTTCCGGTGGAATGTGGATAGCCACCGGCTCCTTTTTTGTTTTTTCGGCTGGTAAACTGCTGGTAATCCAGAAGGGGTAGGGTGTGGGGAGGGGAAACCAGAAAGCTGGCAATCCGCAAAAAAATCCACTTCCCCCTTGGCGTACCTCTTACCTCTCCCGGCTTTTTTCCCGTCTGCGGTACAGTTCCAAAGCCTTGATGATTGTGTCCTCCATCTGTTTGACCGTTGTTCCCGGCGAAAAATACTTGTCCAGTCTCCTTTTGGGAATTTTGAACTGCTCTACCTGATTCGGCTTTTCTTCTGTCATAATAGACAGAATCACTTCCTCATTCAGTTTTCCCGCCTCGGCAAACTTCCGCAGTTTGATTGCCTGTGCATGGCTTGGTGTGCAGTCCTCCAGTTCCATTGTGTCAAAAAGTTCCTGTTGCTGTTCTTTCGGCAGGTAAGATAACTCTACCGCCGGACGCATGGCAATCTTTCCCTCGTCCACCATATCCAAAATCGGTAGGATAAGCTCGGTAAGACGGATATAACGACGGATTGTTTCCCTACTTTCTCCTGTTTCTTTACCCAAAATCTCATTGGTGCGTAACTTTGACACCACTGGTGTCGAAGTTAAATCTGTTCGCTTTCCTTGCCTATTCATTGCATCTAATTTCATCTTATAGGCAAAGGCTTTTTCTGACGGAAGGACTTTTTCTCTCTGCAAGTTAGAGTCAACCATGACAATCGTTGCCTCATCATCAGAAAGATTCCGCACAATACAGGGGATATCCTGCCTGTTGGCAAGTTCACTGGCAAGTTTTCTCCGGTGTCCGGCTATCATTTCATAACCGCCCTCTGGTTTCGAACGGACTAAAGCAGGATTGAGGACACCATACTCCTTGACACTTTCTACCAGTGTAACCATGCTTTCGTCCATTTTTACTTTAAATGGATGATTAGGGAAGTCACTGATTTCTGCTATCGGTATGTCAATCAGTGTTTCTCTTTTTGCCTCATCCCGTTCCTCCTGTGTACTGAACAGGTCATCGGCAGAGGGAAGATTCAGCTTTATTGCGTTGCCTTTCGCCATCTCGTACCACCTCCTTTGTAAATGTGGCATACGCTTTTGCTACAGCACCATTTTTGTCATAGCGGTAAATACTTTGCCCTGCGGCACTTGTTTCTGCTGCTTTTACACCAACAGGAATCACCGTCTGATAAACTTTAATCACTCTCCCATAATTTTGACGAATGCTCTCTGCGGTAATCCGAGCCAGATTTGTCCGCATATCCGCTAAGGTCAACAGCACTCCGTCCACTTTCAAATCCGGGTTGATCTGACGCTGTACTTTCCCGATAGTTTTCATCAGTTCTGTCATCCCCTTTGCCGGAAGATACTGTGCCTGCACCGGGACAATCACACTGTCTGCCGCCGCCAGTGCATTAATAGTCAGCATCCCTAAACTTGGCATACAGTCAATCAACGCATAATCATAACCGTTCTTTACTTCCTTCAGATAACTTTTTAAAGTAAGCTCTCGGCTCATAGCATTGACCAGTTTCATTTCCATTCCTGCAAGTTCAATATTTGCTGGCACAAGGTCAACGCCTTCCTCATGGTGCAGGATTCCGGTGTGGCTATCCATTTTTTGATCTGTCACAATTTCTTCCAGATGGGTTGCCAGCGTAACAGGCAGTTCATCCTGCTCCGCCCACCCTAATGAAGTTGTCAAATCACCCTGTGGATCAGCGTCAATCAAAAGGACTTTCTTTCCCTCTCTTGCAAGTCCTATTCCTAAGTTGACTGTTGTGGTCGTTTTCCCTGTGCCACCTTTCTGATTTGCAATGGCAATCACCTTACAATTTGACATCTTGTTTTCCCTCCTTTCCTAAAAAATTTAATAGCCATCTTCCCGTTTCGAGAAATGGCTATGTATAAAAATGAGCATAAAAAAACCGCTTGCTCTAATCAAAGAACAAACGGCTTGTCTTAATATTTTTACTCTTCAGTTCATTTTTTATCGTATAATTCTTGTTCCATCCTTTTCTGTATTTTTTCAATATCAGGAAAAATCAAATGGATTCCTTTTCTATACATTGCTAAAACTTCTCTCAGATTGATTGTAAGCTCTCTATCCAGTTTTTTATGTATGGTAATCGCCTTATTCTCAATCGTATGCACATGATCGAAGTATTTCGCTAAAATGGGGAAAGCATTTTGAATTAAAAATGCATTATCCTTTCCCGCAAACTTCCCTATAATAATAGTATTACATTTCCCATATTTTCTTTTCTTCTTTTCTATGATAGTTTTATATTTTTCAACCTGCGAACTAATAGGAATCATCCAGTATATGTTTTTATTTTTGCTATCTTGAATTGCCAAAAAATGTGGACGATAATTTCCCCCTTCTTTATTGCTCATCAAATATTTATCTTGTATCAAATCAAAAAATTCATCTTTAATATGATAAGAGTATCCCTGTTTTACCTCCATTTTTTCTCCTCACAAAAAATCCCCACCAAAAATGATGGGGATTCATTTACATACTATACTATTTGTATCCCACCTGTATAGCAAGTGGCAATCATTTACATACCGAATTATTTATACCCCACACCATCGGCAAGTGGCAACAATACATATTACACATTTTATACCCCGTCGTGTAACAACCGGCAAACATTTACTTCTATACATAGTATAACAAAACTTCTGAAGAAAGCAAGTAATATTTTTTCATACTTAAATCGTCATTTTTCATAAAACATACTATGTATTCCTATTATATGTTACAGTTCAAATAATGATACCGTCATATTGAGATAAAATACAACGCCCTGTTCCAAAGAACAGAGCGTTGCTAATCTTTAAATTATATACACTTCAACTTGTAAGTCTTTCCACTGACCTTTTCTCAAATAATCTCCATTAGCCTTACGGAAAGCCAGTGCTTTTTCGTAATCTATACTTAATTCAAAGTATAAATTACTTCCCCTCCCTACTGTTGATAGCTGCCTGTGCAGCAGCAAGGCGAGCGATCGGCACACGGAATGGTGAGCAGGATACATAATCAAGACCAAGTTTGTTGCAGAATTCAACAGAGCTTGGATCTCCACCGTGCTCTCCACAGATTCCTACGTGCAGGTTTGGATTTACCGGTTTTCCTAATGCGATTGCCATATCCATGAGTTTACCAACACCTGTCTGATCCAGTTTTGCAAATGGATCGTTTTCAAAGATCTTAGCATCATAGTAAGCATCCAGGAATTTTCCTGCATCATCACGAGAGAATCCGAATGTCATCTGTGTCAGGTCGTTTGTACCGAAGCAGAAGAAGTCAGCTTCTTTCGCGATCTCATCAGCTGTAAGAGCAGCTCTTGGGATCTCGATCATTGTACCAACTTCGTATTTCAGGTCACTTCCTGCAGCAGCGATCTCAGCGTCAGCTGTCTCAACTACGAATTTCTTCACGTATTTAAGCTCTTTGATCTCTCCAACCAATGGAATCATGATCTCTGGTTTTACTGTCCAGTCCGGATGCGCTTTCTGTACATTGACAGCTGCACGGATTACAGCTTTTGTCTGCATCTTAGCGATCTCCGGATATGTAACTGCCAGACGGCATCCACGGTGTCCCATCATTGGGTTGAACTCATGAAGTCCATCGATGATTGCTTTGATCTGCTCAACAGTTTTGCCCTGAGCGTCAGCCAGTTTCTTGATGTCCTCTTCCTCTGTAGGAACGAACTCATGAAGCGGTGGATCAAGGAAACGGATAGTAACCGGATTTCCTTCCAGTGCCTCATACAGTGCTTCGAAGTCTCCCTGCTGTTCCGGAAGGATCTTCTCAAGTGCTGCTTCTCTTTCTTCTACAGTCTCAGAACAGATCATCTCACGGAATGCATCAATTCTGTTTCCTTCGAAGAACATATGCTCTGTACGGCAAAGTCCGATACCTTCTGCTCCCAGTTCGCGAGCTTTCTTAGCATCTGCAGGTGTATCTGCATTTGTACGAACTTTCATTGTTCTGTATTTGTCAGCCCATCCCATGATTCTTCCGAATTCTCCAGCGATTGTAGCATCAACTGTAGGGATGATTCCGTCATAGATATTTCCTGTAGATCCGTCCAGAGAAATTGCATCTCCTTCGTGGTATTCTTTTCCGTTTAATGTGAATTTCTTGTTTGCTTCGTCCATCACGATGTCTCCACATCCAGATACACAGCATGTACCCATTCCACGTGCAACAACGGCAGCGTGAGATGTCATACCACCACGTACTGTCAGGATACCCTGAGCAGATTTCATACCTGTGATGTCTTCCGGAGATGTCT
>OATU01001196.1_pt1 | contig 17029 bp, 5 predicted proteins | sample 1516711 | NCBI WGS metagenome assembly OATU01 (sample SAMEA2579971, study PRJEB22360) | human gut metagenome | biome: human gut; feature: human-associated habitat; material: faeces | place: Denmark | collected 2008/2010 | reverse complement strand
CGGTGCGCTGCTGCTTCTCCACTGCGGCTGCAAGATCGCCGGTGGCGTCCTTGACGGCCTTGACGTGTTCGAGTTCGGCCAAACGGTCGTAAGTGTTGACCTTGACCTTCAAGCCGGTACGGCCGGGAACGTCATAGACGATAATCGGCTTTTCTGCGGATTCGTCGACGGCCTTGTAATGGCCGACGATACCGTCCTGCGAGGGGCGGGAATAATAGGGCATGACGACGAGCACCGCATCGGCGCCCGCTTCCTGAGTCTGCTCGACCATACGCACGGTATGAGCCGTGTCATTGGATCCAGCACCGGAAATCACCGGAACGTCAACGACTTCCTTGACCGCCTTGACCAGATTAACCTTCTCGTCCATGTGGGTGACCGGCGATTCACCAGTGGTGCCATTGACCACCAGACCATCCGCACCATCGGCGACGAGCTGCTTGGCGAGCTTCTGCGCAGCATCGAAATCGACACTGCCGTCGGATTTCATAGGGGTTACCATAGCCGGCAAAATGCGGCCAAAAGGCGCTGGGTCAAGAAGATGCATGTCATGCTCACTCATAGTGTTCACCGTACTTCCCAATGTGGACTCTTATGTTACGTACCATTATGGCCAGCAGTTGCCAGTCAATCGTTCGTCACGTCTTGATTGGCGACTACCGCCGGCTTACAGATCAAGGAAGTGATCGAGGCCGATGGTCAGGCCAGCAGGGGCGTCAGTGGCGAGCTTGCGAACGGCAAGCAGCACGCCCGGCATGAAGCTGGTGCGGTCGAAGCTATCGGCACGAATGGTGAGTTGCTCGCCGGCGTTGCCGAACAACACTTCCTCATGGGCGTTGAGGCCGCGCAGGCGCACGGCATGCACGTGAATGCCGTCGACCACCTTGGTCTGTACGCCGCCGTCGTTTTGGTTGCCACCCGGCGCGGGAGCCATACCGGCGGCCTTGCGCGCTTCGGCGATGCCATGGGCAGTGTGGATGGCGGTGCCAGAGGGGGCGTCTACCTTGGTGGGGTGGTGCAGTTCGATGACTTCCGCGGATTCGAAGTATCTGGCGGCCTTGGTGGCAAAGTAGTCGGCCAGCACAGCGGAAATCGCGAAGTTGGGGGCGATGAACACCTTCTGGGTTTCGGGCTTGGGCCCGCCCGCGATGGCTTCCTTGACCTGGGCGAGCTTCTCATCAGTCCAGCCAGTGGTGCCGACCACCACATCCACGCCTTGGCCAATCAGGGTAAGTACGTTGTTCAGGCTGACGGACGGTACCGTGAACTCGACCACGACATCAGTGTTGTCGGGGGCGATTCGGGTCAGGTCGTCGCCGGCGTCCAAAGCAAGCGCCAGCTGTGTGTCCGCGGCGTTGTTCACTGCTTCGACCACATACGAGCCCATACGTCCTTTGGCACCGACCACCGAAACCTTGATCATTCGTACTCCCTGCTTCTTGTTAACGCTGTTATTCAACCGGCAATCAGCCTATCACCAGCAAGGCCTCGCGCCAATACCCGCGTCCATCTACACACGCCGTTTGGCCAGCGCCCAACCAGCCAAGGCCAGCGGTACTGAAGCCAGCGTGAATAGGAACGGCAGCATCATGCCGACATGCGGGCTGGAGGCGTCGAGCACAATGCCAGCCACGGATGAGCCGATTGATGTACCGACCGTGCCTGCGGTGGTCACCCAGCTCAGGCCTTCGGTCAGGGATTCGGGCGGCACCAAATCCTTGACGATGAGGTTGCCGGTGGCGAATGTTGGCGAGACCACAAGTCCGGACAGAATCTCCATGGCGCCCAACAGGATGAGGTTGTCCATGGTCAGGCGGAAGAACACGTATCCCACAGTCAACAGGCTGAGGAACATCACCATATGTGCCCAATGGGAACCCTTGATCTTCCGCGAGCCGAAAACCAGTGCTCCGATGCAGGAGCCGACTGCGAACATGGCCAGCTGCAGGCCGAGGAAAGGCTCTAGCCCCATGGATTTCATCGTAGCGGTGATCGACACGTCAAAGGAGGTAAAGCTCATGTTGAATACAATGAACACGGCCAGCAGAGGCAACACACCGGCATAGAGCAACACACTCTTGGGCTTGGCTCCACTGCGTTTGAGCTGGCGGAGCGTCAGCTGATCGGCGTCATCGCTTGGTGTTGGATGGCCATTGTCGGCGGCAGCCACAGTGACCTGTTCCACGATGACCGGCGGTTGGGTGGATCTCAGTGAGAAGAACACGGTGCCGCCTATGCCGCAAGCCATGGTTGGCACAAACAGCTGAGAAACCGGGTGCACCGAGGTGGCCAACCACGCGGCCAGAATCGGGCCGAGGATAAATACAATCTCATCGATGGCCGCTTCCATGGCGTAAGCGGTGTTGAGTAGTTGCTCGCCATCTTCGGCACCGCGCAACGCATATGACCAGCGGGTTCTGACCAAGGCGCCAAAGGAGAACTGGGTCAGACCCATGATGATGGCCAATACGAACAACAGTGGAATCGGCACTCGTATCAGCGCTGCGAAGGCGAAGGCCAGCATGGCGACGATTTGCACGGCGAGTGCAAGACGGCCGACACGGGCCTGGCCGAATCGGTCGAAAGCGCGCGCGTAGAACGGGGTGACACAGCTCATGGCGAGCACATAGGCAGCGCTCATGGTGCCGGCAATCGTCCAGTTATCGTACAAATGATTGAGTGCCAGCACAATGCCAAGGCTCATCATGGAGATTGGCAGACGGGCCACTGCCCCGGATATGCAGAACGCTTTGGTTCCGGGCAGCGAGAACAGCCGCTGGTACGGCGAATGGGTGGCAGACGACTTGGATACAGCGCGAGCCGTAGACACGTGCAACTCCTTACTGGTGCGTTGTTCGGCACGTGCGCCCGCCCACACGTGCCTTCCGAGGGTAGCGGTGCCCGAGCAACGTCACGCGGTGCGTTTCAACCGCGGACCCACACTGTCGGGCACGCGCTCGTCACGCCGGCCAGCTGGAGTACAGGTCATGAGCCTTGCGACTCAGTCGTTGTCAGATTGTTCGGGGATCCCGGAGCTCAACTCGGTAAGGATTTCCTGTTTGGTTTTCGCGCGGGCATGAAGCTCGCGCAAGCCTTCATCGGGCTCACTGACATAGTAGAGAGTGGCGTCGATACTGTCCAATTCCACGCCCTCGACCGCGGCGAGCAGTAACCGATACATGTCGAGCTGAGCGAGTTTATGCTCCACATCATCCGGCTTGGTAGGCCGATGACCGGTTTTCCAATCGACCACGGTGTACCGTTTGGAGGTATCGGCTGGATTGATTCCGCCGAGGAACACCGCGTCCAATTTACCGTTCACGATGCCGACTTCCGGCACATCCACCACGATTGAGCGTTCGGCCCATACCGGGGTGCGTTGCGCCCATGAAGACGAGGCCAGACGCTGCTGCCATATCATGAGGTTCCGGTCGCAGACCGGTACGGATTGTTGGTCGATGGCGTTCAGGTCGGCCAATAGGTCGCTGCGGGATACGCCATTGCCGGTGGTAATGATTTCGGCGGCGCTGGAATCAACCGACGATGCGGCCTCATCCGGCTTACCGGCATTGATGAAACGCTCGGCCCAGTCGTGGAAGCGTGTGCCCGCTTCGGCAGCCGGCGAGGACACGCGAGGGATGGGCCGTATCACGCTGCGCCAGTAGGAGCGCTCCTCCTGTTGGCTCATACCACCCACCCGCGCCTGCAAGCTGGTGACGTTCTGACGTCCCGCAGCCAGAATGCGCTGGGCTTTGGCTTTGACGGCCCTGTCGAGTGCCGCACCCTCCAATGTGCCGGTCATGAGATCGTCGTCATCGACCAGCAATTGCGCACGTTGCAGCAATGGACCGGCCGGGTTGTGGCCGTCGTCTTTTGCGTTGCGCTTTCCGTTGATGGCATTACGCACCAAGGCGAGACCGCGGGTCAGATGTTCCGCGGTGTCTTCGCCCAATGACGCCGGCCATGGCAATGCATTCCGGCCGGAGGTCTGTTCCAGCGGCGTACGCCATGCGTCGCCAACCACAGCATCACAGTACTGTTCGGCGTTCTCCCCCACGATGAAGCCTTCGGGAGGATCAATGGGATCACCCTGGGGCGAGACCAGCGCCACTTCGGATCCCAGACCTTCCACGTATGCCTGAGCTTCGATTGCATGGTCGTGGCCATGCAACGCGTCATGCACCTCAAGCCAGAAGTTGGACGGACTTGCGGCGCGAGACCCCTTCGGCACGTTCGTGCAATCGCGGCTGGATTCGCCGGTATAGCGGCAATAGGTCAGCAAGGCGTCGTTGCGGGCGCGGGTAAGCGCCACGTATGCCAGACGGCGTTCGTCAGCGTGCAGTCTGCGGCCATATTCCTCGGACTGGGTCAGGTACCAGCTTTGCGGATCCACCTCTTCCACGCCATCGCCGAATTCGCGCATGGAGCCGAACACCTCATCATCGATGAGTTCCACGTCGTCGAGATTCCGCAACGAGTCAATGGGATCGCCATGCACATCGGCGTCATGAGGGAATCGCGGCAGGATTCCGGCATCGGCTCGTACGGGCACCGGTACGGCCACAGGGCTGGTCAACCACGAATCCGCGCTCTCGTGGTATTCGGGAGTTGTCCATTGGCCTTGTTCAGTGCCACCGGGATGGCTGTCATCCAGCACGACTTTGAGGTGATCCCCCTGATTGCTGGGAAATCCTCCGGCATTAAGCCCCACTACGGCAACCGCATCCCATTCCAATCCCTTGGATTGGTGCACGGTCATCAATTCCACATCCACCGGAGAGCCAGGCAGTTTGGCAGCCTCGTCTTCCACAGTGGCAAGATGATCCACCCATGCCATGAATCCACGTAATGTGGGCGTCTGTTCAACAGCGATCTCTTGCGTATAGGTGTCCACCAAATCCACAATGGAGTCCATGGGCATGCGGGCCAGCGATGGATTGACACGATGCTGCGGGTCTCGCAAAGCACCGGCAAGCACGGTATCGATATCGAGATTCAACGCCTCGATGGCCGCACGAATCACATCTGTGATTGACCGGCCGACCATATCGTGCACCTGACGCAGTGCCTCCACAGCCTGTTCGACGGCATGTCTACCGTAAGCACTGAGCTGATCCAACCTCACACTGGAATTATCCTGCATCAGCAGATCCGGCAAAAACACTGCATTGGCCACCTGATCGCGATGTTCGCGAACCACGGCACCCCATTGCGACCTCGGCGTATCAGCAGGAGCCACACCGGCCTGCACCAAAGCCCGGAACCGTTGCTCCATATTCTGCGCTTCGGCGGCGCAGGCCAGTGCGGTCAGGTCATCCGAAGAAAGACCGAACCGTGGAGTGGCAAGCAACCGCATCAACGCTCCGGTATCGGTATGGTCGGCAACGACGTGCAGCAATGCCAGCACATCGCGGATTTCTGGGCGCTCCAGCAGAGCGGAGTATCCGACCACAAATGTGGTGAGACCGGCCTTCTCCAATACCTCCTGATACTCGGGCATATGGGATTTGGACCGGAACAGCACGGCGACCGGCGCCTCCTGCGCGGCCCCGGCATCGCGATACCGCGCGATGGCGGCCTTGCAGAAGCGCACTACGGCATCGATTTCCTGCCCCGCAGTGGCCAATCCCAACACACCAAGCGTGCCTTCAGGCGCGTCAGGCATGGGGTCAAGCGAGGATACGTCGACCTCGCGCATCAACGAACTGGAGGGACGGGCAGGGCGCGAACGCAACGGCAGCGTCAGATCGTTGGCCGCTTCAAGCACGATGCGACTGTTACGGCGTGTGACCGAAAGAGGGAATGGCTTGGACTCCGCTGGCATATGAAAGTCACGTTGGAACATGCGGAACGCACCCGGGCTGGCTCCTCGCCAAGCATAGATGGACTGGAACGGATCGCCCACGGCGTTGACCGCGCACCTTTCGGAGTTATTCACATGGAACAATGCGGCAAGCAGTGCCGCCTGCGTGGTGGAGGTGTCCTGGTATTCGTCGAGCAGCACATGACTGTAGCGACACCGCGTACGCTCTCCGATGGAGGGGAATCGCTCGATGAGCTGATATGCCGCAATGGTGAAATCAGAGAATTCCGCCATGTTCTTCTGGCGTTTGGCTTGTGCGTAGGCCTCGACCAATTGCAGCAGCACTTCGCGCTTGCGCGTGATTTCCAACAGTTGTGCACAATGGTAGGCACAGCGCGCATGCAACCGCTGCGCCCTGTCGTCCAGCTTCGCCTGCCAATCGGTGTCGCTGTCTTTTTTGAGTCGCTTGAGCTTGGGAATTGTCGGCTCGATATCGGGAATGTCCTCGTTCTCAAGAGCGAGACGAAGCGCGTCGACGAAAGCCGAGTCCCACTGACGCACGCGTTCCACAGCCTCATCGAATCCGGTGCAGCCGGAACCAATCATGGCACTGCCGATTGCACCGGATAATGCCAGCACGCTTCTGGCAAGACTGGTGAATGCGCCCAAATCCTCGCTCAGAGCCTGATCCATATGCTCATCGATGACTTCAGTGGCGAGCTGGAGCGCTCCAGCCTCGCTGAGTGGCTGAGTATTCTGATCGAAACCAACCAACAGACCATATTGGCGCACGATGGTTTGGAAGAAGGCATCATAGGTAAAAATGGCTGGTTTCAGGAACGCCCTGTCGAAGTTGGGAGTTGAGGCGCCAGGAGTCTGAGCGCCCTGTGCTGCAGGAGAATCTTCGCGCGATACCGCTGCGGATACACGCTCGAGCAACTCTCCGGCAGCTTTGCGGGTAAAGGTGAGGCCCAGTATGCGTTCCGGCGCAACACCGCGGTTGATGAGCGCGATGATGCGCTGGGTCATCGTAAAGGTTTTGCCAGAGCCGGCTCCGGCCACCACCAGTACGTCATCCTGAGCGGGAGCGTTGATGATGGCCGCCTGTTCTACGCTGGGAATAAAAGCGCTCATGCCTGCCTCGTTTCAAACACGGTATCGAGCTTGCCTGCACAGGCCGGGCAGACGCCGGTCATACGGCAATAAGCCACATGCGTTGCCTGCGGGTGGGCGTTGATGACGGACGACCGGCTGGCCGCGGCCGCGTAGAATACACGGGCGATCATTGTCAGCGACCACAATGCTTGGGTGCCGGTCAGCGAGACGAACTGCTTCCAGGTCTCGGTATCCACGCCTGCAGGCGGCGTAGCTGAATCCGGTATCGGCATATCGAAGAATTTGGCGGGATCCTTATACCATGCGCGGTCGGTGAACGGCTCGGCATTCAGCGACCCGTTGGTAAAGAGCGGTGGCTGGAATACGCCTTCCGGAGCATAGCTTCTGGCCGGCGCATCGTTGTATGCCACATGGAATAGCGCGCTCTGCCCGATACGAGGGGCATTAGCCAATGCTGCGCTCCCTCGCAGCCCCTCTTCGGGAAAGACCAGCCCCAGCTGATAACACACCAACTGCAAGTCGTTGAATATCTGCTTGACGGTGGGTACCGCACCGGTTTTGTAGTCAATCAAGCGAATGTTCTCACTGCCATCCGCAAGTATACGGGTTTCCATGCGATCGATGCGACCGGACAAGCGCACGGTCAGATCGTTACGCATACCTGACGGCCATCCGCCCACTAGGAAGCCCATCATGCTGGCCAAGGTATCGCGGTCTACTGGCCTCATACCAGGCAATGCGTTATAAGCAGCCACAATGTCATGCAGGTCGAATCGCGCGGCGAACGACAATTCGCAATCGGCCTTGGTCAACGTGCCAATCTCGAATTTGCCGACATTCTTGTCTAAATAGGCATCGGTATTGGTGCCGCTGAGCACAAAATAGCTGGCGATGTTGGCCAGGATATCGGCGGCGGAGTCATCTTTGCGCTTGGCGGTGTAGCGTTCCCGAGTATCCGCGATCGATTCGGGATCCGGGCGCTGTTCCTGATAGATGACAATCATGCGCTTGGTCACGGCTTCGATGCGCTGCTGCACTGATGACGCATCGCTTATCCCCATGGCATTGCGTGCCGACTCATCGGAGTCGAGACGATCCAGTCCCTCTTCGCTGCCCTGCTGTGCGACCGCGTGGATAAGGGTGCCGAATCCTGCGTTCACCGAGCCGGGTTGAGGCCCTGCAAATTGGTGTTCCAACAGCCAGCACACCGGGCAAGCCCAGAGACCGTCCACCGCCGAAGGCGATAACGTAACGAGAGGTGCGTGATCATCGCCTGACGTACGCTCATCATCTTCCGTCTGCTTGCTGCCAGACGCGGGCGATACGGCAGACGATGTGTCTCGTCTTGATAAGGCCGAGGCGAACGCCCAGTTGTCAGGATTAGCGGCGGCTATGCCATTTTCAGCCAACACTGCGAGCGTTTCAGCCGCATCACGAGCTTCGCTCGAGTCAGGTTCCGAAGTCGCCACAATCACGCGCGCTGCGGTCACCAATCCGCGTGGGTCGCCATCCAATCCAGATAAATCAAGCCCTGATTCGCTGGTCTGCTCCCCCACGTCCGTAAACCGTGCCCGCTGCTTATCCCGCGGATAGTATTCCGGCATATATCCGAACAGGAAGTCCGATGGGCTGAGGTCGTCGTTCCATACGGCACTGACGGTAACGGAACGGCACGCTCTGGTTAACGCCACCAGGAAACTTTTCTTCTCACTGGATAGCACCGCAATGAATTGGGGATCATGGCCAGCGGCATCGGCGGTGTTCAAGGTGCCTCGCAACACGAGTTCCGCCAGATCCTCACCACCGAACATGGTGTTGCGGCCGGCAAGATTGGGCCATACATCCTGTTGGAGAGACGGCAACCAGGCATACTGCCAATGCCGCCCTGCAGTACCAGCCGGAGTGGTCAACGTCACTGCATTTTCCACTGGCCCAATATGAGCCAGCGAATCGGCCTGTACCTGCATGGCACGCACCTGCGCTATGAACCCCATGATGTCCCGACTGGCGGTGGAATCTTCAGCGAATTGGAACAGCCTCATAGCAACATCAAGTCGGTCATTGGCCGCACGCCCATCTGGTGTGTTCGCCAATGCCAATTTCTGCCATACAGGTGTGATTGCCGCGGCATTCCACGCAACGGCGAGCGCATAACTTGGCCTGCTACGCTGCTCCGGAGGCAAATTGCTCAACCCTCGAGATATCTTGCCGACCAGCGTCCATAGATTCATGAAGGCGCGAGCCTGCGGGTCGGCGCCAAGCACTGCGGTGATAGCGTCCAATACATTCTCGGCAGGAGCCTGCGCATCGTCAAAGGCAAGCATCACATACAGCGCATCGGCACCGAATGCCAAATCGGCATCAGCGCTAAAACCGATAATGCTATCGTCTACGACAACCCGCTCATGACCGTCAACGGACGATTCTCGCAACGTCTCCCACGAGGAAATCAGCCCATGCAATGACGCCTTATCCCCCGCTATCGGCGCCAGGGATTCCAATGCCGCCATGGCGGATTCGATTGGCGCCAACCGCGCAGGCCGCCCTTGCCCGGGTTTGGCCCCAGCCGTCACCAACGGCCCGTTCATCACCGTGGACACTCGTGTACGAACATAGGAAGCGGTCTCGGCGAGACTCATGGTGCAGGAGGCTACACCTTCAGCGCGCAACCGGGCCAACTCAATCAAGGCGAACAGCCCCTGTACGAACGATTCACTGTTCAGCGGGCGGGTAACCGACGAGTATCGGACAGGCACGCCATCGCGCCTCAGCCGCTCCCCGTATGTACGCACAGTGGCATTGTCATGAGCGATGACGACCATATCATTCCACTGGATATGGTGATCGAGATGTGCGCGCTTCATGCGCCACACCACATCGTCAAGCTCTTCGCGCGCGGAACGATACAATCCAGTCTGCACAGTGCCATCATCCGAGGGGATATCAGCACCGGTATCCAGCGCGGACACCAGCTTGCCAGGCCTACGAGCAAGAGGCAACGGCTCGTCCTCTTCGGAAGGAATCGATAGGGATACGCGAGAGGCGACCAGCGAGGCATAAGTCTCACCGCTTGCGAAATCCGCGCTGGGCAATGTCATCTCCACGGCCTGCATCGGTCCCGTCACCGCTTGCCTCATCAGGTATTCGGGGTACGAACCGCGGAAGGTCTGCACCGCCTCGTCCGGGTTTCCCACCAGCACTATGGCAGTACCGGCGTGATTCAGCTCTTCAAGGAACCTCATGCCGGCCAGGGTGATGTCTTGGGCATCATCCACAACCAGCAGCTGAGGCAATCCTCGTGATGCCAACCACGAATCGGAGTGTTCCTCCGAACGGCCGCTTGCCATAGCATCATGTATTTCCCGAGCGCCCGCCACCAGCAGATATGAGGCATCCAAACGGTATTGCCCCTCAGATGCCGCACTCTGCGCGGCGATATATTCTCTACGCAAGGCAAACGCCAAGCGCCACTGCACCAGAAGACGCGCATCCTGCGCAACGTCCGCCAACAAGGCGGCCTCCCCAGAAGGATTCACGCCCAGTTCATCCAAGCGCGCCAACATATCGCGCAGCTGGGCGATGAACGCGTCTGAAATTCCACGGGCAAAGACATCGGCGCTGGTCGAACCTCCGGTCACTGCTCCATCGGCATCCTGCACCAGACTGGCCCAATCGGCTTGGGCAAAGTATTCCCTAAGCAACGCACAGATTACGCAATCGTCGCCAGCAGCAGCATGCGCCATATGCACGGCCATCACCTGCCGCAGCAGTGCATCCTGTTCGGCACCATTCAGCAATCTTGGCAAGGGCAATCCAGATGCGGCCCTGGATGCCGCAATCACACGAAAAGCCACAGCCCCCAACGTGGTGACCGGCCTGGTCTGTACAGACGAGCCCATATCACGAATCACTCGATTGCCCAGCAAATCCGCGACGACACGACCGGGCACGACCATCACCGCCCCGGCACCGCCAAAACGTCGAAGCCCTGCCGTGAGTACGGACAAAGCAAACTCAGTTTTACCGGCTCCGGGCGCACCTGTTACCAGCCTCACCTTGCCGTCTTGGGCGATGCCGTCCAACAGTTCGTCTGGGTTCCATTGCGTAGTCATACGTTCAAGATTAGCCCGCGTGGAAACAAACGGAAGATATGTACCGGCATATTCAATTGGCCGGTATCCTTAACGGTATTCTCGATCACACAAGTTGGGGAACTGTATCAACGAGGATAATTTTGGGGGGCTCTCATGGCTATCATTTCGCATGCACCGCCGCGCCTGTCGGGATACGATTTCGTGCGGGCACTTGGCACAGGCACCACCGCAACGGTGTACCTATACCGCCTACATACGTCCGCTCATCCAGTGGCGGTAAAGGTCAGCAATCAGACATTGGACTGTGGCATTGCCGCCCAGTTCCATCGGGAAAACGCCGCCATGGTCCGGCTCTCTGAGCATCCCTACATTCTGACGTTGTATCACGCCGACGTCACCGCCGACGGTCACGGCTATATGATTCTCGAATATGCGCCAGGCGGTACTTACGAACCTTTGATGAAATCCCGTTCCTTGACATGTGCTCAGGTATTGGACTTAGGAATCAAATTGGCTGGAGCGCTCGGTACCGCCCACCGCAGCAACATCATTCACCACGATATCAAGCCCAGCAATATTCTCATCACCGGGCAAGGCCTGCCGGCACTGAGTGATTTCGGCATATCCACTGACGCGTATGACCACACCGAAACCGGATGTTCCCCTCCTTGGGCACCTCCCGAAGTGCTGCTGCATATGGGCAATGGAGCCGAACGAGCGGATATCTATTCATTGGGAGCCACACTATACGCGCTACTCGTCGGCTGCTCACCCTATCAACATGAATATCATCCACACACGCAATCAGAGTTGATTCGTCTGATTCTCAACCAACCGCTGCCCCGCATCAACCGTGCCGACGTGCCGATGAACATCGAACAGATACTGCGCAAGTCCCTCGCCAAGGATCCTGATCTGCGGTATTATTCCGCGCTCGAATTCGCACGAGCCATGCAGCACGCCCAGCATGCGTTCTTCGGCCGGATCACACCTCTTACGGTTGATGGCGTACCGCCATATCCCAAGGAGATTGCTCATCTACGCCGCCCTCGAGAACCCGACCTTCATAACGAGCGGACCCAGCGCCGGTGGGTCAAACCAACCATTATCGCGGCCGGGGTTGCGACCACAGCGGTCACCGTGTGTCTGGTGTTTGTCTGTGCCGTGCTGCCACGCATGGATAGCATCACCGGATCCACCACCATTCAGGTGAGTCTCGCATATAGCAGCTGCAATGGGGCAGCACACAATGGCAAGGATTCAAGGGAGAATCATGGGCACGTCATCACAATCGCATACTGACTTTCATCGCATCAGGAATGACAGGCACGGCCATCCGCCCTCCGACAACTACACGTGGGCGGTTCCTGCATTCACGCTGCTCATACTCACCGTGCTGATTGCCGGGGCGGTCATGATCAGCATCGTCACACGTCATCATGTGCAACTGGATGACGGCACCGTATGGGTCACGTCGCTCGCCAATCAGAAAGCCGCCCGTTTCAACGTCAAGAACCGTGAGGCTGATGCAAGTGTCGTCTCGTCTTCACCCCGATTCGACATCGCACAGCATAACGGCACCACCATTTTGGCTGAGCCCACCAAGGCTTCAGCCATTGCATCTTCCACGCTCAGTACCAGTATGCAGACCAGCCTCAAGGCACATACCACTGCCTCAGTAGGCGGAAGCACCGTTGCCTTTATCAACGAGAACACCGGCAACGTATGGGTCGGATCGTCCGACGAACTCGATGCGGTGTCGCCTTCCGTCGATAGCCCGCGCATGAGACTCGGCACAGGAGGCCGCATCGTAGTCACCCACGATGGAGCGGTCTATGGATACCGTCCCCGTGACGGCGTGGTATTTCGGTTGGACAGCCCAAATAGTTCCCAGATCAAGCAGCTTGAATCCTTGACGGATGGGCAGCCGCGAACAGCCGATAGCTTCACCGTCATCGGCGGCGTTCCAGTAATCTCATCGGGCAATACCATCATTCACGCCTCCGGGCAGACCACCATCGAAGCCTCAGATACACTCACGCTCCAGAGTCCGCCCGTTGACGGCAATCAGAACGATTGGGTGGCAGCCTCATCTCCACACGGGCTCGCAATAGTACGACTTTCTTCCACCGCCAAACCTATATTCCACTTGACTGGCGGCACGAGCCAGGCGGCTCGTCCAGTTTCCGTGAATGGGTGCATATACGCGGCATGGAGCCAACAGGCTCGCAATTACATCAGAACCTGTACTCCCGATAGTGCACATATCGCATTCCAAACGCTTGAATCGATACACGCCACCTCTGAACTGGTGTTCCGCACCAATCATCGGGTTGCGGTGCTTAACGATGTGATCGAGGGCAATGTCTGGAATCCAGATGACAGCACTGCGGTCATCGCCATGCAATGGAACCAGATTCAGACGCAGCACCATGACAGTACCCAGCGGAACGAGGATTCCGCCACCAACCATCAGGATTTCTCGGAAACCTGTTCCGAGCAATCCGGTGACATCAAAGCCGAGGATGACGCATTCGGAGCTCGCGCTGGATCCGAGCAGATTCTTGATGTATTGCGCAATGACGAACAGACCGACTGCTCGGTATTGAACATCATCAGAGTAGGCGCGCCCCAAGGAGGCGACGTCACCGTCTCGCCAATCTATGCCGGGCGGTATCTGCAGCTTGATGCTTCCGCAGCATCGGCCGGAACCGTAACGTTCGCCTACGATATCTCCGACGGTCGGGGTCAGACCTCGACCGCCAACGTCACGGTAACGCTGCACGATGGAGACAACCATACACCGTTGCAATCCGACACCCCATCTGAAATCAATGTGGAGCAGGGGGCCAGTTACGTCGCCAATGCGCTTGGCAGCTTCGTTGATCCCGATGGGGATCCTCTTACCTTGGTTTCCGCAGTCGTGCAATACACCGATAAGGCGCAGGTTTTCACCCGGCCTGATGGCAAAATCACCTTCAATGCCGGCGATATGACCTCCGGCCGCGTGGGAGTGGAGATCACCGTCTCAGACGGCATGGCCACCGGTACCGGGTTCATGTATTTCTCCGTCAAACCGGCGAACACCTTGCCCGCGGTCATCGATCCAATAGCCGTGGCCACCACCCCGGATACGGATACCGTCATCGAGCTCAAGCCCTATGTGCATGGCACCTCCACGCAGCCAATGCAGCTGAGCCATGTGAATACGCTGCCCGGCGCTTCCACAATCGCTCACCCGTCCGATTTGTCCATTGCATTCACGGCATCCAAACCCGGCACCTACTATGTGCCGTACACCATACTCCAAGGCTCGATACCGGCCACCGGTTTGGCTCGCGTGGATGTGCACCCCGTAACCAAAGCAACAGCCAAACCGGTGGCGGCCAACGATGTGGCGCTGCTGGGCACTGACAATACGGCGATTGTGGAGCCTCTGTCAAATGACATCGACCCTATGGGTGGCGTGCTATCCGTAACCTCGGTGGACGTTCCTTCCGACTCCGGCATCAAAGCCGGATTGGTGGACCATAAACGCGTGTATGTCACAGCACACCAAGTGCCGTCCAAACCCATTCCCATTCGTTACAACGTGGCCAATGCGGCTGGCACCGCCACAGGCACCATTGTGTTGCATCCACCGGCGTTGGCGGCGGAAAGCTCCACGCCCACAGCAGGTGACATCAACATCCAGGTACGTACTGGCGGCATCGTATCAGTAGACGTACTTAACCATGTGACATACTCCGACAGCACTACGATCACGCTCAAAGACAATCTGCAATACGACGAAAGCACCTTCGCGGGTCTGGTGTTCACGTCTGGCAGCATCGTGCGATATCAGGCATCCAGCCAAGCGGGGGTCTTCCCCGTCACCTACACCGTTGAAGACCATACAGGCAATGCGGCATCCGGCATCGTCATCATCACCGTGCATGAAAGCCAAGCTGGAAACAAGGCCGCACCCACACCGCACAACACTGAAGCACAAGTAGCCGCAGGCCAAACCGTACGCATTCCCATCACGCTGACCGGCATCGACGTGGATGGCGACGATGACCAGCTGCTGGGATTGGGCAACACAGCGCCGGAACTAGGGCGCATTGCCGAAGTCGGCTCCGACTATCTGGTTTACGAGGCATATCCGGACTCTTGCGGAACCGACATATTCTCCTATGCCGTGGAGGATTGGACCGGGCAGCGAGCGCAGGCACAGATTCGGGTGGGCGTGTTCCAGGGCGCATCGGAATCCAGCGTCCATGCGCGCGATGACGACATCACACTACGACCCAATACATCAGCCAGCGTGCCGGTAACGCTCAACGACATCTCCGCGGACAACACCGATTTGACCATCGGCACGACGGTTGAAGCGCAGGGAATCGACGATGTGATGGTGGAAAACAATATGCTGCTATTCACCACACCCGAGCATGCCACCACCGCACATATCGCGTATACCGCGTACAACACGGCCGGACTGGCAGATACCGCCACGCTCACCGTCAACGTAGATCCAAGCGCTCCCATCGAGCCACCTGCCGCCTATGACTGCCGCGTGCCGGCCGCCGACACCATCGACAAGCAATCCATGGACGTGGACGTCTCGCCATGGATCGCCAATCCTTCAGGCACGGCCAGCGAACTGGAAGTGGCCATACATCCCTCAGCCACCGACCATGCGAGAGTCGGAGAAGGCAGCGCATCCACCATCGTCACCGTTGATTTGACCTCGCAGGCGAGAGCCGTGCCGTATACGGTGACCAACACCACGCACCATGTCACGTCCACTGCTTTTATTCATGTGCCGGCATATGGCGTGTTTCCACCCATACTGCGCCCCAAGGCACCGGAAATCATAGTCAACGCGCGCCAGACCGTTCACATCAATATCAACGACTATGTGCGTGTAGGCGCCGGAAAAGAACCGTACCTCGAAAGCGCCGATTCCATCACCGCCACCAAAGCGTCCAACACCGATTTCCGCGTCGATGGTAAAACTCTGAAATTCACCGCCATCAAAGACTATGCCGGCCCAGCTTCAATCACCTTCACCGTGACGGATGGAAACCGGCCCGACGCCTCCGCAATCATCAATACAGCCGTGGTCACTCTGCCGATCACGGTACTTGGCAGAACAACACCACCGCCCACCTTTTCTTCACCCACCATTGACATCGAGGCCGGCGCTGAACCGAAAACCATTGATCTGACCGCACTGACCCACATGCCTCCAGGGCTCCATGACGACGAGAAACGATGCGTCTATTCCTCAGGCGGAACCTCTTCGGAGCATATCTTGTCCTCGTTGTCCAGCTCAGGCAAGCTGCATATCTCGGCATCCAAAAATGCGCCCGCCGGAGTCACCGCCTCTATTCCCGTGCACATCACATACGGCAAGGGCACGGTGCATGCCGGCGTGATGGTTCGCGTGGTGGAATCCACTCGTCCACTGGCACGACTTGCAGCCGCAACATTGCAGCTCAAAGCCGGCTCCTCCGGCTCAGTGAATCCGTTGGAGAACGCTTACAATCCGTTCCCTGATTCCCCACTGACCGTTACCGCATGTCAAGCCGATGACACAGCGAAAATCACGATAACCAGCTGCTCTTCAACAGCCATCACCATCAGCGCCTCGCCCAACATCGGAGCTTCTTCAAACATGGTGCTCGTCACCGTGCGGGACGGCACTACGGCCACAGCACGCGAAGTCACCGGCACCATCACCCTTTCCATAGTCGACAAGCCTGATGCTCCGCTGCTCTTTCCCATAGCCGGCGACCCGCAGGATGGTGTGGTGACACTTAATTGGTCAGCAGGTGCGGCCAACGGCAGCCCCATTACCGACTACCGGGTGAGATGGAGCGGAGCCAGCAACGGAGAGCAATCCTGTGGCACGTCCACCAGATGCCGAATCACTGGTTTGAAGAACGGCAGGATATATTCTTTCACTCTCTCCGCCCGCAACGATGTCGGCTGGTCGGCGGGCCCCGCCCGCCGCCCCCCGACCGTAGCC
>OATU01001194.1_pt1 | contig 17048 bp, 20 predicted proteins | sample 1516711 | NCBI WGS metagenome assembly OATU01 (sample SAMEA2579971, study PRJEB22360) | human gut metagenome | biome: human gut; feature: human-associated habitat; material: faeces | place: Denmark | collected 2008/2010 | reverse complement strand
GACACACCAACGCCCTAGCAGGCCAAGTAAACGCCTTCACGACGCGCTCAGACGCTGAAAAAATAAAATCCGCACCACCGCCAGCGCGCAGTGCTTTCCCCGCCTCGCCCGCCCGCTTCATGGGGCGGTTTTAATGCAGTTGCATGAGTACGTTGAATCCTCGCTAGCTGTGACGTAAAGCAATGAGGACGCATAACTTTGACACATGCAAAACCATGCACCTGATACATTCATAGTTATTACTTTGTAAAAACATAAAAAAAGGAAATCCCATGAACAAAAATCAAACTATTAATAAAAATTTTTATATCTCTTAGAACAAAAGATTTTGCTTGAACAAAGTAAACTTCTGAGGTAGATCTTTATCGTTTAGCAAAATAATTCATGTTAAACAGCTTAAATATTTATACCATATCATTGGCAGTGATGAGGTTTTAAAATGGAACTTAAATTAAAGAATATAACCAGCTATAAGAAAGATAGCTTCACAACTCTTAATCTCTCAAAAAAAATCAATATACTTTATGGTCACAACGGTTGTGGAAAATCAACCATATCTAATTATTTCTATAATCCAAATAACACGGACTACAAAGAATGCGAATGTCCTTTCATAGATACTTTTCGCCTATTGGTTTATAATACTAAGTTTATTGAGGATAATTTTTATAATGCAAAAGAGCAAAAAGGAGTATTCACTTTAAGTAAGGAAAATGCTGACATTGAAAAAGAATTATTGGAAAAAGAAGCTATAAGACAAGACCTACTTACAAAATACAAAGATAAAAAAAACGTTATTGAGCGTTTAATTAACGATAAAAACAATAAAGAAAATGAATATATTGATTTAATATGGAATAAAGCAGAACCTTTTAGATCATCTGACTTAAAGAACTTGATGAAAGGTCAGTTAGGAAGCAAGAGATCATTTTATGAGCAAGTTAAAAAAGCCCCTCAAACCACTGACGTTAACATCGAGTCACTTGCTCAAGAATATAGTATTCTTTTAAAGAATAAAGATAAATTCACTGCATCAATTACACCTTTAGAAAAATATATCATTTCAGAAAAAGATAAAGAATCTTTATCCACTCCGATTATAGACTCAAGTAATAGCTATTTGTCAGAAACAATTAAACAACTTCAAAACCTTGACTGGGTGAAAAAAGGGAAGGAATTATATTTAAATGGCACATGTTGCCCATTCTGCCAAGAAGACACTATTAAAGACAAATTTTTAGAAGCAATTGAATCTATCTTTGATGATAGCTACTCCAAGAAAGTTGACCAAATACGCATTATCAGATCGTCTTATGAATCCGCTACCATAGATAATTTAAAAAAAATAAAACAAGAGATTTCATCTTGTGAATTAATCACCTCAAAAGAAAAAGATATAACATCATCTCATATAGCGTTATTAGAGGAAATAGCAAACAAAAACTTAAAATTGATGTTAGATAAAATCAATAACCCATCTATATCTATTATTTTGGAATCCAATAGCGATCTTGAAGCAAAGATAGTTGATAATATAACAGAGTACAACAATAGAATTAAAGAAATAAATATAAAAGTCAAACAATTTAAGGATAGTGAAAAGTCTATACGTTACAAAATATGGGGAGCAATAAGAGAATTATGCAACGCTGAGTTTGAAGCTTTCTCAAAATATGAGAATGACTATAAAATTATTTATGAACAATATCAACTTGAATTAAATACCATAAAAGAAAAAGGAGATAACAATAGCAAAAAGATCAAAGAGCTACGCGATCAAATATCTAACATTGATGCAACCATAGATTCTATAAATCAACGTCTAAAATTATTAGGAATTTATGGTTTTAGCATAAAAAAACACACTGAGAGCAATGATAAATATATTATATCACGTTCTGAAAACACAACAGATAAAGATGTATACAGATCTCTTAGCGAGGGTGAAAAAACTTTAATTACCTTTCTCTACTTTCTAGAATGCTGTAAAGGTAAGACAGATAAGAATGATACGGATATGCGAGATGTATTTATCGTTATTGATGATCCAATATCCAGCCTCTCTCAAAATTATGTGTACGATATTGCTTCAATAATTCACCATGAAATAATCAACAATAACAAAGCAGTAAAGAAAACATTAATACTCACACATAACCTTTATTTCTTTCATGAACTTATTAAATTAGCTCCTAGAAGCAAAGAAGATAGAACATTCAAGCGTGATTATTATCTTGGACGAGTAACAAAAAATGAATATAGCATAATTACAGAAATAGAGAAAAAGAGCATTCAGAATGAATACCAGTCCCTATGGCAAGTATTAAAAGATGCGAAGGATGGAAGGGTAAATAAAGTTATAATACCTAACATCATGAGAAATATACTGGAATACTACTTCGCATTTGTTCATAGAACGGATGCATTACAGACAGAGTTAAATAAACTTGCTAGCGATGATAAGAATAATGATTTTAGAGCATTTTATAGATACATTAATAGAGGTTCCCATTCAGATGCAGTTAATATCACAGACATGGGAGATATATCTCCAGAGAAATATATGGAGCAACTAAAAACCATTTTTCGTATGACTGGTGATGAAAAACATTATTTGAAAATGATGGACGAAGAGGAAGAGGAAACCGTTACCGCTTAGGCCGCATATCATCGGGTTGGGTAAGAACGACGGTGTTCACACACCGTCTCCCACTTACCGAAACGATAGCGATTGTACTGACGTACTTTCACTAACTTTAACATGAGATTATCTCCATGCCAGCACTATTGTTGCCAATAGCAGCCTTTACACCCTTTGTATAAAGCTAATACCAAGAGCAATGCAAGGATACCCCAAGCGGTAACTGGCGTGGATTCTAGAGCAGCCTAACTAAAAAATCAAAGCATTAATTAAATCCCGGCCACTCATCATTTACCGGATACCTGAAGTTTACCCCCTCATAATTTACGGTTGCCCCACGCGCCAGCGCCTCAAGCTCCCATCGCTGAGGCCTGATACCGTTCTGACCAAGGTCAACACGGATACGGGTAATTTGCATTCGTTCCGACCGGGTCAGTCTGGCCGATGGCGCTATTTCATGTGGTTTTAACGGGCTTCCGTTTCTTTGCTGGCGATTTGGTCTTCTCAGTCCGTGTTTTAATGCACCCCTGAGCGCCCTCACAACCTCCGGGTCATTCCATTCGATAACACCGTCATCTACCAGATTAAGCACTGCTGCGGCGTGTTCAGAGGGTGGGGGAGCCGGTAACGAAGCATCACTGCTGGCAGGCTTTCCACAGTTATTGACAGGACTCCGAGGCGCGGCGATGCCGCTTTTTAAAGTCAAAGGCTCAACGACCGGAACTTTCGGCACAATGCGCCAGTCCGTCGTTCTGGTGATATGAATATGACGCGCGCCGAGATGCGGCGCGTAAATGCCGACCACTCTCTCGACTTCTTCCTCGTACTCGTTAACTTCATCCGACGGACTACGGGCGACCCTGACAGTCTGACAATCGCGCGGGACATTTGCCCCACCCTGCGCGCTGATATACAACGCAAAATCACCACTGTCTGCGGCGGCGCGTGCAGCCTCGACGCGCTCGTCAAACTCATCAGCAATGCTGACGCCGCGAGGCAATTTGCGTAGTTCACGGTAAGCCCCCATTGTCGGCAGACCAACCGTTTTAAATTGTGGGATGCGCCACGTTGACGCCCATGCGGTAACAGCCGCAGCAGTGTCTTTCAGCGGTCTGCCGGTATCGTTATCGAGCTGACCATCCAGTGCATAGCCATCGATGTTTTTTGAGATGTATTTCGCGATATACCCCGCAGCACCGCCCCGGTTAAGGTGTTTTGCCTGAAAACGGTTTCGCGCGGCTCCTCTTTCGTCGCCATCCTCTTTGAGCGCATAGCGACGCATGATTTCAATAATCTGGTTACGCTGGCGTGGATTACAAAAAAGCATCATATGCCAGTGCGGCGTTCCGTCGTGGTGTGGCTCGACGACTCGCAAACCGTAGACCTGTAAATCATTATCCTTGAATGCCGTGCGCATCAGGCTCCAGATACGGCAGAGATAACGCTGCGCATCCTTTGGATTAAATGCCTCATCATTCCAGCCGTGATTAAGCTGGACGGTTTTACTTTCGCCTTTTCCGACCTGACGTGTCGGGTGATACTTTGACGGCGTGGTCAGCGTGATAAACATCCCCACATCACCCTCTGCGGCGGCGTAACGCTCAATACCGGCGATGGTGTTCATCAGCTCCATCCGGCGAATTTCAGGATTAGAAATACTGCCCATCACCTTACTGATAAGGTCGATGCGCTCGCCGGTTTCCCTGTTTTCGAGGTCACACGATTTAAGAAATTCCAGATTTGCCTGGCGGCGTGCACGCACATCACGAATGGCATGTTTACTGGCATAAGGAGAACGGTCTTTATTGACCTCCCCGACAGCAATCAGTAACGCCTCATGCCAGCGCATACGCTGGCCTTTAAGCTGATGAGTCCACCACTCATCGTTAAACAGACGAGCAATGGCAGAATATGCCTGCCTCGTGGTCATCTGTCCTTTACGGTATTTTTTCCAGTAAAGCGGGGAAATATTGAAAGCACGTGCAGCGCCAGCAACATGACCATACAGATGCGCCTGCGCCTCATCCGTAAACAGCGATTCTTTTTCGCCATGCGCATCCACCCAGGCATCGCAGAGTTCCTCATACATCATGAAAAGCTGCGATGAGATACGGGCGGCAAACTTTTTCAGCTCCTTGTCATTCATTCCCGGCAGGCGCGCATAATGGTCACGCTCTGCCAGAAACAGCAACGACGCGTCGGTGTTCATTTCATGGCGCTGATTCACACGCTCAATGCGCGGCCATAAACGACGCTGAAAAGTGGATGTGAGAAAATAAAACCCGTGCACCGGGCTTTTATTGCGCCGGATGTAGTCATAGCGTGAAGTAAACAGCGAGCGCAAAAAGTAAGGCAGGCGGTTAATCGTGGATAAAACACCTTGCACCTGACGCATCTCGTCACGTGTAAGGGGTCTTTCGCGCCCGACAGCCTCGCGTGGCGCGTTCCATGCATAAGCACCGGTAAACGCCTTACCGGTGCCTGCGGCAAATGCTGACGGAGGGACAAAACGCCCGGAGGCTTTAACGGCCATATGAGCCAAAAGCCTCTGAACAACGCCTGCTGAGTTGCTCAACCTGCACGTTTAAATCGGCAAAAGATTTTGCGCTTCCGGTCAGAATATCGTGATGCATCAGGCCGGAAACGAGCTGGCTTAATTTCGGGTAATAACCAACCCCCGCCAGCCATTCCTGACCGGCGTTTTTACCGCTTTCCGCTCTCTTTTTCTCGTGGAGAATAAACTGAAAGCTGTCACTGGTAACGACATAACGTTCGCCAATTTCAATACGAATACTCATGCCGTTCTCCGGTAATGTTTGTTTTTTGCTTCAAAGACTGCCTGACAGGAAACACAACGCGTGGCTGACGGATAAGCCGCACGACGGGCAGCAGGTATTGGCGCGTCACACTCCAGCGCAGAAGCACCGCAATGTTTTACCCTTGCCGCGTTAATCTGGCGCTCCAGTAATTCAGCCTGTTGTTCCTGAATAAAATCTACGTTGTCCGGCATTACCAGTTCCTTTTGTCGTTCAGTTTTTTAAATTCATCAGCGCAATAGCTGGCGATTTCTGTCGTTAATTTCGTCAGTTCATCCACGGAGGAAATTTGCTTGTGAAATACAGCGCGTTTAACAAGTAAATTGACCACATCAGACAGGAGGTTTAATTCACTCTGATAAATCGCGATAACAGATTCAGTTATTTCGCGTTTTTCTTTATCAAGACCAAGTTGAATAAGAGACAAATCGCCATTTTTCATAACGGCGATTTTTAAGGCATTGTTCAGTAAAACAACTGAACGAGAACAGGACATCAAAGCACCTCCCCGCGAGACAATCCGATGTTGTGAAATTTTTCCGACTCCTGACTGAGCAGCTCGACTATCTCCACGCGGGATAACTCCGCCTTTGTGATGTGGCGAATCATGGCGTCAAGATGAGAAGAAAAGCGCGTCGCTGCATCGGCCTGTGCTTCGGTTCTGGCCTGTTGCAGCAGTAATGCGTATTTACCGCACTGATTTTCAGAAACTATATGCATGACTTTCTCCAGGCAAAAAGAAGCCCCGCACAATTAAGTGCGTTAAAAACTCTGGTTAATTACTTAATGCAGATATTGCTCTGGTTTTACCGATGTCAGAATTGTCGGTGCATACTCAAACAGGCTGAATAATTCACGTAATGCACGGAATAAAGCATCACGCCAGTAACATGACTCTTCATTAATTCGCCAGTATGGCTGGTTAAATTCTTTTTCAGTCAATCCGGCATGCATAAATAAAGTACGACGCTGACTGACTGTTAAAAAACTAATATATGCATACTCACTTGCACCGACCTGACGACGTTTTGAGAATGCCCCACGCAATTCATCAATTGCACATACCAGTCGTTCACGTTCGACGTCGTTCATTTCTTCAAAACGCATCGTTGCGTGACGCTGTTTTAACTGCGCATGAAAGCAAACTGTTAGCCGTTCGCGCTCCATCATCTGATTATAATAATCACATGTATCCTGCCAGCGAGGAACGGCAAGATGCTTACCAATTATCCGGCGCATAGCTGCTGGCTGTTTTTCAACGAGATTGAGCGTCATCACTGTCATTTCCATACCCTCCGGCTTTTCAGAAAGGTCAGAGCCTTTTTTAACGGACTCTGTTTTTTGGTGCGGATAATGATTCCCTTACGCCCCTTACCGTGGGTGATGGTGAAGTCAATCGCCCTGGGGCTTTCGTTACGCAGTAACTGAGCAATACAACGAGGCTCATTCATACGGTTCTCCTTAACGTGGTTCACCGAGACCTAACCACATCAACCAGCCGTCACGAATCTCTTTAGGGCGGCTTTCATAAGCCAGTTTTAGTCCGTTATTCCATGCCGGAAGGTATACCCAATATTCACCTGCACGACCTGAAGCTGATTGTGGATCGGTCATATCAATTACAGGCAGCTTTCCTTTATCGATCATCCGACGAACCGCTCCTGTCGATTTTCCTATTAGTTTTGCGAACTCCTGATAAGGAATCGCATCAGTCATGAGTGTTACTTGCTTGCTCATGTCGTCCTCTAGCCCTCATGAATTGCGTTTAATGTCTTATAATGCCTTTTAGTGCCCACATCCAAGCACTAAACAATCTACATCTAAACTAAATACTATTGAGATCTAAACACCATGTCAAACACGATAAGCGAGAAGATAGTCTTAATGCGAAAATCAGAGTATTTGAGCAGACAACAACTTGCTGATTTAACAGGGGTTCCGTATGGCACGCTGAGTTACTATGAAAGTGGTCGTTCAACACCTCCAACAGATGTCATGATGAACATCCTGCAGACCCCACAATTCACCAAATACACTTTATGGTTCATGACCAATCAGATCGCTCCTGAGTCCGGGCAAATTGCGCCCGCTCTCGCACACTTTGGGCAAAACGAAACAACGTCGCCCCACTCCGGTCAAAAGACTGGTTAACAATTCATCGTGAATATATTCATCACAAGTGCCTACTATTGGTGGCTAAATTTCAGCCACCACGAAAAAAGCGATTAGTAGTCGCAAAAAAACACACCACTCGGAGGGTTTTCTGATGGCAATCAAAAAACTCGATGATGGTCGATATGAAGTGGACATCCGCCCTACTGGACGTAATGGAAAACGCATCCGTAGGAAGTTTGATAAGAAAAGCGAAGCTGTCGCTTTCGAGAAATACACGTTGTACAACCACCACAATAAAGAATGGCTATCAAAACCAACAGACAAGCGACGTCTGTCGGAGCTGACACAGATCTGGTGGGATTTAAAGGGTAAACACGAAGAGCATGGGAAATCTAATCTTGGAAAAATTGAAATCTTCACAAAAATAACGAATGACCCATGCGCATTTCAAATTACGAAATCGCTTATCAGCCAGTACTGCGCCACCCGAAGAAGTCAGGGTATTAAACCTTCGAGTATCAATCGTGATTTAACATGTATTAGCGGCATGTTTACAGCCCTGATTGAAGCGGAGTTATTCTTTGGTGAGCACCCTATCAGAGGGACAAAAAGGCTTAAGGAGGAAAAACCAGACACAGGCTATCTCACGCAGGAAGAAATTGCCTTACTGCTTGCTGCTCTTGACGGCGACAACAAAAAGATTGCGATTCTTTGCCTGAGTACTGGAGCACGTTGGGGAGAAGCAGCTCGTTTGAAAGCAGAAAATATCATCCATAACCGCGTCACGTTTGTTAAAACGAAAACAAACAAACCACGCACCGTCCCGATCTCAGAGGCTGTTGCCAAAATGATCGCGGATAACAAACGAGGTTTTTTATTCCCTGATGCTGATTACCCTCGCTTCAGACGAACAATGAAAGCAATAAAACCGGATTTGCCAATGGGGCAAGCCACACATGCACTAAGGCACAGCTTTGCCACTCATTTCATGATTAATGGAGGAAGTATTATCACGCTACAACGGATACTAGGTCACACGCGGATTGAGCAAACTATGGTTTACGCTCATTTTGCGCCAGAGTACCTTCAGGACGCCATTTCTCTTAATCCGCTAAGAGGTGGTACTGAGGCCGAGAGTGTCCACACAGTGTCCACAGTAGAGTAACGTTTAAGGGCTTTCAGTGGTAATTTATGCCGCTCAAACCCGCATTGTACCGTTGAAAGCCCCTACTGGTGACACCCTAAATCTCCCTTACACGGGCTTATTTTTTATGCATAAGCCGTATCCTGGTCACCGTCTTCCATTGACCACATCGATAGAATCCCCCTTCATAACACGATGCCTTTCACGTAACGGCATCGTGCTCGTACAGATTCCGGCTACGCACAACCAGAACGCGCATGTTTGACGCTTACCAAAAAATATTCTCACTCTCCACATTTGAATGTCAGACGAGCGACGCCATGTAATCCTGCACCTTCTGTCTTCAGGTCAACTATCTGCATTTTTTTGCCCTGAGTAACACAGAAATGAGCTGCATCATTTTTTACTATATTTTCTGCACCAGAAATTCTGCCCCTGGCTAAAGAAGCTTCGGCTTCGGTGTAGTATTGGTTATCGAGTTTACGCTGAATATTACTTTTATATGCAAGACCAAATTTACCGATACTTGTCTCATCATTATGTACAGCACACCCAGACATAAGAAAAACACTAATTAATGATATAGCAGCTATCTTTTTCATCTTACCTTCCCCCATTAAATACCAACGACACGCTCTGGTGTTAAAATATAATAATGGCATGATTATTATAATTGAATAGGATTATAATAAATGTTCTGTACAACATTTCCTACATAAGTAGGAATTACATACACGGAGGCCCTTCCGGGTAACCCCATGGGGGGGTTAATATATTTTTAATAGTATATTGAAGATGCCACTGTTTAGTTGAATATTAGGTATATGCTCTTTTTTGAAATTTACCTATGGCTACCGTTAACATTCACTGTCCCCATTGCAAGCTCCTGGTGGTAACCACTGAATCCTCTATACTTGAACTGATTTTTTATCCTCCGACTTTCATCCTGTTCTGACTCCACCTTTTCTTTTCTGCTCTACACTATCTACAGACCAATCATAAAGGCACATACGATCATGGCAGAATTTCCCGCCAGCTTACTGATTCTTAATGGCAAAAGTACTGACAATTTACCATTGCGCGAAGCAATTATGCTGTTGCGTGAGGAAGGAATGACGATCCATGTGCGGGTCACCTGGGAGAAAGGCGATGCCGCACGATATGTAGAGGAGGCCCGGAAGTTGGGCGTCGCAACGGTGATTGCCGGTGGTGGCGATGGCACCATTAATGAAGTTTCTACGGCGTTGATTCAGTGTGAGGGGGATGACATACCCGCGCTAGGAATTTTGCCATTAGGAACCGCCAATGATTTTGCCACCAGTGTAAGGATTCCTGAGGCACTGGATAAGGCGCTGAAACTGGCAATTGCCGGTGACGCCATTGCGATAGATATGGCGCAGGTCAACAAACAAACCTGTTTTATTAATATGGCGACAGGCGGATTTGGGACGCGTATTACCACAGAAACGCCGGAAAAATTAAAAGCCGCGCTGGGTGGCGTCTCTTACATCATTCATGGCTTAATGCGCATGGATACTCTGCAACCGGACCGTTGTGAAATCCGCGGTGAAAACTTTCACTGGCAAGGTGACGCCCTGGTCATTGGTATTGGTAACGGGCGTCAGGCCGGTGGCGGTCAGCAATTGTGCCCGAACGCGTTAATTAACGATGGCTTGCTGCAACTGCGCATTTTTACCGGCGATGAAATTCTTCCGGCTCTCGTATCAACATTAAAATCTGACGAAGATAACCCGAATATTATCGAAGGCGCTTCGTCGTGGTTTGATATACAAGCCCCACACGAAATCACTTTTAATCTTGATGGCGAACCGTTGAGCGGACAAAACTTTCATATTGAAATACTTCCGGCGGCGTTGCGTTGTCGATTACCACCAGATTGCCCATTGTTGCGTTAATCACACTATTCTCTCTTGAACCAGGGAGAATCCGTAATGCCGGATGCGGTATAAACACCTTATCCGGCATACAGAACAATACTACACCGTAATTAATTTTACCCGTGTCTTCTGCAATGCCAGTTTATCCACCTCTGACACGGCATCATCGGTAATAATAATGTCAATTTTTTCGATTGGGAGTACCTGATTAAAACCGCGACGGTTAAATTTCGATGAATCGAGAACGGCAATCACTTTATTAGCGGCTGTGACCATCGCCCCGCTAATCGAATAACCTTCATTAAAGGTCGTAATACCATTAACCGCATCAATACCATCAGCACCGACAAACATTAAATCGGCATTAATATCCTGCAATGAACGCTCGGCAATGGAACCATGCATCGAGCGCGTTTTATGGCGGGCGGACCAGAGTAATGTCTTTATTTTCGGAAAGGGCAAACGCCGCCGGGAGACTGTTGGTAATCACCGTGATATTTTTGGCGGTCATTAAACCTTCGGCGATAAGCATTGTCGTACTTCCGCTGTCGAGAATAACGGTCATCCCTTCGTGGATCATTTTGACTGCCGCTTGCGCTATTCTGTTTTTTGGCGCACTGGCGAGCTGAAATCGCTCTTTAAACCCAACTTCCTGGGTCTCGGTTTCACTATTACCGGACATTATTTTCGCCGCACCGCCATGAAAGCGCGTAACCACGCCTTTTTGTTCGAGAAAGCGCAAATCGGCACGGATTGTCGCTTCCGAGGCAGCAAATACTCCCGCCAGATCCTGAACAAGCACGGTTCCCTGTTCATTCACTAATTGGATGATCTTATTCCTTCGCTCGAATGAATTCATCGTCATTTACCCATATTCAATTGTGGCTAGTGTAAACGAAGGGGGACCATTGGTGAATGATCTGTTTTGCACAATACCGGGCCAGCATCACGCTGGCCCGCGGTTTCAGGGAATAAGCAACACTTTGCCCGGCATAGCATTACGAGCGATGTCACGCACCGCCTGGGCGAAGCTTTCAAAGCTTCCACGGTGAGCGATTAATGGCTCCAGGCTTAACTTACGTTCTGTCAGCAACCGGCTCGCCGTTTCCCACTCCTGCCCCGGCCAAGGGCTGGAGTAGTTCATCCAACTGCCGATAACCGTCAGCTCTTTACGCAATATTTTGCCAAACGTTGCCGATATTAAATGCAGATCCTGATGCAACGTGCCCACCAGCGCCAGTTGGGCATGAGGACCGGCAATCTCTACCGCCAGTTCGACAGTTTGCGGTACGCCAGCCGTCTCGAGGATAAGCTGATTAAAGCGCAGCTCGCGTAAAACGCCCTGCATTTGCGGCGCGCTCATTTCAAGGCTGTTAAATGTTTGCATCGCACCGAAAGATTTTGCCAGTGCCAGTTTTTCTGAGCTAATGTCGATAGCCGTCACACTCTTTGCTCCCAGCGCGACAGCGCACTGAATAGCCAGCAGGCCAATGGTTCCGGCACCAATAATAATAACGTTTTTATTCTCACAACCTTGCGCTAAATGAAAAGCATGCAGGCCAACGGTAATCGGTTCAATAAAAGCCCCATCCTCAATAGGCATATCCGTGGGTAGAGCAAAGACATTTTTTCGCTTAACGACAATATATTCAGCAAATCCACCATCACGCCGTGAGCCAATAAAATCATATTTTGCGCACTGGGAATAAAACCCTTTCAAACACTCTGGACAAGTAAAACAGGGTAATAACGGCACACAGGCAACCGCATCGCCAGGGTGTAAATCATCAACACCGGATCCCACCGCATCAATATAGCCGCTAAATTCATGGCCTAACGTTATTGGATAATAATGTGCACCATTTTTAAATATCCTGGGTAAATCGGAACCACATAAGCCCGAGCTGGCAATTTTTACCCGTACCTCATCCTGATGTTTAATTTCAGGAATGACGCTTTCTGCAACGCGCACGATACCATCAGTATCATTCACCACTGATTTCATAAAAACTCCTGATTGTTAAGGGGGATAAACTCCCCCTCAGGTAAAAATTATTCTGCGAGAACGGCTTTCTCTTGTTTAATAAAACCACACGCTCTACGCCAGGTCATGAAAATACCGGTAAGATAAATGGCACCGATAATAATGAAACCGGGAATATTTTGCGGGGAGAAAACCTGAATCAGTAACCAGGTAATGGGAGAACCGCCCTGATCCATTGAAGCCACCATACCCCCGGCTTTTAACGCCCCAGCATTAGCCGCCAGTTGGGTGTGCAAACCAATAGTTTGCGTCGCGATCCACAGGGTGATGCTCATAATGATGACACCCGAGATTAAGGTGCGGAACAGATTTCCACGATGCACCGCGACCGCCATCGCCACAAAGAAGCCGATGGTGGCAAGGTCGCCAAACGGCAGCACCTGATTACCCGGCACACAAACAGCAATTAAAATGGTGAGAGGGATAAAAATCAGGCTTGCCGATACCACCGCCGTATGCCCCAGCAGCAACGCCGGATCAAGGCCAATCAGGAACTCCTGACCGCCGAACTTCGCCTGTAAACGACTACGGGCCTGCTTAGCGATGGGCGTTAAACCATCCATGATAGGTTTAATCACCCGTGGCATCAGCAGCATAACTGCCGCCGTTTTTACCGCCAGCTGCAATACACCTTTGACATCGTAACCCGCGAGGATGCCGATAATCAGCCCCATCACAAAACCCACGGTGACAGGCTCGCCAAACGGACCAAATTTGCGCTGAATATCGTCGGCGCTAAATTTAATACGGTTAACGCCTGGGATTTTCTCGATGATAGCATCCACCAGCACCGCAATTGGCCCCAGATACGCCGACGTACCGTGCGGAATAGCAATGCCTTCCAGCTCAAAGAAATTTCGGGTATCGCGGGCAAACCAGTCGCCGAGCTTATAAACAAACGCCGCGTGAATTACCACACCCGCCATCCCTATCATCCATGAACCGGTTGCCAGATGCAGCAACGCGCCGGTGAAGGTCATATGCCAGATATTCCAGATATCAACATTTACCACCCGCGTCATACGGGTCAGTAGCATCGCCACGTTAACCAGAATCGCAATCGGAATCGCCACTAGCGCAATTTGCGACGCCCAGGTCATTGGTGAAGAGCCCGGCCAACCGACATCGACCACATGCAGATTCAGGTCAAAATTTTCCGCCATCGCTTTCGCCGCCGGACCAATGGAATCCAGCATTAAGCCAATCACAAGGCCAATGCCAACAAAGCCAATCCCGATATGCAGACCCGCTTTAAAGCAATCGCCTGCCTTCATGCCTAATATTTTAGAAAAAATAATGATGACAATCGGCAGCATCACCGTAGGGCCGAGGTCGAGAATATAACGCATGACTTCTGAAAACATAGGTCACCCCTGTAAGATAGTCAGAATTTTATTTTGTAATGCTTCGATACCGACACCAGAAACAAAAGGCATGCCGTGAACTAACGGAATATCGCCAAAACTACGGTCAACTTTGGCGGTAGTACATATCAAATGCACGCCATCCATATAGGTCTCTATTTCATTAACCCGACACTGGATTAATTCAACAGGAATATTATGACTCTGACACAACTCTTTAATTTCTTCCGCCGCCATCGTAGAGGTCGCAACCGCGCCTCCGCAAGCGACAATAATCTTGCGTTTCATAAATAGTCCTTTTTATTGTTACAGAGGGATTTATTCGTCTGAATCTAAAACATACTTTGTGAAGTATTCCTTTAACTGAGTTTCAGGAAGAGTAATTAGTGTCTCGACGATCTCGGGCTGTTGTAACTTGCCAAATAAACAGCGTAAAAGTTTCAATTGCTGCTGCGGATTTTCCACAATCAACGCAATAACCAACGATACCGCCACGTCATTATCATCATCCGCTTGCTGAAAATGAACTTTATTTGTTGGCCTTAACAGATAAATGGCTGACGACTTAGCATGAATCGCCTCACAATGCGGTATTGCAATGGCGTGCTGCTCAAGCATTATCCCGGTAGGGAATTCTGCTTCTCTGGCAATTAATGCCTGTGGCCAGGTATCATGAACCACACCTTTCGCGAGCATCTCATTACCGATATGGGTTAAAACTTCGCTACGATCGACAAAAGAAATTCCGCTACGAACAAACAGGTTAGTCATATACCGTCCTTATTCCGCACAGCCGTAGCGATAGGCGCGCAAAACATCATAAATTTTATCCATAATCAACTGATGCGGTATTGCTGATAATTCCCCGGACTGAATGCGTTCAAATTGTTTAGGAAGATACTGACTAATCATGCCCAGAGGGATTTCCATGCCTTCCAGATTCACCATCATCGTTTCGACGCTATTTTTAATCCGACTATGCGGCCAGTAATAACGAATACGATCCGACAGGCTGTAACGAATATCCAGTAATGAATCGTTAAAACCCGGGCGATAATATTTCTTCCAGTACTGCGGTTCGTCGAGCATCACTTCTTCAATTACAGCCAGGCAACCGCTGCGATTTTCGGGGGCGATAAGTTCCTGCTCAATTTGTGCCAACGCAAATATCGCCTCACGTAAAGCAAAGGTTAATGCGGGACCGACTTTCAATATTGCAAAGTGATCGCGGACTAATTCCCAATAAGCCGTCCGGGTCTGGTAATCGGTAGAATGTGCTTCATAAACCATTCGGGTGTTTTCTATCCATTGCGCCAGCGGCTGTGCTTCCTGCGGCTGATAATGGATAATATTGCTGTGATCAAATTCCACGCCTGGCTGCACCACAATGGCAATCACGCGTGTTAACGCCTCTGCCAGCCCACGGGCAATAAAGGCCTTTTGATGCGTACGTAAAGTATTGGCGGCATCTTCAACATGGCTGATGTGTACTGACTGAATGGCGCTGGCCTCACCGCCCGGAACCGGCACTTCGGTGCCAATGACATAGCTCAGTTGCTCACTCTGGCAATCTGTCGCCACACTTTCCGCAGCAAAGCAAAGCACAGCAGCTCGTTCCGCAACCGTTTCTGGTGCTAACGGTATGGGATCCCCCGCGCAGGACATTGACGCATCAAGATGAATTTTACTGAAGCCGGCACGAACATATGCCTTTACCAGCTCGACGGATTTTTCCATCGCCGCATCCGCATTTTCTTGCTGCCAGCAGTTTGGCCCCAGATGGTCGCCGCCGAGAATAATGCGTTCACGCGCAAACCCAACTCTATCGGCAATCGCAAAAACAAATTCGCGAAAGTCTGCCGGTGTCATTCCGGTATAACCGCCAAATTGATTGACCTGGTTTGACGTTGCTTCAATCAGCACTTTGCGCGTGCTGTTGCGATCAAATGCCAGCGCCGCTTCGATAACCAACGGATGGGCAGAACAGACTGAACATATGCCAATATGTTCACCAGCTTTATGCCGGGCAATTAACGTTTTCATGTTTTTTCCTTGTTAAATGGCAGGTGCGTTATGCCCTGCCCTCGCAGCCACAATCGGCAATCACTTTGCTCACCACATCGCGCATTGCGGATTTAGCCGACTGCAAATAATCCCGGGGATCGGTCGCTTCGGGGTGCTCGGTCAGGTAATTTTTTAACGCCTGCGAGAAGGCATTTTTCAGCTCCGTTGCAACGTTGATTTTGCATATCCCCAGTTTGATGGTTTGCTGAATATCCTTAGTCGATAACCCTGACGCGCCATGCAGCACCAGCGGTAAGTTCACCCACTGGCGAATGTTCTCCAGTCGAGAAAAATCAAGCACCGGTGCGCTGGCATACATACCATGAGCCGTGCCGATGGCGACCGCCAGGGAATCAATCCCGGTTGCCTCGGCAAATTCACGCGCCTGAACGGGGTTGGTGTACAACGCATCGGCTTCATTGACTTGCACATCATCTTCCTGGCCGCCAAGTTGCCCCAGCTCCGCTTCGACGCTGACATCAAAGCGATGGCAAAAATCCACCACCTCTTTGACCCGTGAAATATTTTGCGCAAAAGGCAAATGCGAGGCGTCAATCATGACTGAGCGCACGCCAGAACGAACCTTCTGAGCGATATCGTCAAATTTCGTGTGATGGTCGAGATGAATTGCCAGTGGATGGGGATATTGTTTCGCCATCGCGCTGACCAGCGCCAACAGATTTTCTGTACCAGCATGAGTAAATGTGCCAGGCGTTCCGGCGATGATGACCGGTGCATGCAGGTTGGCAGCGGTTTCTACCACCACTTGCATCGTTTCGAGATTGTGAATATTGAATGCCGGAACCGCATAACCGCCGCGCTGTGCGTTGTTCAGCATCTGCTTTGTCGATACCACGTACATTTTCATATCCTGTCGTTTACTTTCGATTTCAAAACATAATGAAATGATTTGTTTTCAAATGTCGAGATAACGATCACAAAAATGACAATTCGAAAATTAA
>OATU01001188.1_pt1 | contig 17104 bp, 10 predicted proteins | sample 1516711 | NCBI WGS metagenome assembly OATU01 (sample SAMEA2579971, study PRJEB22360) | human gut metagenome | biome: human gut; feature: human-associated habitat; material: faeces | place: Denmark | collected 2008/2010 | reverse complement strand
GCTGACGCTCCAGAACGCTCCGCTTCGCTCGCTCATCATTTACATACTGAAGCTGATATAATGGAATTAAAATTTGAAGGTAATGTTCCAGATAAACATATGCCTGATATTATGAAACGCCAGTATCAGAATCTTTTATTTCGTGTTGCTGATGGTGATATGGATATAAATGATATGAGGGATTCTATGATTCAGGAGTTTACAACTGGATTTTATAAGTGGAAGAGAGAACCAGTAAGTATATATGTGGACTATTTAATCACTCATAATGGACTTACAGAAAAATAATTTTATTGTTTTATATGTGTTTTAGCACAGAAAGGATATATAAATGGCTAAAGTATTTACTTCATGGAGTGCTTTAGAATCTGCTTTACAGAAAGAAGTATCTGACGCTACAGAGGAAGTTATAGACAATTCTATAGATACACTTTTTAAGAATGTAGATATGTTTTATTCTTCTGAAGAAGGAAGATATATCAGACAGGGGCATCTTGCAGCTTCTCCTGAATCAGAGTTTCATGGTGGAGGTTCTGTTTCTTCTGGTGAAATCAGACTGAATACAGGTTACACTTATGTTCCTTCTGGACGCAGTACACAGCAGATTTATAACTATGCTGAAGATAATGGATTGTTAGGTCATGGTGGTTTTTGGAACAGAACTATGACTGCTATTCCCGGATATATCCAGAAGTCTTTTGGCAGCAGATTTAGATAAAAATTGAATATAGAATATACAAATATTATAGAAGATAAGGAGATTTATTATTATGTCAAAAAGAAATTTAACAAATATTATTAAGGATATGAACCAGTATAATCCTAGTTACTCAAAATCAGGTAAATTAATATGGCATGAAATTAGTGAATATAGACCTAAAATTGAATTTAAAACTATTAGTATAGATAAGCTTAAAACATATAGTTATACTATTGACACTGAGCTTTTAAGAGCATCATTAGAACAGTATATGCGTACAAATGAATTGATTCCAATACAGATGCGTTTATATGATAATTTAGTACAATCAGGACATGAACAATTAATACTGGCAGAAACTATGGGGATTACAGAAATTCCGTATATTGGCTGTTATGATGGTTCAATTAATCATAAGCCATATCAAGACAAAACGTGTGTTATTACTGATTGTGAAGGTAATCCAATTTATGTTGGATTGGAACAGTATGAAAAAATCAAAGAATGTATTATTATGTGTAAGAAATTAGGATTAAGAATGGAGATTTTACCTGTATATCGCTTTAGAATTTATAATATTAAAACGGGCAGGCAAATAAAATATACTGGTGGAGAAGAAGCAAGATTAAAATATTTATATAATTTTTTGAAGATTATGCTTGCCGAAAAAGAAGGTAAAGGTGATAATAAATAATGGCTGAAGATTTCAGAGCGAGAGTTACAGGAGAGCTTGACCTGTCAGAAGCCGAGGGCAAATTACAACAATTCTTAAATAACAAAAATAAACTCAAAATAGATGTAGAATTAAATCAAAATTCAGCAAAGAAATTAAGTTCTTCAGCAAAGAAATTAAGTTCTGATATTGAAAAGGGTGTGAAGCAGACAAAGCTTGACACCTCTTCTATTTCAAAACAGTTAGCAGATTCTTTTAACATTTCAGACAAGCATATTATCAATCAGATTAAATCCCAGTTAAATTCTATGGTGGCTACGCTCAGTAAAGCATGGAACGGTACAGACTTTCATGTTACCGATAAAGGCTTTCAGGATTTCTTTGGTGGTATCGAACCGTTAAAAAATACCCTGTCCGATCATGCAAAACTGGTACAGGGTGCTACTGGTATCTATGATAAGTTCTTTGATTATTTCAAGGACAAGCAGATCTTTATATCAGATGCCCTAAAGGATGCGCTAGATACAGATACCTACAAGGAACTGCTGCAAGAGAATATCGGTAAGATCACCCGTGACGCATCAAAAGGTGTGGATATCAGTTCTATCTGGGGTGAGATGAAATCACTGTTTCCTGAACATTTTTCAGATGATATCATCAATCAGGCAGATCAGTTATTACATACGTTTGATCTGGTAAAGAAAGCCCGTGAGGATATGACAAAGACTATATCCTATGCAGATATGGATTCTCAGATGAAACAGTCAGTGGATGATTTTGCATGGCAGCAGGCTTCTGATTCTGCGGAAATGATTATGAAAAATCTGAAGAATAACATTCAACAGGCTTCAGAAATCAGTAAAACAACTATTGACCTTGATGTAAATATTAATACGGACAAGATTACTTCTGATATCAGAAATGCCATTAAAAATGCAGGGAACATGGCAGAAGAGCCTGTGCCGATTGAGTTAAAAATCAATGAGGAGCAGCTTATTTCTTCTCTCCGGTCAGCGATCAACAGACTTGCATCCGGGGATGAACCAGTAAAAGTAGATGTACAGGTGAATAAAGATTCCCTGAAATCAGAACTACAGGCTGCTTTATCTGATGTGGAGTTACCTGTTGATATCAAAGTGGATGCAGACAGTCTGACAGACGAGATCAGGGCAGCAGTCAACAGTATTACAGATCTTGAGGTTGATCTTCATGTAAATACCAATGCTGTCCGGGATGAAGTAGACAATACCGTAAATACAAGTGGTATCACAGTTCCTATGGGACAGGGAAATATTCCGAACCTGTATGCTTATCAGCAGATGTTAAATAACATCAATGCAGCAGGAGCAAGAGGACAGTCGGTATTTCAACGGTTCGGTGGAAGCCTGAGAGAAGCCTTTAGTACCTTTACTATGGCGGATATGCTTCAGGACGGTATTTATAAAATCATAGATGCAGGAAAGCAGGGACTTGAAACTGTCAAAGAGTTTAATGATCTGAAAACAGACCTTGCTATGGCTACTGGTGAGGGGAAAGCTTATGTAAATGACCTGATGAAAAGTTACAATGATCTGGGACAGGAGTTAGGCTCTGTTACCTCAGAGGTAGCATCTTCTGCGGACAGTTGGCTGAGACAGGGGCGTACTATGGCTGAAACAAATCAGCTTATTCAGGATAGTATGGTGTTAAGCAAAGATGCACAGATGGATTCTGAACAGGCTTCAAAAGTGTTGACTGCTACCTTGAATGGTTTCCAGTTAAGCGCAGATCAGGCAGGACATATCAATGATGTATTGACAAGTATTGACCTTCAGTCTGCTTCTGATGCCGGGGGAATTGGTGAATCACTTTCCAGAACTGCATCTATGGCAAATAACGCAGGAATGAGCCTTGAAAAAACAGCAGCTATTATTGCAACTGTAAAGGATGTTACACAGCAGAGTGATGCAGTTATAGGTACTTCTATTCGCTCAATTCTTTCCAGAATGAACAACATTAAAGTTGGTAAATTCGTAGATGATGAGACAGGCGAACCTTTAAATGATGTGGAAAAGGTTCTTGATAAAGTCGGAATTTCCATGCGTGATATTAACGGACAGTTTCAGGATTCCGAGCTTACGATAGATTCTATAGCGGATAAGTGGAGTACATTTGATAAGAATACACAAAAGGCAATCGCTACAGCTGTAGCAGGAACTCGTCAGATTAACAGTTTTATTGCTATGATGGATAACTGGGACAAAGTACAGTCTCTTACAGATGCAGCTTTTCATTCAGACGGTACAGCACAGAAAAAGTTTGAAGAAAACTATATGACTTCTTTGGAAGCTAAGACAAATGCCCTAAAAGCAAGTATGGAGAATCTGGCTACAACAGTGGTATCGGACGATATGTATGCAGGATTCCTTGACGGGGCAAAAGCAGTAACCGATTTTGTAGCCCAGACGGATTTACTTCAGGCATCCCTTGCAGGACTGGGAGCAGCAGGCGGAGCTTTTGCCCTGAACTGGATTGGTGACATGATACAGGGATTCAGTGATCTTTCCTCTGCAATGGATATTGTAAAGGCTACGAATATCACAGATGATGCTTTTGAAGGTCTGTTAAATCTGACACAGGGATTGTCAGAATCACAAACAAAACTTGTGTTATCCTCAAAGGCTTTATCGGATGCTCAGAGAATTGCAATCCTTATGGGACAGGGAATGTCACAGGCGGAAGCACAGTCAGCAGTAGCAGCTATGGGACTTGCATCTGCACAGGGAGCAGCTACCGCATCCACAGTAACGTTATCCGGTGCATTAAAAGGATTATGGGCTACATTGACTGCAAATCCTCTGATCTTAATTGCAGCCGGGGTAACTGCTGCCGTTGCTGCTGTTTCTGCATACAATAACTCTGTTCAGGAAGCGGTATCATCTGCAAGGGAATCCGGTAATGCATGGGAGGAAAGCCATAGTTCTTTACAGGATAATGTAACTAAAATTGAAGAACTTCGTGCAGCTTTAGAATCTGGTACTTTATCCGAACAGGAAGCGGCACAGGCAAAAAGTGAACTGTTATCCATACAGGAATCCTTATCAGAATCCTATGGAAATCAGGTGGAAGGGATTGACCTTTTAAATGGTTCATTAACAGAGCAGCTTGCTTTACTGGATAAAGTTGCTCAGAAAGAAGCAGAAACTTTTAAGAATGAGAATAAAAAGGGGATTGACAAAGCCCGGACAGAAATGGAGAAAGACCGCCATACGTATTTAGGGCAGTTTACCGAGGATGGTTCTGAGCAGTCAAAAGCAATCAAAAAGTCAGTGGAAAAGCTACAGGATGCGTATGGTAAGGAAGTTATCAAGCTGTCAGAGGGCATGGAAGGAACCGGGGCAATCCGGATTGATGTGGATGCAGATGCGTCTACTGCAAAAGAAGCCCTGAATGATTTTATGTCAGAAATGGACAGCATCCAGAAACAATACGGGGAATCAGATGTTATCTCTTCTATGATAGACCGTGCTTCTGGTGGCTTAACAGAAGTAAAAGGGGTTCTGGATGAATATCAGGATCTCTACCAACAGGCACAGAAAGCAGAGCTTCTTTCGGATGATCGTTTATTTAAAGCGGACGGGAAGAAACAGACTGCTTCGAAATGGCTGTCCGATTATGCCAAATCCATAGAAGCCTATAACAAAGCAGTGGCAGAAGGGGATAATACTGAAATCACACAGGCAAAATCACAGTTTGATGCGATAGATGCAGCTATGTCAGGGCTTGCAGACGGTAAAATGTCCGCCTATGCCGACCAGATCGAAGAAGTACGGTCACAGTTAAATGAAACAGCCATTGCTACGGATAAATTTAATAAAGCGGTAAAAGGTCAGGATTCTTCTGAGTTTGGAAAAGGTGTTTCTGAAACAGCAACAGCTTTAAAAGAGCTTTCTTTATCCGATACAGATTTTAAGTATGCATTTGAGACAGATGGAATACAGGACGGGGAAGAAGCGGTACAGTCTATGGTTCAGGCTGCTGTTGATTGTGGTGTGATCTCGGACACCTCTGCATCTTCTGTAAATAATCTTGTTTCTATGCTTGTGCAGTTAGGGGTGATATCCAGTAGTACAGGTTCACAGGTAGATGCTGCATCTGATGCAGTAGCCGGACTGTCTGCGGAAGCAGAAGCTGCGAACAGTGCATTATCCGGTATTCAGGCAGCAACTTCTTTATTGACTTCCCAGAGTGCAGGAAAATCTATATCTGTCGATGATTTTAATTCTGAGGAATTAAAGGATTATACGTCAGCCCTTGAATATCATAACGGGGTATTACAGTTAAATGCAGATAAAGTCAGGGAACTTCAGAAAGCACAGGCAGATCAGGCAATTCAGCAGAACGACAATCTGAAATTAGAAAAGCAGTCCCAGTACATGCAGAATATCGTAGAGATTGAAGAGCTACAGGATGCATTAAGAGGACTATCGGATGCCAAAGGGGAACAGGCAGAAACCATACAGTCAAGTATTGATGCACTTCTGACAGAGAATGATTCCATTGTAAACCAGTGTTCACAGCTGGATTTATTGTCTGCATCCCTGAGAGAAGCAACCGGAGCATATCAGAACTGGCTTGATAAGCAGAATACCTCAGAATCCGGGGATATGTTTGATGATGCACTGGGAGCCATGCAGCACATTGATGATACCACGCAGAACACAGATTCGGAGTATTATGGACGTATTGGACGGGAATCGTATCAGGCAGCAGTGGAGTTTATCATACCGGAATCCATAGACGGGCAAAATGCAGAAGCCGTACAATCCTATATGGATTCCATTGAACATTATTTTACCCATGATGCAGACGGGAACCGGATGGGGCTTGATGTTGCAGAGTTTTGTCAGAGCGCAGTCGATCAGGGATTAATGACGATTGACGAAGCAAGCGGACAATATCAGATTGCAGGACAGACAACCATGCAGGATTTTGTAGACGGTCTGAACCTGTCTATGCCAATGGTACAGGCATTTTTCGGAGAAATGGAAGAGTTTGGAGGTCAGTTTTCATGGGCGGATGAAGCAATTAAGACTTTCGGTGATCTGGGGATGGCAGCAGGAGAAGCAAAAGCAAGGATTGAAGAAGCTTCCGGCGGTACTGGTATGGATATCCAGATTGATGTGTCAGATATCGAAACCACAGAGGGTAAAATCTCTGCTCTGGAACATACCATTTCCCAGATGCAGGATTATAAAGGGACAGTAGGGCTTGACGCTTCACAGGTAGAGGATGCCAATACCATTATCCAGTATTGTATCACGCAGAAACAGATGTTAGAAGCTCCGGCGGTTATGTCGGTAGATACTTCTCAGGTAAGCGGAGAAATCGGCAATGCAATCTCATTATTGCAGCAGTTTCAGCAGACACAAGATACTATGGAATTACAGGCTGCTATTGGTGCGGATACTTCTGAAGCAGAAGGGAAACTGAATGGACTGGTAGGAGAGATACAGGCATTATCCCCGGAAGTAAAAGCCAAGTTGGGAATTGACGGTACTTCTGTAGCAAGTATTCAGGCTTCCATACAGGGACTTACTCCTGAAGTGATGGTAAAAGCAGGAATTGATTCTTCTGAGGTGGATGCTTATGCAGCTCAGGATAAAAAATCTAGTGGTACAGTCAAATGGAAAAATGATACGGCAACCGTGGACGCATGGGCGGCAGAAAACCATACTTCCAATGGTACAGTGATATGGGGTAACAACACAGCAGCAGTTAAAACAAGTTTTTCTGCTGAAGGTGTCGTTCATTGGACAAATACCACTCCTCCCTCTGGTGGCGGTCATAGTGTGAATGGAACGGCTCACGCAAACGGTACAGCCCATTATCCGCATTTAGTAGGTCATGCCAATGCAAAAGGAAACTGGGGAACAAAAACAGGAGGAACAACACTGGTCGGAGAACTGGGACGGGAGATTGTAGTAGACCCTTCTTCCGGTACATGGCATACGGTAGGGGATAACGGAGCAGAGTTTGTTCATATCCCAAAGGGCAGTATTGTATTCAATCATCTTCAGACAGAAGCACTTCTCGAAAGAGGTTTTGTTACTGGCAGGGGAATGGCAAAAGCTTCCGGTTCTGCAATGGTTACTGGTGGTATTTCGATTGGACAGGCACATCTTGCTTCCGGCAACAAACCATCTTCCAACAATTCTACACATTCCAATACCACTTCCTATAACAACAATACAGGCGCAGTCAACAGCAATACAAAGGCTACCAATGACAATACCAAAGCAGCCAAGAAATCCACACAGGTATTTGACTGGGTTGAGCGCAGGTTGAAATATTTCGCCGACAAAACAAAAGCGATTGCTGACAGCATCAATGATTATATTTCATCTTCACAAAAAAAGAGCCTGTTACAAAAACAGATCTATGCGACCAACAGTGAAATGCATGTCAATTACCGGTCTGCCAGAGCTTATTACAGCAAAGCCCAGTCACTAGGACTAAGCTCAAAAACCAGAAAGCTGATTGAAGAAGGACGATATACTCTTGATGATATCGACACTTCCACAGAATCCGGCAAGGCTCACTATGACAAAGTGCAGAAGTATATGAATTACTATGATGAATATACCAAATGCATTGATGCAGTGCGTGAGCTGAGAAATGAACAGGTTGAGCTGTATGCTCAGTGGGCGGCTATTCCAACCGAAGAAGCAGAGAAGAAAATTGACAAGCTGACACAGAGCTATAATGGACTTGCTGCGATTCAGGCACGTTTGGAAACCGCAGGTATGGGAGGTTCCGCACAGGCTCTTCTGATGACACAGCTTGATAATACCATGCGGTATGCAAACAACAATAAAAAGAAAACGGATGCGGAATTTAACAAGCAGAAAGACAGACTTCACAGTATCCAAAATAAGGAAGATAAGACTAAGAAAGCCGCAGATGCAGACAAGAAATCTTTAAACAGTGCTACAAATGCATTGAAAAAAGGTGCATCTTTAACAGAAGCAGAGAAAAAACGTGTAAACTCCGGTTTAAGTCTCAGCACAAAAGGATTGAAAGGCAAAAAGAAAACACTTGTTGAAAAATACAATGCTGCTTTAAAAAAGAGTAATTCTTCTAAGAAAGCTTATCAAAATGCCGTTTCTTATGGAAAGGGTGTCCGTGAGGATTATACTGCTGCCAAGGATGCAAAGCATACCAATGACACAATCTATCTGGAATACAAGAAAAACTGGGAAGCTGCAAAGAAAGCATATGATAAGGGTGATCCTCTTTCCTATCAGAATTATCTGGTCGATCAGGAGCTTGCTCTTCTGAAACAGCAGAATGATGCAAAGAATACCGCTTACCGTAAGGCAAACCAGAATACCCAGACTGCTACCAAGCGTAAAGATAACTATAAATCGAAACTGGATTCTGTAAAGAAGAAAGGTAAATCCTATAGTAAGAAGTATGCAAAGTATCTGACCGCAGAGCAGGAAAAACAGCTTGCAGCAGGTAAGAAGATCAATACGGACAATATCAAAAATGCAAACGTGAAAAAGATCATTGACCAGTATAACATTGACCTTCAGAACGCTATGAATAGTTACACTGCTGCCACTCAACAGTTGACTGCTGCACAGGAAGCCGAAGCGGAAGCTGCTGCAAATGCGGCTCAGTCTCAGGCAGAATATGCACAGGCACAGGTAGAAGCTGAGAAAACAAAATTTGATAATATCAAGAAATACTATGAACAGCGGATTGAATATCAGGAATCATGGAATAAGCTTTATGACAAACAGCGTGAGTACGACAAGACCCACGGTGACTACACTACTTCTGAGAGCTTTGACAAGCCGATCAATGAGATCAATAAAGCACAGAGACATCAGGAGGAAGCTGCCAAAAAGCTACAGGAACAGCTTAATAAAGCAGTAAAAGCAGGAACCATTAAGGAGTATTCGGATGAATGGCTTGAAATGAAATCTGAGATTGTGGATGCTCAGACAGCCGTTCAGGACTACGAGAATCAAATGGAACAGCTCAAACAGGAACAGATTCTTGTACAGTACGAAGAAATGTTTGACCGAGCGATTGAGAAAGCCGAGAAGTTTAAGGACAAGATCGAAGCAATCAACAGTCTTATTACCGAAGATATGATGTATGACTATGAAACCGGACATTTAACCGAGTTCGGAGCTTTATCTATTGTCCTGAACGCCAAACAGCTTGATACTTCTCTTACTGCCCTGAAAGATTATGTGAAGAAGCGTCAGCAGATCATGGATGATTTCAAGGCAGATAAATTCGGAGAGGAAACCTATGATAAGCTAATGGCTGAAAATGATGCAAGTCTGCAAGGTGCGTTAAAGGATGCACAGGCTTATCAGCAGGCTATTATTGGTATTATCAAAGATCAGACGCAGGCAGAACAGGATGCATTATTTAAGGTTATTGATGCCAGAAAAGATGCTCTTCAGAAAAAGAAAGATTACTATGATTATGATAAGACAATCAAAAATAAATCCAAAGAAATCAATCTGTTAAAACAGCAGATTGCTGCATTAGACGGGGTAACTGATGCACAGTCCAGAGCTGAAAAAGCAAGGCTCGAAGCTGAATTAGCAGAAAAACAGGAAGATTTTGATGATACAGTCAGAGATCATGTATACGAATTACAGGTAGATGGACTGGACGATCTCAAAGACCAGTTATCAGAAGATTTTGAGAAATGGTCACATGAACTGAGTGCAAACCTTGATAAAATGTCACAGGCTATTGCGGACGCTGTAGCAAACGTGGGAGGTAATACTGCGGATGCTCTTAATTCGATTGCAAAGATTCTGGAACAGTTTGGAATCAATGCAGGAGATATGGGTATTACTCAGGGTGATCTTAATGTGTCAGATATGTCAAAATACCGGAAGGGAAAACTTGTTGGTGAAGATGTACTTGCAGTCACTAATGACAGAGGATGTGAGATTGTCATTACCAAGCAGGGGATTAAATCCAATGACGGAGTGATTCCAAATAATATAACTCCAAACAATATGAATGAAATACTTGAGGATATGGCTGCTTTCTGGCGCAATCCGAATTTCCCAACATATGAAGATATGTTCAGGATGAAAGCTACAGAAAGTAATAAGTCTAGTACAAACATTGTAAATGTCAATTATGATGGTCCGATGTTACAGGTTCAAGGAGATTTAACAAAATCAACGTTGCCAGATCTTCAGACGATTTGCAAAGAAGCTAGTAAATATACACAAAACGAAATGCGTAAAAATCTAAAAAGGTTTGGTTGATAACCGACCTTATTTATCAGGACGCTACTCTCTCACCGGAGTAGTGTCTTTTCTTATATAATGACAGGTTTTATTTTATGAGCTGCGTATCTGGTTTGGGTATGCAGTTTTTCTATATAGATATCATCTAAAAAATAAGGAATACAAGGAGAATTAAAGCATAAACGAAACATGGGTAAAAAAGCATTATATGAAAGGAGAATGTTGCCATAGTGACACTTTTATTGGATATATGGAAAATGGTTAATCATCCTCTTTTATTTTTACGTGTGGCTGCGTGTTGTTATGGCAGTACATATAAAAATAATGGTGAATTACACAAAACCGACAAGAGAACAGAAATATAACCTTTTAAATAATATGAAAACACGTTGTTATAATCCAAACTATCATAAAGTTAGACCGGATTATAAAGAATGTAGCGTATGTGATGAATGGCTCGACAATCATATAGCATTTTATGAATGGGTAGATCATAATTACTATAAAATCAAAGGTGAGCAGTCTGTACAGTTGGATAAGGATATTTTGGTTCCGGGAAATAAAGTATACAGCCCTGATACCTGTATTTTTGTACCGCAATCCATTAATGATTTATTTATTAATGTTCATGGATGGAAAAAGAACGGACTTCCTGTAGGAGTTACTTATTCTAAGAAAACAGGTAAATACAGAGCTACAATCAATAAATCATATGATAGTGTGGACGGCAAGAAGAAATTGACAGTTTTAGGTTATTATGAGACACCACAGGAAGCCTATGAAGTATACAAGCAGCATAAAAGAGCCGAGATCATATACATAGCAGATTCATATAAAAACGTGATTCCTGATAAATTGTATCAGGCTATGATAAATTGGAAGTTTGATGAATATAAGTTTATAAAAAATATAGAACAGGCAGCAGGATAAAATTTTCTGCTGCTTATTTTATGGAAAATAGACAGGAGATATAAGGAATATGAGTGATGCGGAATTATTGAAATTCATGGAGGACAATGGTATGATTGACCTGTCATGTGTGAGAAAACAGAAGGCAATGGTAGACAGAAAGCGATATTTAAGCAATCATCCATACAAAATATGGCAAGGAAAGGACGGATATTGGAGAACATACTTACCCGATAAAGAAAAGGGTAGAAAAATGATTAAGAAGAATACTAAAAAAGAAGTTGAGGACATAGTAGTTCAATATTATCGAGAAAAGGAAGAGAGAACCTTTAAAATATTATTCCATGAGTGGGAACAGCAGCAAGAAAAATACGGAATATCTGGTAATACCATACAGAAATATAACTCTGATTACAAGCGTTTTTTTGAAGGGACAAAATTTGAACAAATGAATGTAAAAGACATAACCGAAGAAGATATAACTGAATTTATGGTATCTCAGGTAAAGAAAAAACGCTTAAAGGAAAAAGCAGGAAAAGCTTTATGGGGCTATGTTAATGGGACGTTTAAATATTCACGTAAGCATAAAATAATACACGAAAATCCATGTGACTACGTGGAAAAAAGAATATTTTCTAAATTTTATGACAAGTCCAAAGGAAGTGTACAAAAAAGAACACTTAACAAAGTGGAAATCGTAAAGTTGTTGGATGAGCTTAAAAAGAGTCATATTGATAAGCCTAGTTATATTCAGAGTTATGCTGTTGAGCTTGCTATTTATACAGGAATGAGAGTAGGAGAATTAGCAGGATTAAAGTGGGAGAATATTTTGAATGAAGAGGGTATTATAAGAATTTGTCAATCTGAAAAATATGACAGGAAAACTAAAGAATTTTATATTGATTGTACAAAAAATGGAGAAGAGAGAGAATTTCCAATATCGAAAGAAATAGAAGCAATACTATTAGCAGTGAAAAAAATAGAAATGGAATATGGATTTATCGGAGAATATGTATTTCAGAATAAAGACGGAAGAGTACACGCAAGAAGTATTTCTCATTGTATGAGATATAAATGTAAGCAAGCCGGAATTGATGAAAAAGGTATTCATGCATTGCGCCGAACTCTTAACTCTAAAATGAGATGTAGCGGAGTATCAGTGGTTATTGCATCATCACTGTTGGGTCATACAGAGGAAGTGAATGAAAATAATTATACTTACGATATCTCAGAAATGAAGTATAAAAAGGAGCTTATAGAAAAATTATCACGAGAAATCGGGTAGTGTAATCAAATTTGTAATCAAATGTAATCAAATCTGGCAAAATAAAAAACCGCGAAACCCTTGATTTTAGCTGGTTTTCACGGTTTTTAAAAGTGGACCTGGCGGGAATTGAACGAGCAAAGGACACCCAGAAACGTTGATTTTACAGACTTTTTCGTGTGAGCAAAATGTTTTGTAATCAAGCTGTAATCAAATAAAAATTACAAGGAGGAAATTTCTCATACATGACAAGTAATAGAATAATAGTATCTTTTTAGGGCTTATATGCTGTCAAATTAATAAGACAGTGTATAAGCCTTTTTTACTTTTATTTTGGAGCGGACATTGTTGAATGGACTGTATATGTTGGATTGATTCTAGGGGTGAATTTGGAGATTAAAAGCCTATATTATATAAAGCGGTTTGGCAGCATGAACGCAGATGCGAAAATTTTGTATTTTCCGGCAAATTAAAAAATTCGCATTGTAATGTTATCGTGAGAATATAGGAATTTGTTGTGATAAATCGTGTTTGCGTAGGAGTAATTGAGATCAGGAAAAACAGGACGGATTGTTATATTGCGAGAGGGTGAAATGTAATATTTAGTGGGATTGTTGTGGATGGCAGTGTTATTATATTTGAGTAGGAAAGAGGGGTGAACTGTGTGCTATTGGGTGTTTACTAGGCTTTTATATACAGTATATAATTATACCCGATTACGAAAAATGTACCACCATGGTGTAATACTAAAAATGCTTTATATTGCTGTGCGTTTTATGATGTTAAATACAAAAAAAGAATTAAATGTATAAGAAACAAAATACATATAATTATCTGATAATTTACGATAAGCAACACAGAGTTTATTAATTGTAAAAAGTATGATATTTTATATCATACCTAATTCATACTGAACCAGTAGGAATTTGTATTTTTGGTATCATCACGATTAATAGGACGAACAGAGCTTTCTTGCAATTACGGTTAATCATGCACAGATAAAATCCAGATATTATAACAGAAAATATAAAAGTGAGTAATTTTCCATAGGATACATAGAAAAATTATTAACGTTGAAATCCCTTACAACATATATCCAGAATATGAATTTGCTGTAAAATTTAATAAAAAAAGTGGTAAAAATCCCTTATTATATATGGGATAAATACCAACTTTTTTCGAGGACAAAATGCTGATTTTTCAAAGGGAGTTGTTCAGGTGCAATTTATTCCATATTCAATAATTCTTTTTTATATTTATAAAAACTTTTTCTGGAAATTCCTGCAAGAATAATGGTTTCTGTGTCATTTAATGCACCGCCAAAAGTTCTATTATGCTTTTTTATGATTTCTTTGGCTGCCAGTGACTTTTTCGTAACAAGCTTGGTTCCCGGTTTCTGTCCGATTTGTTTTCCTGCAAGTCTGGCTGTCATAATGCCCTCAGCGGTTCTTTGGTGCAAGTCCTGTACTTCTTTTTCAGCCTGTTCAAAAGCAAGCCGTATCTGCTCTTTCGCCAGTGCCAGAAGATACTTGTTTACTCCGTCCAGAATAAAGTCCACATTTGTTCCTGTAGTTGGTATACCGCCCTGCAAAGCTTTTTTATAAGTTTCTGTGTTGATGTGTGGCTCTTTCAGGAAAATCAAATTAATGCCTTTACAAAATAAATCTTCATACATTAAGAAGCCTTCTTCTGCATTTCTGGACATTCTGGAAACAGAATCAAAGACTATGGTATCTTCTGAATGTATTCTAACAAGTAATTTATCAAATTCTTTTCTACCCTGAAATTTTGTTCCGGTAAAAACTTCTCGTATAATTTCCGCATCAGGATAAAGTGACAGGATATTCCGCACCTGTCTGTCTATATTCTGTTTAGGAGTGCTGATTCTGGTATAGCCGTATATTTTACTCATAGCGCATTTACCTTTTTAAAATTATGTGGTAAATCTGAGGAGCGGTAAATTTACCACTATCCAGTAAGAAAAAAATACTTCTTTTACATAGGCATTTGCAGCAGTTTTACCACTTTTGCATGTATACGTCAGATTTACCACTATCTATTATAAAGTTCCTGCTGCATCTACTCATAGAATACAGCAGGAACGAACAGTTGACAAGTTACATTGCAATTAACATAATAATTCCTTTATATACAAGTTCATATGTATACTGATTTTGCAGAATGAACTGTACACAATAATCATTTATCAAATCAAGATGCAACATATATCTGGATATGTCCGGTCTAATGCCATACATATTCGAGATCATATCATTAGGTCTGTTTGCTTTTATCCAGTCACCTATTTTATCGTTTAAATCCCTTACAAAGCTGTTGTACCGCCTTTTGTCGGGATTCGTCATATAGGTATCTTCAGAAATCACCTGTTCAAGAGCATCAGAAGAAATCCCAATGATTTTACTTAAAGTATCAGAAGAGACTACTACACGCTCATATCCTGTTAATCCTGCCGGAACTGAAAACTGATTATTCATAATACAACATCCTCCCTATTGTTTATTCATTCTTGTGTTAAGCTTAGAAAAAATATCCTTATATTCATTCTGTGTACGAACCAGAGTATTCAAGATATCATTATCAACATCTTCAGGACATATAGCAGCAATCATTCTGTCAGTGAAATCAAACAGGAAATCAATATATTCCACATGTGATATCTGTCCGATAGACAGTAAAGCTTGCAGGAAACCACGTACAGAAGAGAGAGCAGTAGCAGGGGTTTCACTGTTATTGATCTCAGTAACCTGTTCGTCAATGAATTTCTCAATAGAAGTAACCGCTTTTTCGTGCAACATAAGTTCGTCCTCAGAGGATTCAATTTTGTTTTTGGTCTGCAAAAGCTTATTAAAATCAAGCTTTTTATATTCTTCAATGAAGTTCTCGTGTTCCATAAGGTCAGGATTAATCAGGAGCGCAGCCTTGTATCTGAACCGGATAACAAAATCATTCCCTTCATTTACTGTAATCTCGTTATAATCGACCATAGAGAAGATAAAGCCATAAAAACAGTCAAAAGCTCTCTGTGGTGTCAGTACGCCGTCTGCTGCCATTTGTAAAAAAGTTTCTTCTACGGAATTGATTTTTACCTCTGTCATGTTTAAAGTATTCTGTTTCATATTGGAATCCTCCTGTTAAATATTATATTTTTATAAGCATTACAGCCTATATGCGTAATTAATAACCAACTGCCGCCCAGTGAATAATCATTCCGAGCGGAAACCCTGTAAACAGCAAGGTAAGTACAATCCACTGGAAAAAGGTATTCAAGCTATGTACTATCTGTTTTTTAAGATTATGCTTAAAAGCAGCAGTCCACTGTTCATAGGTCATTCTTTTATCAGTCATTCTATAAGCCCTCCTTCAGTAACCTTCCTGTAAATAAATCAATGCACATTTGGAACCCGGACTTAAAAGCAACCTCTTCACAGATACAGGCAACCTTCATAATATTTTCTTCCAGTAAAAGCTGATCCTTGACTGCTGCCAGATGAAGCTGATCTGTAAGAAACTGTATCACTGTATCAATGGTTTCTCTGGATGCTTTATTGAAATCGTGATTTGTCCATTCTGCAAAGATCGCATTTATGATTTCATTTTTCATGTTATGCCAGTTCCTCCCTGCCCGTATAGCCGATAGCACAGCAGATATATCATCCTTCCTGAAAATTCACATTGTTATAACTACAGGAATCTTTAATGCTGTTATAAAATTTCTCAGCTTCCTGTTTGTCAGTAAAGCATCTGGTATAAGATGCACCATAGGTATTAAATGATACTCTGTATAACATAGTCATATATCCTCCTTTTTTTGACTACCTCCCACCCTGTACAGGTGGGAACGCTCACAGCTTAAAGCCCTGTTTATAGTGGCTGTGACCACTTATTTCACATATAATCTTCTGTACTGGCTGATTCTCTGGTATTCTGCCAGTGAGCCGAGATCAGCTTCCAGACGTTTACTGTCAAGGGTGCGCCGTTCACAGGTGGAAAGCTTTATTGTAAAATTTTTGCCAGTTTCAGACAGCTTTTCGTTAAAGTCCATATAGCCAATGATTTCACGCTCTGTATCTTTTAACTGTGCGTCAATCTCTTCTTTTAATGCTTTTAAGCTTCTGTAATCTGCTACAACCTTTTCTAACTCATTCATTGTTTTACACATATTTTTTATCCTCCTTGGAATTATGCTAAAATTGTTTTTTGTTATTTTATAGTTATATAATATAGTTGTAAAATGATATTGTCAAGTGTTTTTTTGTTATTTT
>OATU01001184.1_pt1 | contig 17185 bp, 13 predicted proteins | sample 1516711 | NCBI WGS metagenome assembly OATU01 (sample SAMEA2579971, study PRJEB22360) | human gut metagenome | biome: human gut; feature: human-associated habitat; material: faeces | place: Denmark | collected 2008/2010 | reverse complement strand
AGAGTATGCCTAATCAGCCAACGAGCGGCTTGACCAGCGGGAAGGTGATGGTCTCGCGAATCGTGGCACCGGTCAAGGCGATAAGCAGTCGATCAATACCCATACCCATACCGCCGGCCGGAGGCATGCCCACGCCGAGAGCCTCGAGGAAGTCCTCATCGATGTCGCAAGCCTCTTCGTCGCCAGCGAGCGCGTCCTTGGCCTGAGCCACGAAACGTTCACGCTGCACGATCGGGTCGTTGAGCTCGGAGTAGCCGGTAGCCAGCTCGAAGCCGCGCACGTAGAGATCCCACTTCTCCACCACGCCGGGCTTGGTGCGGTGGCCCTTGACCAGCGGGGAGGTTTCGACCGGGAAGTCACGCACGAAGGTGGGCTCGTAAAGCTTGTCCTCGTAGAAGTGCTCCCACAGGTGTTCGACGAGCTTGCCGTGGTTCTCCACGTCGTCGCGCTCTACGCCGAGCTTGTCGGCGATGGCGCCCAGGTGCTCAACGGAGGTGCCGGGGGCGTCCGGGCCGCCGTTCGGCACAATCTCCTCGCCCAACGATTCGGACAGGGAGTCGTACATGCTGATGGTCTTCCATTCGCCGCCGAAGTCGTATTCGGTGCCGTCGAGCAGGGTGACCTTGTGCGAGCCGTAGACGTCCATGGCGGTCTTCTGCACAAGCTCCTTGACCAGCTGGCCGATGGAATCATAGGTGCCATAGGCCTGGTAGGCCTCGACCATGGTGAATTCGGGGGCGTGCGTGGCGTCGACGCCCTCATTGCGGAAGTCACGGTTGATTTCGAACACGCGATCGATGCCGCCGACCAGGCAGCGCTTGAGGAACAGTTCCGGGGCGATGCGAAGGTACAGGTCAAGGTCGAAGGCGTTCATGTGCGTGGTGAACGGGCGGGCGGCCGCGCCACCGTGCAGGGTCTGCAGCATCGGGGTTTCGACCTCGAGGAAGTCGTGGTCGTCAAAGGTGCGGCGCAGGGAGGCCACGGCCTTGGAGCGGTTGCGCGCCATGTTGCGGATGTTCTCGTCCGCAATCATGCCGATGTACGGCTTGCGGGTGCGGGTGTCTTCGTTCAGGTCCTTGTGCAGGGCCGGCAGCGGCTGCAGGGCCTTAGAGGCGATAGCCCACTCAGTGGCGAATACGGACAGCTCGCCGGTCTTGGAGGCGATGACGCGGCCCTTGAGGTACAAGTGATCGCCAAGGTCGACGAGCTGCTTGAACTGCTTGAGCGAATCGGCGCCAATCTCCTTCTTGGAGATCATGCCCTGAATCTTGGTGCCGTCACCGGCGGACAGCTGCACGAAGCACAGGCCGCCCGCGTTGCGCAGGAACAGCACGCGGCCAGCAATGCCGACCATGTCTTCGGTCTCTTCGCCAGCCTCGAGCTTGCCGTCATACTTGGCGCGGACCGCCTCGATGGTGTCGGTGACGTCCAAGTGCACCGGGTAGGGGGCGATGCCGGCCTCAAGCATCATCGCGCGCTTGGCCACGCGCATCTGCACCTGCTCGGGGTGGGCCAGCGGGCCGAACTCCTTGTTGGAGGGGTCCACGGCTTCGTCCAGCGTGGCACCGGACTTGATCTTCTCGCGGATGGTGGCGTCCTGCTTGAGCAGCATTTCCGCACGTTCGACGGTGCTCATCTGCGGGACGGCCGGGGTTTCATTCTCAGTGTTTTCGGTATTTTCGACAACTTCAGCCATGATTCATCAGTGTACGCAAGGCCGGCGATTATGAGCCCGGCAGACCGCACGGCCATCTGAACACCCGCTCACATGACGCAAAACCGGCCCTGCACAAGGCTTGAGAGACCTGTACACATGGCGAATCCACCATCACGCAACACTCGCGACATGCCGATTTGCATTGTCCACCACCACAATGTAGTATCTACATCTGTTGCCAAACGGGCTGTAGCGCAGCTTGGTAGCGCGCTTCGTTCGGGACGAAGAGGCCGCGGGTTCAAATCCCGCCAGCCCGACAACTGGACCGGATTGTTGAGAAATCAGCAATCCGGTTTTTCGTTTCCTGTCCCAACAATCAAACCAAGCGATCGAACAGCGGTAAACAACCCGCCGCACACAGCGACAAACCACATCACGGCAAGCCCCCGTATTTGTTGGCGGACCACCGTAATATATCGCTCGAATCAATCGATTGCCGCACTGTTTTTGTAAGTAATACTGAAGTAATTAGAGGAACCATGAAGAAGAGTCTGCTTGCACTGGCTTCGGGCGCGTTCATTCTCGGTGCCGCCGAGTTCGTGATGATGGGCATTCTGCCGCAGGCCGCGGCCGCCACCGGCGTGGACATCCCCACCGCAGGCCATTACATTTCCGCGTATGCGATCGGCGTGTGCTTCGGCACACTGATTCTGGTATTCGGCCGCAAGGTGCCGCCGAAGGACCTCATCATATTGTTTATGGTGATTGCCTTGGTGGGCAATCTGGCTTCCGCATTCTCCGTCAATGCCGCCATGCTGGTCGTCGCACGATTCGTCGCCGGCCTGCCGCACGGCGCATTCTTCGGCACAGCCACACTCATCGCCAAGACTCTGGCGGAGGAAGGCAAGGAGGCGCAGGCCGTATCCGTGATGGTCACCGGACAGACCGTGGCCAATATGCTCGGCGTACCGGCGGGCACCTTGATGGCCGAGTTCCTTTCCTGGCGTCTTGCCTTCGGCATTTTGGCCGCTTGGGCGGCAATGACGATTGTGCTGGCGTCGGCGTGGATTCCGTACGTTGCACCGATCAAGGACGCAGGCATCGCCGGTCAGTTCAAGTTCCTCACCCGCCGTGGCCCGTGGGTGATTTTGGCCGCCGTGTTCACCGGCAATGCCGGTGTGTTCTGCTGGTGGAGCTACGTCTCCCCTTGGCTGCAGAAAACCGGCGGATGGTCGTCTTCCCTGGTGCCGATGCTGATGATGCTTGCCGGCTTTGGTATGGTCATCGGCGGTCTGCTTGGAGGTCGTCTGACCGACCATTGGAGGCATGCCGGCGCGGCCGCAATAGGTCAGTCCATCTCCTGCCTCGGCTTGTTGCTGGTGCTTATCACTCCGGGTAATCAGCCGATGACCGCTGTACTGACGTTCTGGATCGCCATCGGATTGTTCTTTACTTCCGCTCCACAGCAATTGCTGATGACCGAAGCCGGCCAGGGCGGCGGCGAGCTGATCGCCGGCGCGGCTGTACAGGTGGCGTTTAACTTCGGCAATGCCATCGGCTCGATTGTCGGCGGCGCGATGCTCACCACCTTCTCGATGAACTATCGCTATACCGGCCTGGGCGGTATGCCGCTGGCTCTGCTTGCCGTAGGGCTGCTGGCCTTCTACTCGTGGCGCTGCGAAACCGATACCGACGCCATTCACCGCTTGCGCGAAACCAAGGTGGACTGAGACCAAGCTCACAGCAAACTCCCTGACGTGTTTGTTCACAGTATTAATAGACTGAAATCAGACACGATTCAGGGAGGTCTGGCGGTATGGATGAGGAAGCACTGCTCAAACAATTCGCCGCGCAATTCGCGCATGGTCCAGACGATGCCGACGACACCGATGCGGCGGCCGCAGCACAAGGTGCCGATTCCACGGCGAACCAGGTTGCGGACGATGCCGATCAATCGCCCGCAACCTTTGATACCCAACAATTCCTGAACGGACTGGACGCGATTTTCGATCGCCACACGGCCGCCACCGAAGCCGGCCCGTACTTGGAACAGGCGATGGTGGACGCGGAAAACGCCGGCGACGAGGCCGGACTGCTCACCGTGCTCAACGAAACGATGGGCTTCTATCGCTCGCAAGGTCGGCACAAGGAGAATCAGTGGATTGTGCAGCGAGCGCTGGAACTGGCCGCTCGTATGGGCTTGACCACCGGCACATCCGAGGCGTGGGCCACCACGCTAATCAATTGCGCCACCTCGATGCGCGCGGCCAAACAATACGATCAGGCCGAGGATTTGTATCATCAGGCGCAGAGTGTCTGCCGGCATTCGCTGGCGCCCACCGACCGTAGGCTCGCAGCACTGCACAACAATCTGTCGATGCTCTACAGCGAGACGAATCGGCCCGACAAGGCGGAACTGGAGTTGCGTGAAGCGCTGCGCATTATCGAAGCCTCGAGCGTGAACCCGGACGCGGATATCGACGTGTCCAGCTCGCACACGAATCTGGCGTTGACCCTGCTGACCGAACACAAGTTGGAGGACGCGCATTGGCATGCAGCCAAGGCGCTGGAAATCTATCGCACCGGCCATCTGGAACATTCCGCGCATTATGCCTCCGCACTGGCGGGCTTCGCGCAGGTGTGCTTTGCCGAGAGACGGTATGCGGATGCGGTTACTGGATACCGGCATGCGCTGGCCGTGATCGAGGAATGTTACGGCAAGGACACCGTTTACTGGCGTACCCCCGCCGACAATCTGCGGCAGGCCGAGGAAGCGGCGGCGCAGGCCGGGGTGACGGTTGACAATGCAGGTGTTGCCGGCGATGCAGGCGCGCTGCCCCAGTCCGGCTCGCGGCTGCCGAACAGCCCGGCACAGGGCAAGACCGGTGCGAACGCGGCATCTTCCCCATCCACCGTTTCGGTGTCGACCGGTTCTGCGGGCGCGGCCGAGGCCGTTTCCGCATGCCCGGTGTCCGGACTGAAGCTGGCCCGCGCGTTCTGGACGCAGATGGGCAAGCCGATGATTGCGGCGAAGTATCCGCAGTATGCCGGGCGTATCGCCGCCGGTCTGGTGGGTCATGGCTCGGAATGCTACGGATTCGATGATGCGTATTCGCAGGACCACGATTTCGGCCCGCGCTTCTGCCTGTGGCTTACGGATGAGGATTACGCGGCGATCGGCGAGCAACTTGAGGTCGATTACGAGGCACTGCCGCGCAAGTTCAGCGTGGATGCGCAAGGCCGCGTGACGTTCGAGGCGCATGCCAGGTCCGATGCTTCCGGAGCATTCCCCGCCGCAGGTGCAGGCTCCACCGTCATACCCGATGCGGCAAACGCACCCACCCCCGGCACCGCTACGCACGATACCGCCACTGCCGAGTCAGGCGCGGCGTCCTCTGATGTGGCGGAAGCGATGACGACTCCGATTGATGCACCGCTCTCCCCCGTCACGCCGCGCGCACAGGGCGCGAATCGCCGTGACGGCGTGTTCCGCATCGGTGACTTCTTTGAGTCGATCACCGGGTATCACACTGCGCCGGCGCAGACCGCGCCGCATGAGTGGCTAATGCTTCAGGAATCGACCTTGGCCGCCGCCACCAATGGCGAGGTGTTCGCCGATCCCACCGGTCTGTTTTCCAAGACGCGCCAAGGGTTCAAGAACATGCCCGACGATGTGCGGCTCGCGCTGATCTCCAAGCGACTCGGCATGATCGCCCAGGCCGGTCAATATAATCTGCCGCGTTCGTTGAAGCGCGGCGACGGCGCGGCCGCATGGCTGTCCATCCACGAGTTCGTGCAGGCCACCGCCTCGTTGGTGTTCCTGGTTAACGTGCCGATGGTGGTGGGCTATATGCCGTATTACAAGTGGCAGTTCGCAGCATTGCGCAAGCTGTCTGGCTCGATGTTCGCGCTGTTGCCGAACGTGGGCGAACAGTTGGAAACCGTGATGCGATTGAGTTCGGCAGCCTGCTATGGCGGGGCCGGATTTGGCGAAGGCGGCAAGGGCGCGGCTCCAGCAATCGAGAAAATCAACGATATTGTGGAGCAGATTGCGGTGGATATCGTCAAGGAACTCAAACGCGAACACCTGACCACGTCCGGCGAGACCTTCCTCGAATGGCAGCGCCCGTATGTCGAGGACCACATCGCCTCTGATGATCCGGTGCTTAAAAGTTTGTAGATTCAAGCTCCCTCTGCCACGGCTTCGCCGTGCCACCTCCCTCATCAGAGGGAGGTATCAGTGAAAGGAACGTCGATGACCAACGAACTGACTGATGATGAACTGCGCGAGGCTATTGTGCGTCATGAATGGGATCAGTTCCAGCGCACCAACAATGAGGGTGGACGCGCGGCATGCCAAGGCAACTGGCCGGTGTTCCACCAGATGCGGTTGGCCCAGTTCCTCACATGGGAGCGGCCATTACTCACCAGCTATGCCGCTGATCTTGACGCGGCCGACCACGTGGGCCGCAACCTCGTAACCGAAAAATACGGCCGCATGATGGCCTCCACCGCACCGGAAAATTTCACGAAGAACATAGAGCCGTATATTCCGCGTCTCTCTGAAGAGCGCGCGGCCCGTCAGGAACAGGTCATCGCCCAGCAGGTCGCCTGGGCCAAGGATTTCCGCGAGCGCTACCCCAAGCTCGGCGAGGCGATGCGCGCACTCACCACCACCGAAGACACACCATCTGCCACCTCATTCGAAACCTATCTGCGCGGCGAGCTTGGTACGTATTCCGACCAGACCTTCGAACGTTACGAAGCGATGATTGGCGAGCGCGCCGCAGCCAGCCCGCAACGCAATATCACTGAGGAAACCTTGTTGCACACAGTCCAGCTCGGCGGTTTCGACACCTTAGAGGAGGCCGAAGCCTCCCAAGCGTAATACTCAGCCATTCACTGTGTATCGGACACCCCGACTGATGTACGTCGGCCGGCCATACCCAGGCCAACGCAATCTGCCGATCGCCCCACACCCAGACCACCAACGCAGCCTGCCCGCCAGGCCCCATTTACCAGCGCACATCGGCAGAATTACAGCGAGAATAGGCCCCAAAATGCCAGTGTCATCAGTGTGGCGAGAGTGCCGAGCGCTACCATCACGCATATGACGCGCCGCACACCGACGATATCGGCGCGGCAATACCAGACACGTTCCATTTCCCAAGCAAACAGCACCACCAACAGCATGGTCGCTATTCGCAGCACCACCCATCCGACGGCAAACAGCCGCGGTTGAGGCATAACCAATACACCCCAGCCGATACGCCTACGGCGCTCATATAGCCGTACAACAGCCCAGTAATCACCATCACCGCTGTGCCGATACCGGCAGATAAGCCGGCAATGCCGTGCAACATGCGCCGCTGGGCGGCCCCCAGCTCACTCGGCGTCGCATGCACGGCCCGCACAGTCGCCACACTACGTCGCCCGGCCAGCAACGTCTGTAGCCAAGAAAACACAGTCAAGCCAATACCTAATATCGCCGCCATCACGATCAGCACGGGCCCTGCCACCATCAGACCGGCCAGCACGCCAAGCGAGCCGACGATACCGGATCTGGTACGTTGCGACGCGGCGAAGCGCTGGTGAGGTGTTGCACCGGCGACTTGAGGCGTTGCCCATCCATCGGCTTTGGTTCCGGCAGTCACACCGTTCACCCAATTTTCCAGCGCTTGCGTATAGCCTTCGGCCAATGGCAGGTTCGGGGTGAATAAGCCCTCACCAGCCCGCATCTGATGGTTGCCGGCAAAATAGCGTACGGTGACGTTCTCGTTGCCGGACTTGTTGGCCGTAGCGATGATCCGCTGCGCCCCCTGTTCGATGGGCATGGCCGTATCGTAGGTGCCGTAGTTCACCAGCACCGGCATGGTGAGGGATTTCAGATACCGGTCGGCATCAAAGTCGGCATAGGCTAGATCAAATGGCGCGTAGTCCAGCGACATCAATTTGGCCATGTCTTTGACCACGGGCTTGGGCGCGCCGGCCTCATGCGTATAGGCGCTGACAGCCATGGCCATTTGCTCACGTCCATTGAACACCGGTGCGGATGTAAGTACGGCAAAGGCAATGTCTTGCCGTTTCGAGGTTAGAATCGTGGCGATCCAGGTGCCTTCGGATTCGGCGTAGATGCCGGTTTTGGCGGGGTCCACGCCGATTCTGCCACGCAACACGTCGAGCGAACGCCCGTATTCGCGAGCAAAACGCGGGTAGTCGCGATGCAGCACGGTGTAGTTGTCGTTGCGCTTGGCCGGCACCAAGGTCACGATACCGGCAGAGGCCATGGCGTTGGCGATATCGCCGAAATCCTCGGCACCACTGGTACCGGACCCGTGAATGAACAGACAAGCCGGGCGTGGCCCGGGAGCGCCGACCGGTTCACGTAGTACGGCGGGTAGCGTGACGCCGTCGCCGGTCTTGATGGATAGTCGGGTTTCACGCGTACGATATCGCCCCTCGTGGGGAATGTTCGCATGGGCAGGGGTGATGGTGGTGTCGGCAGAAGCGATAACGATGTGCTTGGTGTAGGGCCGTGTGTTCCATTGCGGCATCATCGCCCAGCCAAGTGTGGCGAATACCAGCGTCATCGCCATCGCGGTGACGATGACGTTCGCTACCCGCCGCACCGAAATCCGCTTCATAGTTACTATGCCTCCCCCCATCAGCATAGAACGGTCGGCTCTTATCGGTCGGCTCCCGTCATAATGTGCTTCTACTGGGACCGTAATGCAATGGTTGTAACACTATTTTCTCTTCTTGACGGCACCGACTATGGCCCATACAACGGCCACTATTACCAGAATCAGTCCCACTACGGCGCAAATAATAGCCGTCAGCAATTGCGGATTCGGCGAGAACAGCGAAATCATCCGATCCGGAGATATGTACCCGAAAACCAGCGCGATCACGCCGATAATCACGCCTAATAGTCCGAATACCACAGTAGGCGCGCTGGTGCTCTGTTTCTGGATGTTCTTGGCATTCTGGACATCCTTAGCATTCTGGACGTTCTTGGCGCTCCCCCCAGGCTGGCATGGTTTGCCGGCGGTCTGAGACTGCTCATAGGGAGGTCGTGCTGAAGATGCTGCGTACATCGGCACATCATCGGCAGATGGAACCGGCCCACCATCTCCCTCCACGGCATCGGCAACTGTTTCCTGGGCAATCCGATTTGTGGTTGGTTCGATGGGCGATGGAGAGGCAGCTGTTGCCTGCGTATCCACATCCGAGACCGACGCATCCGCATGATTGTCGGGGACGGGCAGCACAGCCGTTTCGTCATCATCCGCTGCGGATGGCAGCACCGTGGTATCGGTTCGGTCATCGACGGTCACCATGGTTGTTGTCGCGGTGGTCGCGTCGGTTTCGGAAGGTATGGCCGTGGTCGGTGTCGCATCCTCGATGGAGGCGAATTCCTTGGTTTCATCAGTCATGATTCCATCTCCTAGTTGCAACGGCTTGATCATTCCGATTGTTCGGTTGTGTTCTTGCTTGTACTGTTGCCGTCGTATATATCGGCAAGCGGCTGGAACGTAGAGCCTTCCCAATCGGAGGCGTACACCACGTTGACACGTGCTTCCACCACATAGGGAATATTGATTTTTAATTCTGGGCCGTTGTCCGGCATGGCGGATTCCTTATACAACCATTCGTGATCAGGCCCATTGGTGGCACTTTCAGCTTCGAAGAAAACAAAGCTTGGACCCATGTAGTTGTTGTATACCATCTCGTATTTGCCGCCAACGTCACTCGAAGTGGAGTAGTAGGAGTCGGCGGTGCCGAAGGCGTAAGTGCAGGAATCCGGCAGAACGATATGCACTTGCGCCTGTGTTGCGGCTATGGTGATGGTACCGACCGGGCAATTACTGATGGAAGTTTTGCCATCCAGCATCTTCACCGTGTGCGGTCCATGTGTCTTGTCCCAATCGGACCAATCAATGATTGCCTGATCGGTGTTGTAGTTTTCACCGCTGAACGCCACACCTTGCTGCAATGTTTCAAACGTGGCATCGCTGGCATCGGCAACGAAGATGCCATCCTTTTGCACATCGTTCATGCCGTCGCTGTTTCTCGCACTGACAGATTGGCTCAGTGAAACAACAGTATTGATGCCGCTGGCACCAAGATCACGGTAGTACACGCCATACGTGCCTGAAATGATGGTCATGCAGAGCGCGCATCCACCGGCAACCAGTCCGAGAGGAATCAGACCACCGGTACGCCGTCCTCTGAATCCGAGAATGATGACCACCAGCCCCATCACTATGCATACTGCGGCAATCCAGATGGTGCCCAGACGCATAATGCCGATAATGCCCATGTCGTTTACCCAAATCAGTCCCATCAGACCGGCAAAGGAGAGGAAGGTAAGGCCCAGTATGCTCAAGACCACGATTGGGCCCGCCGGCTTGCGGCGCTTGGACTCGGTGGGGGCATAGGCCGTCGCATTCATACGGTCGGGGGCAAACGGCCCGTTGGGTACTGTGCCGGGCATCGCGCCGGGCACAGTACCCGGCATCACGCTGGGCATCGACTGATAGACAGGCTGTGAAACAGGCTGTGAAACACTAGGCGCGGTTTGTGAAACAGGTTGTGAAACAGGTTGTGGAAAAGGTTGCGGAGCTGAATACAAAGGAGATTGAGGTACTGGTTGCGCGGCTGGATATGAGACAGGCTGTGGAGCTGGATATGACACAGGCTGTGAAACCGGTCGCGGCGCAGATGCCCCGAATCCGTACCCTTCCTGCTGGCGAATGCCGCTTTTGGCCAACAGCCATAGCGCTAAGGCGGCGAGCGCAATACAACCCCACCCCGCACCTGGAATCACGATTGCCACGGCGAGGAACAGGAAGCATCCCAGACAATTCCAGTCCCATTGGCCGGCAATGAGGTCCTCGGCCAAGATGTGCCCATCGCGTACATCCGGCATCAGAAACCAGCCGAGTGCGTACAGAGCTGCGCCAAAACCGAAGAACAATGTACATACAATCACCAACGCACGTACTAATGTGGGGCTCCAGCCAAGCCGTAAAGCGATGCCGCTGCATACGCCGCCGATCCACCGGTCGTCGCCGCGAACCAGTCCACTGGATCGCACCCAAGTGAAGAAGCGTCGCGATGTCTTGTTTTTTTGCGGACCAGGCTGCGGCTGTGGCTGATATGGATTCGCGTTTGGATTGCTCATGATTCCATTACACCGCCCGACCACTGCCACAACGCTCGGGGAACACCCTGATTGTTCCCTGAACACCGGGTAAAACCCCGGCCGCAACGCCCTGAGCGCGGCACAATAGGAGTATGACGTCATCTCCCGAACCATTGCTGCCCGCGCGCATGCCGTTGATGCGCCCCCGGCAGGGCCGTTGGCTCACCGGCGTGTGCAAGGGCATCGCCCTGCACTTGGGCATCGGCGTGGCATGGGTTCGGATTGCGTTCATCGCACTGACCGTCCTCTACGGCGCAGGCATCATCGCTTATGTATTCCTGTGGGTGTTCATGCCTGCCGGAGACCCGGTGGCGGCTGCGGCTCGCACAGTGCCCGTTAATCAGGCGCCGCTTGCGCGAGGCAATCAGCCACTTGCCGCTCATGACGACGAATCGGCTGCCGCACCGGAATCATTGTCCGAGGCCATCCAACGTGCTCCGAAACCGGCCGTCGTGGCATTGGCCGGTTTCGCGTTGATGGCCACTGGACTGTTGCTCACCAGCACCGGTGCGGATGTCCAGATTGTGTTTCCGCTGCTGGTAGGGTTGGGCGGCATCGCACTGGCATGGATGAATCTTAGTCCGCGAGGCACGCAGCTGTTGTCTATGTTGGGCGGCATCGCACTGATTTTCATGGGATGGGCATTGTATGTGCATAATGTCAGCATTCCTGGGTGGGGCACCTCTCCTCGACGCATTGTTGCCAGCGGATTCGTGATGATCGTCGGTATCGTGGTGGCGGTGATGCCGTGGGCGAACGCGATGCTGCAACGACTCACCCACGAGCAGGCATTGAAGGAGCGCGAAGAGGAGCGCGCGGACATGACCGCCCATCTGCATGATGGCGTGCTGCAAACGTTGGCGCTGATTCAGCTGAACTCCGAGGAACCGACCACCGTATTCGCCCTGGCGCGTAGCCAAGAGCGCGAGCTGCGCGAATGGCTGTATCAGGAACGTTCCACATCGGATCGTTCGGTGGGAGCCGGATTGAAGCAGATCGCCGCCGAGGTGGAGGACGAGCACGGCAAGCCGATTGAGGTGGTCACCGTGGGCGACGCGCGGCCGAGCGCCCAGACCGATGCGCTGCTGGACGCCACCCGTCAGGCGTTGGTCAATGCGGTCACGCATGGCGGCGAGCCGGTGTCTTTGTATTGCGAGGCCAGCGACACGATGGTTGAAGTGTTCGTGCGCGACCATGGCGAAGGCTTCGATATGGACGCCATTCCGCCCGACCGGCTGGGCATCCGCGAATCGATTATCGGCCGCATCAAACGGCGCGGCGGTACAGTGGAGATAGTGTCCAGGGCCGGCTGGGGCACCGAGGTCAGAATGCATATGCCGATCGCGCTGAAAGCGGCGCAGGGAGAACATCGATGAGCGAGAACGAGACAGCCAAGATTCGTGTGGCCATGGTCGATGACCATGAGATGTTCCGTGCGGGCGTAATCGCCACGTTGCGCGATTCCTTCGATATCGTCGGCCAAGCGGCGGACGTGCCCGGTTCGGTGGCGATGATCGCACAGACCAAGCCGCAGGTGGTGTTGCTGGATGTGCATGTGCCCGGCGGCGAGGGTGGCGGCGGTGCCGAGATCCTCGCCAAATCGCGGCCCTACTCCCCCACTACCGTGTTTCTGGCATTGTCGGTTTCGGATGCGCCGCAGGATGTGGGGTCGGTGATTCGCGCCGGCGCCCAGGGCTATGTAACCAAGACGATTACCGGCGCTGATTTGATTTCATCCATCAAGCAGGTGCATGAGGGCTATGCCGTGTTCTCGCCAAAACTGGCCGGTTTTGTACTTTCGACCTTCCAGGGTGTGCCGGCGGCGGGGTCTGATGGCGGCGCTGATGGTGCGGCACGGGCTCATGATGAGGAGCTGGACCGGCTGTCCGCCCGCGAGCAGGAGGTCATGCGGCTGATCGCGCGTGGTTACACATATAAAGAGGTGGCGGCCGAACTGTTCATTTCGATCAAGACGGTCGAAACGCACGTGAGCTCGGTGCTGCGAAAGCTTCAGCTTTCGAATCGCACCGAGCTCACCCGCTGGGCCGCCGATAGGCGCATTGTGTGATGAAACGACAATGAGCTCCCTCATCAGAGGGAGCTCATCTGCTCATATCACTCCGCGTCGCGGAAACCGTTGGGGTTCTTGGTCTGCCAGTTGAGGGAGGAGGCGGCCATGTCGTCGATGGTCAGCTCGGCCTTCCAGCCAAGCTCCTTCTCCGCCTTGGAAGCGTCGGCGTAGCAGGCGGCGATGTCACCGGGGCGACGCGGCTTGATCGCGTACGGAATCGGATGACCGGCGGCCTTCTCGTAAGCCTTGATAACCTCAAGCACGGAGTAGCCGTGGCCAGTACCCAGGTTGTAGACGAACACGCCTTCCTTGTCGATGTGGTCAATGACGGCCACGTGGCCCTTGGCCAGGTCGACCACGTGGATGTAGTCACGCACACCAGTGCCGTCGGGCGTGTCGTAGTCGTCGCCGTAGACCTGGACTTCCTTGAGCTCGCCGACCGCGACCTTGGCCACGTACGGGGTGAGGTTCGCCGGAATACCCTTCGGGTCTTCGCCCAGCAGGCCGGACTCGTGCGCGCCGACCGGGTTGAAGTAGCGCAGCAGCACGATGGTCCAGGACGGATCGGCCACATGCACGTCGCGCAGAATCTGCTCTTGGAACAGCTTGGAGGTGCCGTACGGGTTGGTGGTGCCGCCGGTCGGCGTCTCCTCGGTAATCGGCAATTCCTTCGGCGTGCCGTACACGGTGGCGGAGGAGGAGAAGATGATCTTCTTGACGTTGTGCTTCTTCATCACCTTGAGCAGCACAAGCGTGGAGTACAGGTTGTTGTCGTAGTATTCGATCGGCTTGGCCACGGACTCGCCCACGGCCTTGAGACCGGCGAAGTGAATGACCCAGTCGATGTTGTTTTCGGTGAAGACGCGTTCCATAAGCGCCTCATCGCGTACGTCACCGTCGTAACGCTTGACCGGCTTGCCGGTGATCTGCTCGACGCGCTCAAGCGCCACGGGAGACGAGTTGCCGTAGTTATCTACGGAAATAACGTCGTAGCCCTTGTTGAGCAGTTCGATGTCGGTGTGGGTGGCGATGAATCCAGCACCGCCCGTAACCAGAACAGTAGTCATATCTCCTCCTTTGGAAGGACTTGCCTTCGGTTTTCCTTCAGTATTGAGCTTACTTCACTTGACCTGTTTCACCTAGCGGCAAAACCAAGACTTTCGAGGAATGTTTGCGTGGTGGCTTTCTGCTTGAAGACGGCCGTGTTGCCGAGGATGCGGTAGCAGACGCTGCCGAGCTCGTCGTGTACGGCTTGGTGGATGGCCTCGCGGTCGCGGTTTCCGGCCAATGTTTCAGCGAGTTCGCCCCATTCGAGACTGAATTCGCTGACTTCATCGGGCAAATCGCGGCCTTCGGCGAGCGCCTCTTCGACGATGCCGAGCTGGTCGACGAGCCGTCCGGGCAGGATGAACAGGCCTTGGGCTTCGATCAGTCCGATCGGCTCCTGCTTGACCGGCCAGTATTCGGGGTGTGCATGGAAAATACCTTCCGGGTACTCGTCGCTGATCGCATTGTTGCGGAAGATGAGACTCATCTCATAGCCACGTTCGGTGATGATCGCGCTGGGCGAGAGGGCGGATTGGCGGTTGCCGTCCGCGTCATGGCTGGCGATGCCGTTCGCCGCGTCGTCATAACCGACCCATGCCTCGCGGATGATGTCGGATACGTCGATGATGCTCTGGCGGTTTTTCGACACCACACGCACGGCGGTACCGGGCCAGTCGAGGATTTCGACCACGGCGTCCGGATAGTCGGCGAGCGTGAAGGCGGCCCAAGTGGCGGCCTTGTGCATCGGCAGCAGTTCGCCGCCGCCCTGGTAGTGGTCGTGGGCAAGCACGATGCGAGGCAGCGCGGCGTTGCATCCGAGGAAGTATCCGGGGAAGCGGTCCACGAAGTCGAGCAGATGGCCGAAGGTGTCGCGGTCCACATGCATCGGCGTGTGGTCGGTGTTCACGCAGATGCCGTGCTGGTCGAAGTAGCCGTAGGGCGAGAACTGCCAGAACCATGACTCGCCGCCGAGCGTGACCGGCAAGGTGCGCAGCGTGCGCTTGTCACGTCCGGCGAAGCCCTCGTTCTCATGGCAGATCGTGCACTTCGGGTAGCCGCCGGCCACGGCGTTGCCGGCCGCCGCCTTCTTCATGTTCTTGAATTCGGGTTTGGCGAGGTTGATGGTCACCGTCAGCCCGTGCGAGTCGAAGCGCGGGTTCCGGTCGAGCTGGGCACGCTTGACATAATTGTTGGCCACACAGTAGTCGTAGAACCATTGCATGGCGGCCATGCCGCCATCCCGGTGCTCGACGAGCAGGAATCGGTCGTCGAGATCAGCGGGGTTGGCGGAGAGGATGCCCATGATGGTGTCGGCGTAGGCCGGGCCTTCCTCCGGCTTGAAAAGGCCGGCGGTTGTGGCGGCGGCGCGGAAGGCGGCGAGCAGGGGGTCGGGGGTCTTTTCGCCATAGGGGGCCTGGCTTCGGCTGCCAACAATGTCTTGGACTACGTCTGACACTGACGCCGCCGACGTTGTGGTTTTGGGTCCGGGGTAGGAATCTAGGCGGAAGAGGGCGAAGATTTGGTTGCGGGTCCAGTCTGCGTTGCGTGGGTCAAGGTCAAGATGGGCCAAGGCATAATCGATCAGGGCGTCGATGCTGGCGTATACCTCGGTCAGCTGATCGTTCATTGCTCTGCCTCCATCATGCTGGTTCGGGTATGGTTCGGCTGACGGCTCACCTGGCAGCCTCCATGATGTCGGCTACGATGGCGCGGGTTTCGCTGGCCTTCTGCTCCATCTCCTGCACGAGTTTGATCTGGGTGCGGGTGCGCACCAGATTATGCTCGGGGTACTTGGTGGCAAAGTAGATATCGCCTTCCAAGTAGTCGGCGAGAAAGCGCATGCCGCATTCCATGGTGAGCAGGTTGCCGCTGAACGGCAGCAGTTCGGCCTCGCGCGCGGTGATGCTGCCGCGTAGTTCGCCCACGAAGCCTTCCGTGTAGGCGCGGAACAGCTCGGTGCTGAAATGCACCTTGCTGAGGTCCTTTTCGTCTTCCAGAGCAGTGGACGCACCAAAGCGTATGGAATCGCCGAAGTCGAACAGCATGGAGCCGGGCATGATGGTGTCGAGATCGATGATCGCACGCGCCTTGCCGGTGGTGGCGTCCATGAGGATGTTGTTGAGCTTGGTGTCATTGTGGGTCACGCGCAGCGGAATCGAACCGTCCCTGAGCCCATCCATCACGACGGCATACTGGTCGGCGTGACTCAGATAGAAGTCGATTTCCGGCTGGCATGCGGCGGCGCGGCCGAGCTTGTCCGCGGCGAGGGCGGCCTTGAAGTCCTCGAAACGATGCGGGGTGTCGTGGAAGTGGGCGATGGTTTCGGTCAGCTGGCTGGCGTCGAATTCGGACAGGAAGTTCTGGAAGTCGCCGAATGCGCTGCCGGCTTCGCGGAACACGTCCGGGTTCGGCACGAGGTTGTAGGACACGGTGTGTTCGATGAACTTGTAGACGCGCCATGCGCCGCCATCGATCTCGGCCCAGGTGGCGCCTGAGGTGGTGGGCACAATGTCCAGCGTCTCTTTGCCCTGAGCCTTGAGAGTGGAGGTGACCAGTTCGACATTGCGCATCAGATTCACCGTATCGGGGAAGATGCTGGTGTTCATCTGCTGGAGGATGTAGCGGGGGCCGTCCGTGGTCACCAGATAGGTGGTGTTGATGTGGCCGTCTCCGTAAGGTTCGATACCGGTCACGGCACCTTCCAGCGCAAAATGCGAGGCGATGCCGAATAAAACTTCATTGCTTTCAGTCATGATGGGTCCGTTCTCCAAAACGTGGGAATCAGGCTTCACGCCAGGCGATACCGCTGTCAGGCAGGTCGAAGTCCTCGGTGGTGCCGTCGGCCAAAGTCACCGTGGTCTTCTGCGGCTGATCGGTGTTGTTGATTACGCAATACAGCCCTTGCTCGGGGAAGTGTGCCACTTCGCATTCCGGATTGGACGAGCTCCAAGCCGCATACTTGTCTTCGTTGTGGGAGGCGTAGAACAGCACGCGTTCCAGCAGGCGGGCGTTGGCCGCCGAATAGGGCAGACCGGAGATGTACACACCGCGGCCTTCGCCATAATCATTGGTCGCGAGCTGCACCTGCCCGCCGTCCGCGCGCAGCAGGGTCACGTTTTCATTGACCGGATACGTGTTGAGCACGGGTTCGCCGAAGTCGATGCCGCCCAACGGCTTGATGGACTGGCCACCGCCGCAACCG
>OATU01001168.1_pt1 | contig 17378 bp, 16 predicted proteins | sample 1516711 | NCBI WGS metagenome assembly OATU01 (sample SAMEA2579971, study PRJEB22360) | human gut metagenome | biome: human gut; feature: human-associated habitat; material: faeces | place: Denmark | collected 2008/2010 | reverse complement strand
CTATACGTTAAGAAGGTATGAAATTCCTAAAAAATCCACATATTCTTGATTTTTTAGGTTCTGATTTCTTTATTGCAGTGAAATGAAATATATACTATCTCTGCCTCGTATAGATAATGAAAGGAGAACGTACCTGTATGAAACGAACCTACAGCAGTATCCTTATTCTGTTAACTAGTATCATTGTTTTTCTATTTGCATACATTATGCACACAGCGTGCACACAGATACCGGTTTACGGAACGACTTCCACCGGCCTATCTGCACAGCATTTTGACAGGAACGGCGCTTTTGCAGGTGCTTACAGACAAAAGGAAGGTTCTCTTATGGAAAGTGATGCAGAGAACATGCCTGAGAGACGTGAACAGAGCGAAACGGATGATGAACATAAACAGAATAAGCTTCCTATTGTTCAGAGTATGCAGGAAACTTCATATTACTGTGTACCGGCCTGTATACAGATGGCACTTCGCTATCACGCTATAGAAAGCACCCAGCAGCACCTGGCACAGCAGCTTCATACAGATCCTGTAACCGGAACGGAATATGTGGATATGGCAAGAGTCTTAAACAGCTACCTGTTTCCCGGCACAAGCATACCCTCAGCTGATGAAGCAGGCTATCATGTACAGACACTGTCGCCAGATGACCACACGCAGGATGCTTCAGAAACATTTTCACGCCGCTGTATACAAAATATAGATGACGGATATCCAGTTTTTGCCGCAGTTGATTTAAATGCTTTATATCCTGCACTTGCACATGCAAACCATATGGTGCTGGTGATCGGTTATGAAAAAAATAAGGATCAGATTACGTCCTACTACATCATAGATCCATATCCGCCTGTTCAGGATGAGGTACACAGGGGGTTGAAGCAGTTTACTGCTCAGGAGCTGGTACGTGCCATCCTGGTAAATGAAGAACCTGCCTATATATGGTGATTTCTTAGAAGGCCTGCAGAAAAGATTCTTGAACTATACTACTTTAAAACAGCTTATACAGCACGGATAATCTGTTGACGATTGCGTTCACTCCTGATAGTATAATAACGGAATAAAAACACAGTCTGGTTGGTAGTCCAGACGCAATGAGAATTGTCAGTAACCTGCCTCCTTGGTTGTCCGTTTCCTTATGTAGTATATAAGGAGGAAGCATTATGAATCAGACTTCGCTAAGCTTTACTGTCTTCTTTGAAGACCCTTTCTGGATTGGCTTGTTTGAATACCGTGAACAGCTGCTGCTGTATTTGAAGCGAATTGTATTCGGAAGTGAACCCAGTGAACAGGTGGTATATGAATGGCTGAAAGGCTGCTGGTATTCCATCAGTTTTCAGGCTCCTGTGGAAACCGTGCGCTCAAAGGCAAGCCATCGAAATCCCAAACGCATGCAGCGTGAAGCCCGCAAGGCACAGGATACAGGGCTTTCCCTTACAAAATCACAGCTTGCAGTAAAACAGCAGCAGGAGGAACGCGCACAGCGGAAAGCTGAAAGACGAAAGGAGAACAGAGAAGGACAGAAGGAAGCGTTTCGTCTGCGGCAGATGAAGAAAAAGGCAAAGCATAAGGGCCGTTGACCCTTTACGTTACCAACTAACAAAAGGTATGCGCGTGCATACCTTTTTATCTGATACATACTATGCTTTAATGAAATCTTATTCCCGTATCGTTTTAATGCGAAAGAGGAAATAGTAATACTTAAAGAGCATGAGTGCAAGCAAAAACAGACGCAGCCACAGGTTACTCATAAAATACATGGCAAATAACAGCATAGTACTGGCAAATACCAGTAGGGAAAGCTTGGTTCTCCATGTCATGGAGCGGTGCTGTACAAAGGAATCCAGATGATTTTTATAAAGTGCTGTTGAGATAAACCAGCAGTGAAAGCGCCGGGAGCTTTTCGCAAAGCACCAGGCGGAAAGAAGCAGAAACGGTGTCGTAGGCAGAACGGGAAGCACAACACCGACGGCTCCCAGCAGCATAGCTACGATACCGATGATAAAATAAACAGGTTTCATGTATGTCTCTCCTTTCGTGACAGCCACATATGCTGAATGACCATGAGCGGTCTGTGCAGAAGCATCCTTGGTCCGCTAAAGCGCATGACCCTGCGGATTTGTTCACGCTGTTCCTTTTGATAGCAATGCACGCTGCAGTTGCTGCAGAAGGTCTTGCTTTCCATAAACGGACAGCAGTCTATGCGCTGATGTGCATACCTGCAAAGCGTTTGACATTCCTTACAGAGGCTTTGACCATGATGCTGTTTCCGGCAGTACAGGGATATCATTTCCTGTATGACCTGCTTTTCCTTTTCGCGCTTGGCTGCGGCTTCCATCAGCTGACTCTCCCGGATTCCACAGAAAGCACCGTATCCGCAATGCGCATGGTAGTTGGTCTGTGCGATACCAGAAGAATCGTTTTATCCTTCTGTGCCTGAATGCTTTTCAGAATAACTGCTTCGTTCAACGCATCCAGATTACTGGTTGGTTCATCCAGAAGGATACAGTCACAATCATGTAGAAATGCTCTGGCCAAGCCAATCCTTTGACGCTCTCCTCCGGAAAGAGAATCACCAAGCTCTGCAACCGGTGTCGCATAATCCTTTGGCAGTGACATGATAAACTCATGAATTCCCGCTTTGCGGCAGGCTTCTTCAATCTCATCGACAGAGGCATCCAGCTTTGCAATTCGAATATTATTGAAAATAGTATCATGAAACAGAACCGTTTCCTGTGTTACCAGGCTCTGCATATTACGCAGATCCGAGGTATTGATATCCTTTAAATCAACGCCGTGCACAGAAATACTGCCCTGTGATACATTCCAGAATCGCATGATCAGCTTCAGCAGTGTTGATTTCCCGGAACCGCTTTTTCCGTGAATTCCGGTAATCTTTCCCTTTTTGAAGGTTGCCTGCACATTGCGCAGCACCTCTTCCTCCTCATAGGAAAAGCTCAGATTCTCCACTTTAATATCCCCGCTGACTGCCTGTTTTTTTCCGCTGATTTCTTCAACCTCTTCTTTTTCATCCAGCAGCTGCAACACACGTCTCGCACTTGCCATGGTAATCAGTAGATTATTGGAAAGACTGGCAAGCGCCAGAACCGGCCCAAAGCTGGATACCATCAGCACGGTACTCATCAACACCGTTGTAAAGCTTACCGTCCCCTGCAGATACAGCAGACAGCCGCCCAGCAGCATAAGAAGGGTAAATAGCGTAACAACTGCATTTCCGAGTATCGAAGAGGTCCCTTCGTGCAGCTTCAGACGCTTTGCTGTATCGTGCAGCTCTTCACTTTTTCTCTGCATTTCCTCCATACGTCGACTTCCGATACGATATTGCAGCACATCCTGCATTCCACGCAGAGATTCCAGCACATAGCTGCTCAATCTTCCAAACCCCTCCCGGGATTGACAGCCCTCCTGCGTTCCCAGCTTTGTTATGATAAGAGGCAGCAGGACGCCACAGAACAGATATCCGAGCAATGCTATCATAAAGAACAGGATGTGCATTTTCGCAAACTGTATCAGCAGTATGCCGGATGTGACAACTGCAATCAGCACAGGAGAAATCGTATGTGCATAAAACACCTCCAGTGCTTCAATATCACTGGTGATCAGATAAATCAGATTTCCCTTGTCCTGCCCCTCCAGCCGCGCCGGAGCAAGGCGACGCAGAACGGTGAATACCCTATCCCGCAGAATGGCAAGCAGCTTAAATGCAATATAGTGGTTGCAGGCCTGTTCCCCATAATGTAAAATACCGCGAAGAAGTGCCAGCACCAGCATAATGACAAAGAACACGCCGATTGGGAAATCCGCTGCCTGTATGGCAATATGGCTGATGAGAAGTGCACTGAAATACGGAATGTAAATCGCACACAGAAAACCGGCTACACCAAGAAACACAGCCAGCAGCATATGGGGGGCAAGCGGTTTTACAAGCAGACTCATACGTGCCATCAATCGAATATTTCCTGTTTTATGCATACTGTTCAGCTCCTTCCATAGCTTCCAGCTCCTGCTGTTTTTCATACATCCTTGCATAGGTTCCCCGCAAACGCAGCAGTTCCTCATGTCTTCCGTGTTCCTGACAGGTACCTTGGTCAATCACATAGATCTGATCACAGCCTTTTATGCTTTTTAACCGATGCGTAATCATGATTACCGTTTTTGTTTCTGCCAGCTTATGAATAACGGAAACAATAGCGTCCTCACTCTCTGCATCGATATTGCTTGCGGCCTCATCAAAGATATAAACATCCCGCTGTGCAAGCAATGCTCTTGCAATGGATAAACGCTGTTTCTGTCCGCCCGATAAATTATTACCCTGTTCCTGCAGTTCCATATCCAATCCGCCCTGTTCCATGACGAAATCAAGCAATGCCACCTTACGTAGTGCCTCCAGCATTGCTTCCTCACTTAGAGAGTCCTTTGCAATTGCCAGATTTTCACGAACACTGCCCTTGAAGATAAACGGCTGATGACTGACATACAGAAAGGATTGATAAAAGGCATCATCATCAATGTCTCTTCGCTGTGTATCCGCAATCAGCAGCTGCCCGTGGTAATCCTTGACAATGCCCGCTATCAGCTTGGCGATTGTACTCTTACCTGAACCGCTTTCTCCAACGATAGCAGTAAACTGACCAGGCTTAAGCTGCATATAGACATGCTTCAGGATAGTGCGCTGTTCATCATAGGAAAAGCTCAAATCACGCAGCTGAATATCCACTGTCTCTGCTTTCCATTGCTTTTGTTCTGCCTGCTTCTGCGGTTTGTCCAGAATACGGAATATTTTATCACTGGCCGCTATTCCATTCATTGCAATGTGAAAGAAGGAGCCCAGCAGACGCAGCGGTATAAAGAACTCTGAGGATAGCAATACAATACAAATCACCTGAAATAATGACAGACTGCCGTTTTGAAAACCAAGAATTGCGACAATGCTGCCCAGAGCAGCACCGCCATATGCAATCAGATCCATGACACTGACAGAATTTAACTGCATGGTCAGTACCTTCATCGTAATTTTACGGAAATTTTCCGCTTCCTTACTCATCTCCTGCTGCTTCCATTCATCCGCCTGATATATTTTCAGCGTGGTAAGACCCTGCAGATTTTCCAGAAAGCTGTCTCCCAGCGTCGTATAGCTGCTCCAGTATTTGGATAGCAGCTTCTTTGCGAATTTCTGTACTGCGATAATAGACATTGGAATGAGTGGTACACAGAGTAAGAGTACAAGTGCACTTTTTACATCCATCCACACAAGAATCAGGAATAGTGTAACCGGGGCAAGCATACTGTAGAAAAACTGGGGAAGATATCGGCCGAAGTAAATCTCCAGCTGGTCAATGCCTTCTACGCTCAGCTGCACCAGCTCGCTTGTCGGTGCGCTTTCGGTATAGCTGCTTTTCATTTCCAGCAGCTTTTTGAACAGCCGCATGCGAAGCTGCTCACGCACATGACAGGACGCTTCATGGGAATATAAGCTCGCTTTTCGGACACAGACTGCTCTTAGTGCAATGCACAAAATGACTCCGCACGTTGTCAGAAGCAGAAGCTGTTCATTGACGGTTTTATTAAATATGTGTGAAAGTACATTTGCCAGCAGTGCCACAAAGACAATATTGCATAGCAGAGAGAACCACTGCATCCCTACCTGCTTCATGATATATGGCTTTGTTTCCGGCATCTCTTTTAAAAGTCGTTTGTCAATCATAGTACCTCCTTGTTAGTTTAAGATAACTTATCGGATAAAAGTTTACCACAGTTAACAATCGGTGTCAATGTGAAACAGTTTTTTATGTGATAATTTAACAAAAAATATAATGTGCATGAAAAGTATGTTAAAATTATCAGGATAGAAAGGATGTGGAAGGATGACAAGAAAGAAAATGCTGCTTCTTTACATATGCCTGTGGATTATTGGCTTATGTCTTGTAGTATCTGTTATTTTTCCGCAAAAGACACCGCCGGCAGCTGTTATACCACCGAAATCCAATGATATTGAGGTATTAAAGAACGGCTGGAAGGATGGAGTCGCTCAGGCTGAGGCAAAGACAGATATACGTGATAAAACCTTCGGCTATCATCGCGATGATACTACATTATTAGGTAATGTATATGTGCGTATGCCGGTTACATCAGAAGACAGTGGCAAAGAGCTGCTTCTGAAATTCAAAAACAATTACTCAAATGTTTCCTCTGATATAGAATATCCAATGCTGGTTTCCGCATCCTCTTTTGCTTTTTATATTTTACAGGAGAATGCCGGAATCATTATCACAGTAATCCTGCTGCTACTGCTTGACATCATTCTTGTTTTTTTGATTATATGGCTGAAAAACCGCAGCTTCTGGTTGTCTAAAACATCGCTATATGCGCTTATGAGCTTCATTTTCCTCACAGCACTGTGGCTGCTTACAGATTCTCCTATATTACAGCTGTATGTGAGCGGCAGTCTGCGTATCGTTTTATTATCCTTCTGCAGCTTTATGCTTATGCCAATCCCGCTTCTGGTCTTTATAAATGACGCATTAAAGCTGCGGTGCCGTTCCCTGACCCTGCTTCAGCTTTTACTGTTGGGAAATACCATTGTCCAGTGTATTCTTTATCAGGCAGGCATCCTGGATTTTGTACAGATGCTGCCATTTACCCATCTGTTGATGATGGTTAGTATTGCCGCCTTGCTGTTTGCATTGATTCGTGAGGTTCGCCTGTATAAGACGGATTATTCCCGCAATATACTGCTTGCCTTCTTTATCCTTGCCCTGTTCTCCACAGCGGCGCTGACTGCCTTTTATCTGCATCCAATGAGTGACTATAATATATTCTTCCGTATCGGATTATTATTGTTTATCGTCATGCTGAGCTGCTTTTCCTTTCATAAGGTTTATCTGCTGTCTCAGGAGCAGGAACAGATTCAGTTTTACCGCCAGCTTGCCTATACGGATACCATGACAAAAGCACGGAATCGCTCTGCATATGAACAGCGCTGTCAGGAAATGACAAAGCTAAAACCAGATGCTCCTCTGACGGTCTTTATGTTTGATATCAATAATCTAAAGCATACCAATGATACCTACGGTCATCATGCCGGAGATACCATTATACGCAGTGCTGCCGACCTCCTGCATACCGTGTTTACGGATATCGGACAAATATATCGGGTAGGTGGGGATGAATTTGTAGTTCTCAGCGAGAAAAATTATATGTCCGCACAGGCAATGTTCAGCCTGCTGGACCAAAGACTGAAAGAATATAATCAAACGGCTGAGCTTCCTTTATCAATAGCAAAGGGATTTTCCAGCAATACATCCCGGAATAAGGGAATTCAGGAGCTGTTGGTCATGGCAGATCAAGCTATGTATGAGGATAAAAGGAAATCGCGGAATTTGTAAGGATGCTGGTAATATTCGCAAATCTTTGTTTTCCCATCCTGTGTCAGCATACTTAGATGGTTTAAATAATGTCGCTTTTAGAAATATAGGATAAAACTTTCTTATGGGATAATAAAGCAGGATACTTCCTATTGAGCGATGATTCTGATTCTACCAGGAAATATTATGTTTTACATGATCATCTTTTACCTGAATTTCTATAGGATACTAATTCATTATCAATATAATTCAGCTACAATATTGCACGAAAACGGTCTCTATCAAGAGACCGCTTTTTCATATGGAAATGGAATATTATCATTAAAAAAATCATACAATCACATAAGCCAGAACTTACTCCCTATGTATAGCATCTGTAAACCGTCTGTCATCCAAATAAAATTAACGACTTGTAGTGGTTCTCTGTATCAACAACCTCTTTCATTGTTGCAGTATCTGCCATTGCCCTTACATTACGATATCCGCATGAGCTTTACAGACATCCTCACATTCCATAGCTTCGCCATCAATGATATTTGTATCGGCAAGCACACACAGATTCGGATATCTTAGTTTTACATGGTATACAGGTGTTAGTTCTTCCTTCGTGATTACCGGTGTTCCAACCTCAAGTATGTCAATAACATCATGGACTGCATCCGCTATGCTGAATACTGTCTCGGTATTTGCAATATCAGTTGCAATTTGCAGCTTCATATCTTTCCTTCTCCTTTGAAATCATCTGATTTATTTTCTAAACGGTATTTAACCAAAGGCTTCATAAAATGCCCATTTGATGTGAGAATCAAATGAGCCGTTATGTTTATTTCTCTCTGTAATATTCCAGTGCATCCTCCTGAATTTCTGCAGCAGTTGCCTCATCTATGATAAATTCAACATCCGGGTGCATACGTAGCCAGGAAACAGGAAATTTAGGATCCAGCTTTTCATTTTCGAACAGCTTATGCAATAGCTTTCCTTTGTGGGTACCGGAACAAACGACATAATATTTTTTGGCTTTCATATGTTCTTCCATACCGGTTGTAATCGCATATTCCGGAACACCTCCTGCACAGTCAGCAAATGCTTTTGCATTCTGCTGTCTGGTTGCCTCATCCATTTTAACGACATGTGTGCGTGGCAGTAAATACTCTCCCGGTTCATTGAATGCAATATGCCCATCATCACCAATGCTGGTGATTGCGATATCCAGACCGCCCGCATCAATGATTTCCTGCGCATACTGTTTACACTCCGCATCCAGATCTGCTGCATCTGCTTTCGGATAACGTACATTATCCATATTGATATTGACATGATCCAGAAAGTGCTGATGCATAAAATAAATGAAGCTGTGTGAATCGTCCGGAGTCAGCCCTGCATATTCGTCCATATCAAATGTTCTCAGCTTTGAGAAATCAGCCTTTCCCTCTTTGTACATCTGAACAAGATATTTGTACATCCCGATAGGAGAGTTCCCCGCAGGCAGACAGAATACCAAATTAGGTTTTTTACGAATTTGTTCGACCACCTTTTCTGCCATAACTCTACTGACATCATCATAATCCTTACATACGACAATTTTCATGTTTGTAGCCTCCTTTTACAACTATATCATAACGCCATAAATTGTTATAGTCAATAATTTTGTAATCAAATTTTTCAATTTTAATAATTATTGTTCTATATCCGTCTATAATATTAAAAAATTTTATTGTTTATATGAATTTCGGCAATCCTAAGACTGCTTTTCATTATGATGAATATATCCTTGCACGTATTTGATATGCATCTATCACCTTTAAAATTGAAAAAGGAATCCGGAAGCAATACGCGCTTACTGTATACAGAAGTAACGTAAAGTCAAAGTCAACAGCCGTTCATATTATACGAACCTCTGATAAACATACAAGGTTCAGATTATGCAATGAACGAGGATAAGAGATAAATAGACAAGTAATAGATAAAAAAAAGGGTCTTTCTCGATTGTGGGTAAATCTAAGTATGAAAGAACCTAAAAAAATCCCAGACAGGGATTTTTTATGCAAAATGTATATTTATAAAACAATCTGTGCGGCATAAACAATCATTGGAAGTGTTACAACAGACATCAGTGTTGATAATATTACTATTTCTACTGCATATGTATAATCCTGATGAAATTTCTGAGCAAACATAGCTACATTAGCACCCACAGGTGCAGAAAGTACAATACATATCGCTACTTTCACCTCATAACAATCTAAGGGAATCACAGCAAGTAAACCAAGAGAGACCAATGGAATCACGAAAAGGCGACACAGGCTGCAGATATAACTGCTTTCTCTTTGTAACATTCTCATAAAAGAAATCTGCGACATATAAACACCGATTATGATCATCGCCAGCGGTGAGTTCATATTTGCTACGGTATTTGCTATATCCTTTATAAAAAGGATATTACCCAAGTCGCATAAATATAGAGTAAAGCCTGTTATAAAGGATAACAGAACAGCATTTTTAGCAATTACCTGAAAAGAAATCATCCTTCGTTCCGCTCCCTTAACATAAGCACCATAAATCCATTGGAATATATTCAGAAAGGCTACAAAGCCTGCAATATAAAATACTGCGCGTGGTCCAACAGTTGCTTGTACCAGTGGGATACCAATGAAGCCCGCATTACTGAATGCTGCTGAGAAATTTTCAACTCTTTTTCTTTTCCCATATATAATGTAGGATAACAGCATAGAAACAGCGAAAACTGCAAGACTCAGCAACAGTGAATATAAAAGAAGCTGTGTTTTTTCCGGTGTCTTTTCGACCAGAAAGGAGTTAAGTACAGTCAGTGGTATGACCGCATACAACAGAAGATTTACGAGCTCTTTACAGCCCTCATAGCTAATAAGCTTCAACTTTGCCAGCAAGAATCCAATACCTGACAGTGAAAACATAACAAGCAGCTGCTTCATAATTAGGATAGAAAGCTCCATGTTTATTCGTCTTCCAGTTCCTCTGTACTCACAACCAACTGCAGCTGTGCTCTTGCTGTTTCCACAATACGCAGGAGTTCTTTCTCACTCAGTTTTTTATCCTGCGGATACAATAGTATTTCAAGAGCTGCCGGTATGTTGAAACCTGTCATAAGGAATACATGATCATTACGATAGGGAATACATGCCTGATTTACACTCCCGGTTAACATATCTGTGAGAATTACAATTTCATCCTCTGTTTCAAATTCTTCAAAAACAGATTGTAGCTGGTTCTCCAACGGTATCTGTGTAGTATATGCATTTACAGCATATACGGAGAAACTGCTATTTGTTATGAAATCCAATGTATTTTTTACACCTTCCGCCATACGTTCATGTGATGCGATAACAAGTCGTCTCATAATAGTTCCCCCAGTTTTTTTATCATTTTTTCTGTCTCTCCCTTTGGAATTAAAGTAGCAGTTGCTTCATAACACCTTCCATATTGATCCTGCTCAATAAAATAACCATGATGATCATTGGTACAGGTCATTATACAGGTAAAGGGAGTTTTTGCTTGTTCTTTTATATATTTACCAAACACGGATGTTAGTTCTCCCGGAAAGGTTACCAACAAGAGTTCTGGAAAGCGCAACAGTGACAGCTTCAGTTCCTTATGTACCTTATGAATAAGCAGCTTGCTTTCGAATTTGTCTTTGGATGAAAGAAGCAGCTTTCTTTTTGTTTTATCCGTTTCCGCCTCCAGATTTTTTTGTATTTCTTCCAGTTCCTTCTGATAACCGGAAAACAGCAATGTATTGTCGTAGGAAACGGTATAGGAAAAGGTATCCAGCTTAAGTGTGTGCATATCAATCTCAGTAAAATTTTGTATTTCCAGCAATTGATTGGTGATTCCTTTCGCAGTACGATTAAGCTCTTTAAAATCATCACCCTCGCGGTAATGGCGATTGCTGATATCTGCCGAGGTACCGATACAGAGTAAAGGATATATATTCTCTCTTTTATGCAATTCCTCACGTATCGTACCGATAAGATCATAGGATATCTCCATATTAGTAGGACCAAGTACAGTAGAATGAACATTAAGATTCACAAGCTCAGCAATCAGCTGATCATCGCTTCGAAACTGAAGCCTGTATGCATCTGCATCATAATACCTGTTCCTGTCATTTCGATTATCATAAAAGCCATGAATTTCTGTTTTCCCCATAAATGCACGAGCTTCTTCAGCTTTTGCAAAAACAGGTTTCAATCCTGTACATATTCTGGATATCACATCCTCTCTATATGTAACATTATCCTCATATTCTTTCCCCATAGCATCTGCACTGAATCCACTTGGTCCGGCATGTGTATGAATTGCATGGATGAATATTTCTTCTTTTTTTATGGAATATGCCTGTGTTATACTATCCTTTATTTGCTCAGCTCTGTTTTTCATAATACTAAGGATATCCATTGTCAAAATCAGTAGCTGACTGTTTTCAAGGACAAGACGCAGTGCTATTGCATAAATTGGAGCATGAGCGGTCTGTGTTCTCTGGGCAAGTCTTATGTCATTGATATAACCGCACAGCTTTACGGGACAATGCGGTGTTATATCAATTGCAGTGGTTGATACAAGCATAAATCAAGCCAGAATTCCAAAAGCTGCACAAATCCAGGAAAACACGATGATAATCAGGATAAGCCATGATATTTTTACATTTCTTCCCAACAGCTTATAGGAGATGAATGTGAATATTGCAGGTATCATCGCAGGCATAATGGTGTCCAGAATTGTTTGAACCTCTTGTGTTACCTCGCCCATTTTAAATACAAGAGGTGTTGTCACTTTCACAAGGGATGGTATTAAAGCACGACAACAGTTAATCCCATTGCTGATATTGAATTCGTAAAAACAGACAACTTTTTGCCAAGCTCATTCACAAGCTTTAGTCCGCCCTTATATCCCCAGGATACAGACTTAATCCTGATAAAACCGATTACGATACCATATATACACCATACAATCATGCCCAAAGGATTTCCATCCTGTGCCATATATGCTGTAATCGAACCCAAAATTGTTGGTATCAGAATAAAGAAGATACTGTCACCAATACCGGAAAGCGGTCCCATCAAAGATACCTTAAGGTCCTGAACAGCATCCTTAGCCTGTATACCCTGATTATCCTCTAATGCTAGAGTAGCCCCCAGAATCAAATTTGTCAGCCAAGGCATACAATTGAAATATTTAAAATGGTTATCCATCGCTTCCGTCAATTCGCTATCATCCTTATAAATTTTACGAAGTGCTGGCATTACAGCAAAAGCATAGGAACCGGCAAGCTGGGTTTCGTAATTGAAAGTTTCAATGGACATGAACCATCTTATTCCTACCTGATTTAAATCCTTGTTTGATAAAATCGCTTTCTTTTCATTATTCGTCATCATACTGTTCACCTCCTGCAGATACCGCCATTTCCAAAGATCGATTCTGATCCTTATACAGCTTGAAACCTAATGCAGCTCCAACAATTGCCACTCCCAAAACAGGAACATTTAAATATGCCGCAAATACAAACCCAATTAGCAGATATTCGATATTCTGTTTAACTGGCATATATTTCAGCAAAACAGCAAATCCTACAACCGGTAATATTTTACCGGCAAGTGATAAACCGGAGGTGAACCAGACCGGCATGGCATCTATAATCGTGGTGACAAGCACATCACCAAATGCTACAGCAAGAAAGGTAGGTAATCCAGTCGTTAATGCGGTTATGATGATACAGATAATATACATCATATTGAAGGAATTCCATTTCCTTTCCGTCGCATATGTCTGAGCCTTGCGCACGAAGATACCATGTGCGATATTCCCAAGTACATCCAACTGTACAGCAAGCATAGCTACAGGAAGACCAACTGCGATTCCTGCCTCAATTCCCTGTCCGGTACTGACTGCTATCGCAATAGAAATGATGGCTCCAATCTGATAATCCGGAACTGATGTTCCACCGATTGCCGCAACTCCCAGCGACATCAGCTGAAAGGTGGCACCAATTGCCATCCCTGTCATGATATCCCCCATAATAGCACCGGCTAAAAACCCCCAGAATACAGTGTTGTAAATAAAAATCTGCGGCCCCTTCTGGTCAACCTTTTTCAAAGCGGCCAGCAATGTAATTAAAATTATTTGTATAGCATTCATATGTATATTTGATCTAGGACTAGATCAATCTCCTTTCCTATTTAACAATAGCTTCAAACGGTGTCGCCTTATCACTCGGCACATACTGTATCTCGACTTTTGCGCCTAGTTTCGTCAATTCCTTATATGCGATGATATCCTTTTCATCTGCCATCGCACGGTTTGACAGCTCAACACCGTTTTCAATTCTCACAGTCCCCCCGATATTAACTTTTTTCAACGGCTCAACAGCTGCGATTTTCAACAGAATGTCCGGATGCTTCGTCACAATAAACACCTTCTGTGTGTCATATTTATGGTTTTTAAAATTTGTAAGAGCTGTCTCCTCATTGATAATGGACAAATTTACGCCACTGGGCCGCCCGAATTTCATGGTTTCCTTTTTCTGCGGATCATCTGCCACTTCATTGTCAATGACCATTAAGCGGGTACAGCCGGTTGACGGTGCCCATTGCGTCGCTACCACACCATGCAGTAGGCGATTATCGATTCTTGTTAAAACGATTGCCATATTTCATTCTCCTTTCCTATTCATCACTATAAACCTCTTTATCATTTCCATTCAGAATGTGCATATAATCATAAATATATGCAATCTCACTGCAGGGAATCTCTATTCCATAATGCTGTGAAAGCTCCTGAAATGCTATTCTCATATGATGTATGAAATCCTTTTGTTCAACCTCGAATTTCTGCAAATCGGGATACGTTTTCACCGGTATGCGTTTTACCATGCGCTCTACAAAGCAGCAGATATGCACGTACAGACCTATCAGAATTTTCGGATCGATTTTCGAAGACTGCTCACGCTCAAGCAGATGTATTGATTTTTCAACGATATCCAGCAAGGCCCTTGGATTTAGAATGGTTAAAGATTCAATGACATTGATCAATGAAAAATTCTTTAGTAGATCATCGTTAAACTGCTGTATTTCATCATCTCCCATATAATTTCTGAATATATCATTGATACGGCGTATTGCACGCAGATTGATAATATCTCCCAAATCGATGAAATCAGATCCCGCAAGCTTTGGATCCATTGTTCCTGCGACAAACAGAATATCATAGGAACCCGATATTTCCTCCTGCGTCTGTTCATTCAGAATCTGATAATAATCATATGATATCAGCTGGATCGGTATCGTTTTGGGAATACTGTCCTGGAACAGAGCTTTTATCTTCTCAGCAGTAGACATTCCGCTTTCGCTTGTAAAGATAATTGCTTTTTTCTTCGCCTTTTTTTGAATAAAGTTATACGTACAAACCGTTTGTTTACTCGCTTCCTGCAGGATTTCCTGAATATTTCTTTTCTGAAGGATACCATATCCGATATGCAGAGCCATAGAGGTCGTCGTATTGTTTATGATACCGATATTGATATCATAACGATTTCTGATTTTATTGCCTATCAGCTCCAGAGATCCCATATCCACCAGAATCAACGCATTATCCAAAAACTGTTTTTCATTCAAATAGGTATCAATTTTCTTTACGATTTCATCCACCTGTACATCCAGAGGCATATCAAATGCCACATAGACCTGCTCTGCCAGCAATGCATTTGCGGCATTCGCAATACTGGAAGCAGTTGAATAACCATGACAGATGATTAAGCCTACTGCATAATCATTGTCAAATGCTGTTTGATCGTACTTTAAATTCAGAATCATAAGCAGCTTCAGGAAGGCATTGGTTTCTATGGAAAATGTCTTATGCAGCAAAAATTCCACTTCGCTGTAAACCTGATATTCCTTTGATTCAACATCATACAGCATTGTGAGCAGTGTTTTGATTCTTTCCTCATACCGCTCCATAAATTCATAGAATATCTGATATTCAATCGACTGGCAATATAAAGAAAATACCATCAGATTCTGCATATTGTTGCTGAAGGAAATATTTGAGCGTGAGTGACAGATATCGGTGACACTTTGGATGATTGCTTTATACTGCTCCAAGCTCTTCTGGAACTTTGGCAGGCGGAAAATAATATGATCATTAAACTTTTCGACCGCCGCATACAGCCTCTTCCCGGATTTTGATGCCGTATCATAATAATATTCCTCGGCATACCGCAGGATATCATAAAACAGCTCCTTTGTGATTCCATGGTATATCAGCTGATATTCCTCCAGAAGATAGGCATGCTCCTTATCATAAACGCTCACCCTGTATTTTAATTCACTTGGAATACAGGATACATCCAGACAGATATGCTCTTCCTTTTTCTCATAAGCATGGAAGAAGGATCGCACAATCGCACTTTGCAGTTGTTCTATGCTGTCTTCAAAATCCTGTGCAATCATCAGCTCCATGAAGTAATCTGTAACCTTCAAGCCCTTTTGAACCTTCTTTGATTCTTCCCGTATGAAATGCAGAATCAGTGATTCCTTTTCATAGATTGTCCGCTCTTTCAGTGATGGTATCGTTACAATCGTCAAAAGGCGTCCCAGCAACTGCGGTGTAAACGTCATTTCAAGCTGCTGATTACAAAGAAAGATCAGCTTTGCCTTCGGCTCATTCAGTGCCGCACCCTCATCTATATAGTCTGCCAGTGCATTCTGAATGTTTTTTCCTGCATTTCGAAAGCTGTTAAATACAATATACTCATACTTCGAATTCTTTAATATCCCTGTTTCATTGCTCTTTTCATCATTCTTTCCAAACAGCAATGTAAAGAGCTCAGGCTCCTCGATGGTATCACAGGATATGTAGGTATATTCTGCATTTTCACTGATCAGCCGTTCTGCCTGACAGTATGCATATATCTGTCTGCTCAGAAACCGTTTTCCAGAACCCGGCTTTCCGCAAAGTACAATTGGAAGTCCGTGTGGTGGATAGTGCAGTGCCTTTTTAATATTTTCGATACTACTTCTTAAGCTGTAATCACTCCCTATCACATTTGTAAATTTTGAAACACCCATATGCAGCAGCTCTTCCAGATCTTCAACGGTATCATATTCACTTCGCAGTGATTTTCCGCGAATGCGGCTACGTAATATATCCTTATGCAAATACAGTACCGGTCTTTCATTTACCTTAATCAATTCCCCTTCTTTGTACAAATCGTTTAAGTAATGACTCGACAGACTCCGGCTGATCATAAACTTATCTGCAATATATGCGGAAGAATAATGATGCCTGTTTTTTCTTTTTAGATATGCAGTTTCATCCATCAGATAGTCCAGAATTAATTTCTTTGTTCCACTATACATATACTGTGTTTCCTCCTCATAAGGTCCTAGGTCTTATGCACCTTTATTTTATTCTCTGAGATGCTAAAAAAATTAAATTTCCAAAAGAATTGCCATACAGAAATTAGAATTATTCAAATACATAATGTTTTACACACTTCTTGCCCGATTTTAAACACTATTCCAATCTATGACAGCTCTACACTTCTCAGAAAATACAATTCTCTCATGCACAAAGTATATCAAAGAAAGCTGATGATAGCCATGCATCGCTTCTTCCATATTTTTCATGGGAGCCAGTTAACCTTAGCGTGTCAATTTACACTTTTAATATAGTAAGTGCATAATTCCGGGAACAGTATGGTAACTTAATCTCTCTTTTTAAAAGAATCCGGAATGCCGGCATATTATACGGATTATGCAGCTTTTTATATCTCTTCATTCATACTGGCTAGCTGGTCAAATTTCGTTGTTATTTAAATAACTTCACCATGAACTTCATACGCTTTGCCAAAGATGCTTCATATATGAATTTATTCCTTGCCTTGACAAATAAAAAAACAGACCTCATGGAAGTCTGCTTATAAATAACTTTCATTATTTCTCAATCGCGACTACCTTTGTATCTG
>OATU01001165.1_pt1 | contig 17439 bp, 34 predicted proteins | sample 1516711 | NCBI WGS metagenome assembly OATU01 (sample SAMEA2579971, study PRJEB22360) | human gut metagenome | biome: human gut; feature: human-associated habitat; material: faeces | place: Denmark | collected 2008/2010 | reverse complement strand
ACACTAAATATAGATCATGTCTACTTGTTTACTTGGCAGATCTGCGGATATCTGCTTTTGGTACCAATCAGATGTAAAGCCGATTGCGCGCTTAATCATTTAAGGACTGTCTCAGCCGCTACTTTGCACCTGAAGCCATGTGTAGGAGTTGAACCTACTTATCCATTCATGGCATTAGAAAAGCACCCCGGAGGGTGCCTTATCTCAATCACTTGAATATATGTTTATTCTCAAAATGTTTTTCCGTTTCTGTTTTTTCCTTAGGATTATCTTTATATCTATCATTTTCTAAATCCGAATCATTGGAAAATATCAAATTAATCATATTCGATAAGCTTCTATACGTACAGAACAAAAAAAGAACTAACCAATACAGCCAAGCATAAAACATTATTTCGTCTAGTGTCTTAATAAAATCAGTATGAAAATACATTATTATAGTTAAACACAATGACACTAGTCCTGTTATTATAGTGGCTTTTATATATTTTTTAAAAAGTCTTTTTTTATCTTTTTCAAAAACATATTTTACAAACTTAGATTCATTTTTCATCCCCAAAATAACCGGCAAAATCGCCCCTAAAAATCCTATTATAAGTGCTACTACTGTGGCACCCCCATCTAATGCATCATTGAAATTTTTATTTTTCACAAAACAAATATTAAATTGCTTCATTAACAAAATTATTACAAATGCAAAAAGATATGGATAAAAATGCTCAAAATAATATTTCAATATCCTCACAAAATCACTCCACATTATAACCAATCAACCGATACAATTCTTCCTTTGCCTTTCTATATTTATAAATCATTGCCGTAATAGCAACTGTGTATTCCAAACCTTTTCTGCTTTCTAGCGAAAACTGAATGAATTCATGTCGAATATCTTCAAACAAATCTACAATTTCCACATCGGTATCATCATCATCTCTCACTTTTACTTTTGCGCTCCGAATAAATTTTTTATTGCTTCTTATCTCAGAAATCATATTATATGCTTCAACCTTATTGAGTGAATCTTCTTTCACATGGCCAAGTCCTATTGTAACATGACCAACATACCCACCCAAACGTTTTATCGGATCTATTATGGTTGCCAAAGATTGTCTATTGCATTCCGCACTTCCCCATGATCCTAGATTTGCAAATGATATGTCAATGGTCTTCAAACTGGATTTCTTAAATCTCTTATCATTAAACTCTTCTCTTATTGGCTGCAATATGATTTCTACATTAGTATTTTCATTTAAGTACATTAAAAACTCTTCTATTTTAGATATATTAAGTGAAAATCTATTAGACTGGATCATTGCAATGCTACTGCCTTTTTCATACAACATTGTAACATCTTCCCCAATATACTCATCCGGCTCTAACTCTATAACTTTCGCCTCTTCTTTTTCTTTTACCTTAGATGGAATATTAGTATCTCTTAATTTCATCAAACGTATTCCCCAAGTATCTGATGCTTTATCATACGTAAAACACTCTACTCTTGCTAACATTCTATTAAATTCTATACTCTTTCTAACTAGTCCATCTTCTTCAAGCTTTTGAAGCAACTCAACCAAATTAAAAGTTTTTAATTTACCCCATTTTTTCCCATCAAATTTTCTACACAAAATTTGATAATACTGAAATCTTGTTACTCTCTTGTACTCCATATAATACTTCCTCCACAAATTTTAAAATTTACCCGCTCTTCCACACTATTTACAGTTTACCGTACTTTCCAATACGTTTCAACAAAATGTGACCTTTTTCGTCCTTGTGGAGTATCTTTATTTTAGAACAAATGTTCTTTTTCGTCAATATACAACATTACTAAAAGCACCCCATCATTTTTCGACAAGGTGCTTTCGCGTGAGCTAAATTTAAAACTTGTGAGAGCGAATGATTAGATACAATCATTCTAGAATAATTATAACATATTACTTTTGTGAAAAGTGTGAAAGTTTCAAATATTCATCGATTTTTTTAGAAACATAACTTCTGTCAATGTTCAGCTTCTCTCCAATTTCTCTCTGCTTCTTACCTTCTACAAATGCCAGCTCAAATATCTCCTTAATCTCTGGATCCCCTATCACCTCTATGTACTCGTCTACCTCATCAACTTCTGCTTTTAGCAGCATCCTTTCCGCTTCCGCCTTTCTAATCTGCTTATCAATCTTCTCTTGCTCATAAGGATCAGACATTAATACTGACGTCCTGACTTCGGTGTAAGGGAAATCTTTGCTTGATCCTCGGACCTTCCCCAGCACTTCTTCTGCTTCCGTGCTACATAGATCTTGTATCTTCTCTTCCAGTCGTTTTAACCGCTCTTTATTGCCCTTATGCTTTTTTAGTCTTTGCTTGTCCATCAATATTCCCACTCAAATCAACTCCCCATTTTCTCAGACATTGTTTTACGCTATACTCTTGATATGCCGGACGTTTAAATGCTTTCACGGCATTGTCCGGTGCTTTATGACTTTCCATTTCATCATAGTGCTGCTCTTGATCTAACTTCATCTGTCTTCGGTTTCTTCTATGGTCCATCTTTTCACTTCCTTTCGTCCCCGGCAGACCAGGCAAGGATGCCAAAGAACAACGTCACCAAAAGAATCATTCCTACTCCAATAAGATGCATTACTGCAAATATTACTTCTATCATTTTATTCTCTCCATTCTTTCCCATGATACTTTATAATATGCTGTTTTGGTTTTTCTTACTCCTTTACCATGTGCTCCTTAAATGTTATAATTGCCTTATCAATTCTTTTTTAAATCTAAGGAGGCATTTCTATGTGTAATTATCAAAAATATGAATCTTATGAAACTTTTCTTTTATACCAGGAATTTCTTTCCATTCCAGACAATCCATTCTCCTTTTAAATCCCCGAAGGAATGATGATGACCAGTGATATGATACATACATTCCTTCAGGCTGCTTATAATGCAAAAGGTGTGTCTATTTTGGATTCTTGATATATGGTTCTGGAAGTGGCTGCCATGCAATTACTTTTTCATATCCCAATTCATCATTTGTTTTAAACTCCGTATCAACAAAGCCTAAAGTCACCGAATCGTAAATATCTTGCCAAAATCCAAAACCATATAATTCGTTGTATTGGCAAAACATTGGTAAATCCTCTTCGTGATTTTCAACGATGCACATATAGAATCTTATATCGTCTTCTTCCGGCAGCTTCTCTTCTACTGGAATCCAATCACTAGCTTCATATACTGTCGACTGCTCATCAATCATTCTCCTAAATGATTCCTTGCATTCTCTGACTACTGTTGATTAGCTTGGATCGCCTGTAATCGTGAAACGGAAATTTCTCACTTCTTCATCTAGTGCATTCGCATCAATCAACCTCTTTCCGTGCATATCTGAAGCTTCGTCCATGTAGGAGCGGATGATTTCTTCAACTCTGCCGATAGTTGCAAAATGTTTTCCGCACATAATAGTGCAATTTGTCGGTTTCTTAATCTCTTCTAAAATCTTCTCTAGTACGTTCATTTTTCTCTTCCCGCCTCCAACAATCCTATCGTCTGTATTCTATAAATTTATCCGTTCCCGGAAATTTCACTTGGATTTTAAAAGGTTCGCCATTAGGAAACATAGAAATCGGTTTATACTCTCCGATAATTGTTGCCTTTTCTAACAATTTATGCTCTTTTTCACATTGTTTAGCTTTTTCTTTATCTGCATAATCAGTATTGCAGATTTCACAAGTATATAATTTCTTTTCTTTCATTACTCCACTCTCCTATTCCACATTCCCCTAGCCGTAGCTTCTAAAGCACAATTTCGTGTTGCAACTCCGCATTCCTCGCAGTACACGAAAGCTGATATAACTTCTTCTCCGAACCCATGATTAACTTTAAGACTTGCTTCTCCACCACAAAACGGGCATTTCTTTAGTTCTTCCATTCTTCCACCTTTCCGAATCTCTTGCGAGTGGCTTACAAAAACTCGTAAGAAAACTCGCAGGGAACCACAAGCTACTCAACCACTTCAACCATTGACTTAATCAATTCCGCTGTATTTTTAACCGCCTAATTTGGGACAAACACACTCCCATTGGTAATCTGTAAAATGAATTTCATAATCATGTATTACTTCCCCATCAATTATTTCAATTACCTGGTTAAATTCCATTCCTTGTTCAAAAGCATGAATCTTCATATCGACATGGTATTTTTTACATGTTCTTAAAAGTTCATCAGCGTTAATACCCCATGCAAATTTGGAATCAAATACTGCAGTGAGTCTTTCATCATCTTCGTATTCTGAAAGATATACTTCAACACCCTCAACGAATCCTCTTCTTGTTTCTTCAATCCAACAAGTTTCATTCGAATTAATATCTCCAAATTCATTTACTGTCAACTCAGATTTTGCATCACCGAATAAGTCAACAGGGTGCAACCCCTCAAGCACAAACCTCTTTATATTTTCTTTCGTTCCACGAACCTTTAAAGCTCCTTCACACCAATTCGGCATAATTCCTAACTCCTTTCAATGTTTATTTCGACTAATCAAGTCGTTGGCAACACTCTGGACATACATGGAGTCCTGTATAAGTTATGTTTTTGTCGCAAACTGGACAATGTTCTGTTCCATTAGCCCAAACATCCACTTTCTTCGGCAACTGCTTTTGCAGTGCTTCGATTGCGATATCTAATGATTCTCGCAACATATAATATCCGCTTGTAGGATAATTCGCTTTTATTACTTCTATCGCCTCTCTAACTTTTTTCTCGTCCATTTATTTCCCCTCCTCATACTCCGGACACTCCACACAATACTCGAACTTATCCACGTCTGCGCACTGCATATTGCAAATATCATTTTCCGGACATTCTATGCAGCAGCATTCATAATCGCATATACTTGTGTTTGGTGCTTTACATTTGCCTAACATGTCTGTTTCACCTCATTCCTTCTCCGCTACAAACTGCCCACATCTTTCCTTCCCGCCTTTGCAAGTGCCACCATTTAAGTTATGCCATCTGCAAGCTTCGCAACCTTTATAGCTTTTCTTTGTCACTTTCTTTATTCTATCCATTCTCTTCTCTATCTCCTCCCGAAAGGAGCTGCACGGCTCTTCGGACCATACATGATCCTCTGGCAAGTTTTTATTTCTTCTCCCTAACAAAATACACCCTCCCGCACCTCGCACACTTATACCTTCTGCCTGCATTAGTGACTCTCTTAAATCTCTCACAGCCACATCTACACCGCTGTCGATTGCCGTCCTCATCTCTAAGGACAACAGTACGGTTTGTTGTCATAAATATCATTTGCCCCTCACCTTCTTCTTTCTTTTCTTCTTCGTCCCTTTATAGATAAATGCTGCCATGCTTCCGTTTTTTCTCAATTACGCTAACCCTAACCTTTCTTTTACATCTGCGAAGTTATCTTTCAAATTCTGCCGTCTTCTGCTTTCTCCTTTAACCTCAATCGGGAAACATCTTTCTAGGATTCTGTCATATATTCGGCTATAACCGATGTCTCCATTCTTTTTGATTTCTTCTGCCGATAGGTTTGTCGTGATGATAAACGGCAACCCGGAACGATATCTGCTGTCGATTATGTTAAATACTGTTTCCTGCATATACTCTGACTTCCTTTCTGCTCCGAGATCATCTATTATCAGCAGGCTGTATCTGTTAAGACTGTCGATATACTCGTTCTTGTCATCAAATCGACCTTGTATCTCATTTGTCAGCCTTGCAAAGTTTGTCATAAACACGCTATATCCTATATCGATTAATGCATTTGCTATGCAAGCCGCATAATATGTCTTTCCAGTGCCTACTGAGCCATAAAGCAATAAACCTCTACCCTCCTCCTTAAAATCTCTAAAATCATCGGAATATCGCTTCATAGCGTTAGATATTTTAGGGTTCTTCCCGTCATCATTCGCAAATGTCCATTCAGCCATATTTGTTTCAGCAAAACATCTCCTGCGCATTCTTTCGTTTTCTGCTTGTATTTCCGCCTGCTTGTACGCTTCCATCTCTTTCTGTTTACAATCGCAGATACAACGCACCGTTCTTTTTTCTCCTTCAAACTCTACAATCGTCTGAGTTCTTTTGTGGCAGACTGCGCAATGCAACAGCCCATCCTCTCCCATGTACTCATTTTCAGCTTTCGGCACATTTTGACTTATGCTGTCGATCATGTTATTCAATGCCGTTATCATGTTTATCACCTCATGCTTTTTCTCCTAAAACAAATCGTCAAGATCGTTCATATCATTTCTAAGCGTATTATTCGCCTTTACTACTCTGCCATTAGCAGTACTTCCATCTCTTCTTGCCCAGTTCAAAATGGTCGCGTAATGGCTCTTATACTTTGCACCCTTAGACTCGATATAGATAGATAATCGCTCAATACGATCTTCCCAATCTGGGAACTTATCTTTAAGCTTATCTAGTTCGGTATCAGTCAAAAGAACATTATTGTATTCCCCGTATTTATGTTTTGCAGTTTTTTTCTGCTTCTGCGGTTTGTCCGTAGGGCATATATCTATATCTTTATCTAAATCTATATCTATATCTATATCTTTATCTATATCTATATCTATATCTATATCTATATCTGTGTAAACAGACTGTATACGATTTGTTTCCATTTTGTTTCCATTCTGATTCCGCTTTGTTTCCGTTTTGGAAACTGGAATATATTTCTTCTCTTCATCCAGTGTATAAGACTTATTTTGCTTAATAAAAAGCATGTTCTTTTCGTCAATATATACTGTGGGTGTATACCTATCAGTTTGGATGCAGTTATGCATTTTCCAGTGTTTTATGACGATTACGCCATTTTCGAAAGTAAGGACAAACCGCTTTGCAATCAGCAGTTTCAGATCATCTTCACTACATCCTACCATGCGCATAATCTTCTTGGGATTTCCGATAAATCCATCGTCATCTGCTCTCATATTGAGATGGAAATATAGGCACTGCGTAGATAAAGGCATATCTAAAAAAGCGTCAGAATCAACGATTTTAATATTAAACATCCTCTTGTTTGCCATCTTCTACACGCTCCTTTAGTTCCATTCCCGACTGATACTCTATATATATCTTCATCCAGTCATCGAGTTCCATCGTGACCAGTATGCTGTGATTATTCTTTTTACTAAATACTGCTGGCAGTAACCCCGCTCCTCCAGCTTTTGCATCTCGCTTTGCCTGGTCCATCCAGTCGTAAAGCTGCATCCGTTCCTGGTGCTTTGCTTCGACATGGATTCCGGGAAGTCCCACGACATCCGATGCATCGCCGGTATTCCCACAGTATTGCGCTGTTCTACGCGCTTCTGTATAGCCATAGTCTCTAAATAAACCGGCAAGCTGCCTTTCAAAGCGGGCGCCCTTTTGCTTACTGTTTACAGCCATTCCTTCCCCTTTCTCTCCTGCCGGACAGACGTAATCGACAGGAGATGAAACAAATTTTCAAGTTACATGTGATATATTCCTTACTCCTAAGAGACATAAGGCTATAAGTAATTCTTGCGAAATTCCTGCCGGAACTCCTCTCTTGTGCCGTAATGCTCCTCATAGTAGCGTTGGCACTGCTGTTTTAAATAAATATCAAGTTTTCCGTTTGGATTCTGATGCACACTGAACCTTCCGTTTTGATGCAGATCCCGGCGAAGCGGTGCGATAAAGCGATATTCCTCGCTCAGCATCCTCTCATTATGTGTATGGTGGAAGATATGGTGTCGCTCCACATCACAACTTCCGGTAAACATGCAATGATTCATGTCATCAGTAAAAATGCTTTCCAGTCTTTTGGTCAATATTGACACCATACCTCTCTTTCAAAATTCGCTTTTCATCCGGCGATACAATCTCACAATCCGGCATGCCCGCTTCCTTGCAACGGTCAATCAGTCCATCAATCAGACGTGCCATCTCCTCGGTGTTATATGTACTGGACCCGCGCATTAAAAGGTAGGTCCGATACATAACACCATCCCTTCCTTCCCTTACTTCTGTGGTGGGTTTTAGATGGTATTCCATTGCATCCCGCACCTTACGATCAGTTTCGTCCGTATCCGGGAGCGGTGTCCTGACTGCTTGTCCGTCTATGATGACCGGATAACCGTATTCACATAACAGCTTGTTATGTAGTTCCGGATTAGACATCTTCATGATTCTTGCCAGCTTGGCTACTAAAGTCCAATAATATCCGTTTGCATCAAGGCTCCTCTTCTTGCGATATGGCTTGATTTCAAGGCTTAATTTGTCGTAGCCTTTCAACTCTTCATAGGCTTGCGAAAAGTCCTCGTTTGAAGCAAATACAAGCATTGGGCGCAGTGTATCGTAATCAATAATCGGCTTTTTTAATATTCCGGTGAGTTTCATTATTCCTCACCCATCTTACGCATAAGTGCCATGAATTGTCTTACGGTCAAATCTTGCAAAACGGAAACTTTATAGTAACGACACACGTTTTCCACAGTCTGACCGTGTTTCGGAATGCAGGATTCTAATGTCTTTACTTGCGCTGCTGTGATCTGAGCCGATTCGCTTTGTTGCTTTATGGCGTTCAATACTTCCTCTGCACTCGCAACACTTGTATCGATTCCAATTCCGCACATTCCAAGCGCTCTTCCAACCGCTGAAGTCTCGCAGTTTTCTATGTAAGATGTCTTGTTTATAAAGCTTGAATCCTCTTTTTCATAGGCATGTCCAACGCCTAGAATAGAGCCGAATTCGTCCCTTACTTCTGCCGACATCACACACATGCCTTCTTGCAAAGACTCTATCTTAGTAGTAATAGATCCGTTCGGAAACAACATGCGGAAAACCTTGATTCTTTGATTCACTTCTGCATACTGCTTGCCTTTTACGTCAATCGTGCTAATTTCCTTATTTGCGATCTGCAATGCTTCAAATGTCATAACTTCATCTCTCCTATGCAAATTCTCTGTAATTTTCCTTCAAACACGTTTCGCAGACACATCCGTCTACGGTGTAAATAGCATCGCCCTCCCAAAAGGGCTGACCACAGATGGTGCAATACCCTTTTGCTTCCGGTTCATCCGGCGGTGTAGTCTTTCTGTCATCATAATTAGGGATAGGCTCAATCATGCAGCTCACCAACCCTTTCGATTCCTAATATTGCCAAAACTGTTCTATCAGTCGACGATATATACTCATCATTAATAGTTTCATAAAATCTCGCCACCGCTCGAATCAGCTCTACTGCCATCTCTGCCGGTATATCATCATTAAATTCCCATTTTTTCATCTATGCTTCCTCCTTCGAAAATCTAAACTCCATAAGATCTGCAACCATCAAATACTCTTTCGCAGTCTTAGTCTCCCCATGCGTTTCCTTTATCTTTGCTCTAAACTCCTCTAAAGTGCCATAAAAACAACCACATCTCACACCGATTTCTCCTGCTTTTGTCCTAAAAAATGTAGTTGTACGATATTCGGAGCCAAATCCATGCACCGTCGCATAGTCATCATTGCCGAACACCTTAGCATTGCCAGACACCCAAGCATTGCCAGACACCCAAGCATTGCCGGACACCCGAGCATTGCCGAACACCTCAGCATTGCCGGACACCCGAGCATTGCCGAACACCTTAGCATTGCCGTACACCCGAGCATTGCCGGACACCCGAGCATCGCCGTACACCCGAGCATCGCCGTACACCCAAGCATTGCCGAACACCCAAGCATCGCCGTACACCCAAGCATTGCCGAACACCCAAGCATCGCCGTACACCCAAGCATTGCCGTACACCCAAGCATTGCCGGACTGATCCAAATTTTCCTCTTTTTCCACAAATCCACCAAGTTCGCCCTCTTTCACATTCCCAAAAGAGATTAGTGCCTTAATTCTAAAAAGCTTCTTTCCTAAAAAAGTCACAAATTCACTGGTTAATTCAAATTTTTTCATCTTGATTTTCCTCCTATTATCGTTTATCCTGTAATTGGATTATTTAATAAGGGCGCTTACCGGTTTGCAGACCGTGCGCTCTTTTTTATTGGTCGTGAGATGTCAATCAGCTGCAAATCTTCCAACCCTCTTTTTGGTCTAAACGGAATGACATTTGCAAGTGTTTCTCTCTTCTCATACTGCTCTACTTCTCCTTCTTTGTTTAATAATTTCCCAAAAATCATGCTTGTCCACCTCCTTTCTACCGCCTAAGCGGTTTTCTCTTCTGTAATCTTTTCAAGTGTGTAGTCAATTTCTACATGTTCCTGCTCCTCTATTAAGGAGATCAATACCGCTATGATTTTTTCCATATCCGGCTTCATTTCTCATCACCTCTCTTAAAGATATGCTCCGCTGTTTGTCCTTGTTTCGCGTTCTTATGTATCTTTATTGCCATTTATCTGTGTATCTCCTATACTGTAATTACCGAGTACCAGTCGGAATAATTACGAAAGGAGAATTATCGTGTCGAAACAAATAAGTAAAAATAAAATTGAATTTATAGCACAAGCAGCAGCCGACCGCGGAGTTGTTGAATTTGAAAAAGAATTCAGCAAAAATCTTGCAAAGTATTTTGATTATTCTAAAGGTTACGCTGAAAGTCTCGCTATCAAAGACTCCTTGCATCTCATGTTAAAATCATCAATATCTACTGCTTTATATGGAATAATTGAAGAATTAGACGTTTCAAAATAATTTTCCTATTCTTCTTCCATCATCCAATCGCTTTTGCATAAGTCTTAATTTTTCTTTGTATTCCGAAATGTTCTCCAAGCTGTTATTAATGGCTTGGAGTTCAATTCTTATAAGCACTAATTCCTCATAAATCTTTCGCAGCACTTAATATCCCTCCTTCCTTATCTTCTGTCCGCTACACTACGCCACCCCATATTTGATAGCCAGTTCTTTCACGATAGCCGTATATCCTTCAATCAGCTTCTTATCATCCGCAATCACGTCAAGATAATTCAATTTATCTCTTTTGGATTTACAAACTCCCTCATCTGCCATTCTCCTGCGCTTATTGGTAAGTCTCTGTTTTACATTCACTCCCATGCGCTTTTCCAACAGCTGATAAGACTCTGCTCTTACATCTTGGTAAGACTTACTGTCTCCGCATTCCATACCGATTTTCCTTAAAATTCTTCCAGTATCATCTCTCCATGATGTCGTGTCGATTGCCACAACTTCCCGAATGCTTTCAATCCGTTCTTCCACATGCTCAATCTTCTCCGCCTGGCGCTTCTGCTCAATTTCCAAGTTAATCATAACCTGCAGCTGCGGTGAAAGTTCTTGTGTGGCAAGGGATGCTGCTTTGTATTTCTTTTCTACACGGATAAAATATCTGCGTACTTCCTTGCCCTTGTCATTTCTCTCGAGCATTGCCATTTCTTTGGCGATATCAAGTTTGATGATATGGTCCTTTTTAGTCTGACCAGAAGGTGCGCAAATTTGAGCGGCTTCAAAATCTTCATTTTCTACGGCATCAATATCGTTTAATCTACGCGTAGACCAGTCTTTGTAAGGTGTTCTTACACCTAAAACTTCATGCAGTTCTGATCCGTATACTACTTTTTCTCCAGTGCTTGTCTCGTATACTGGGACAAGTTCATTTTCGATTACTGTTAAATTGTTCATACTTCCTCCTAATTAAATTATTTTTAATTTGTAAATTTTTCTACATTATGGTAAAATTCAAATATCATTCTACAAGGAGATGAAACATGTTAAGTACCATTGCAGATATTGCCGGAATCCTTAGTTTTTGCATGTCTATTGTGTTATTCATACTGTCCCATAGCTTATTAAAAAACTCCACCGAGCAACGTAAGGACTACAATACTAATCGTCTTAGAATACAATCTGATCTAATTAGCTTAAGAGATAACATTTTAGAGGATCGACTTGATAACTTGAAAATACGCAGTCAATTGCGACAAGCTCTTTATTCCTACCGCAATCGGTATTGGTTTATTGCTTTCCCTTTTCGCTTGTTCCACATACAACGAAGTTTACGTTTCATCAATGGCACAATAAAAGAAGAAAATAAAGAGACATTGTGCAAACACTTAGATTATCTAATCGGAAATATGGACAAAAAGGAGATTATAAATAATGAATGACAACACTTTGCTTTTAATATCCAATCTTATTGAACGAACAAAAAGTGGTGAATTGTCTTGGAATCACTATCAAAACTCATCTTTTGATTTAAAGCCTATATATTCTTCCCCACTAGAAGGTTCAGTTATGGAACTTGCTGTTGATACAATAAACAAACCTATTTTGATCCCTGAAGATAGTTTCGTATGCTCTTATAATAACGGTTACTTTTTTTTACTTCTTTATCGGTATCTCGTCACAAATACACGTATTGTTCTTCAGGTACAAACAGAAACCTCAAAAAACTCAAAGATTTATGCATCATCTGACGATAGTGTAGAAATTTCTTCCCAACTAAAACGTTTATATAATTTGATCGATAGCACACCATCCAGCGCTGAAATCGACGATTTTATAAGCGATTTTATTGAGACTGAATAAAATCATCAATATACTTTTCAATATTTTCAATTCCTTGAATTTCCTCGCGCAACTCTCCAGGTTGTTCGAGGATTCTTTTTGCGGTATTTCTAACTAATAGCTCTGTATTCTCTTTTTGATTTCTAATATTGTCTTCGCACTTTTCGATACGAAACAACAGATGATCCCATTTTCTTCTTGAAATCCACATTCCTTACTTACCTCCTACTCCTGATCCATCTCTTTTTCCATCAATTCCAACTGTTCCATCGTTACTCCGTCCCGGATCAACTGCTTCCCTCTCTTCTCGTGCCATCTGAGTTGGTATAGGTACTGTCTCCTTTTATATTTGATACGCTGTTCTTGTCTGGAAAGTTGTACGGCATCGGATTGATTCAATCTTTCGATTTCCTGTTCTACTTGTTCGTCTGTTAAAAAATCTTTTCTTGGTTTCATTTGATCTCCTTCCTATTTTCAATTTTTCGTTTTTCGCATTTTATGCGACAAATTGGCTAAAAAAAATGTTATTCACTTCGCTCCTGTTCAGATTTAACTCTTTAGAAATAACATCAGCCTCACCTATCGTAAATGTTTGACCATCCGCCGATAACTTTCTGTAAAATGTAGATCTGTCAATTCCGATCTTTTTTGACATGCTTTCAGCATTTATGCCGTTCTCGACCATTTTCGCTCTGAGTTTGTTCACATTTACCACTCCATCATCTCCTTTCTTTGTCGCATTTCGTGCGACTAATTGTATATTACAATGCATTGTCTCGAAAGTCAATACTTTTTTCGCATTTTACGCGATTTTTTTGTTTTTCCAAATAAAAGTAGTTGCATATTTGCGAATACTGTATTATAATACATGTATAAGGCGGTGAACAAAATGACGATAGGACAAAGAATTAAAAACAGAAGGCTCTACTTAGGTTTAAGTGTTGATGAAGTTGCTCTAAAACTCGGAAAAAATCGCGCAACAATATATAGGTATGAAAAAGATGATATCAAGGATCTGCCAATTACAGTGCTCGAACCGTTAGCCAAGGTGCTAGAAACGACTCCTGCTGATTTGATGGGATGGGATGGTTCTAGTGATAAATGCCTCGAAAACATATTTACAAATAGCAACCTAGAAAACATAATCGATAACATTGGAGCATTATCTCCGAAAGAAAAGAATCATTTTAAAAAATATTTGCAGTTGATTGAAGTAAATAGAAGAAAAGCTGATAATTACATCGAACAACTACTATCCATACAACAAATGGATGATGATTTATCTGTGATGGCAGCTCACGAACGTACTGATATTAAAGTAACCGATGAAATGAGAAAACATGATAAAGACATTATGATGGATGACTCTGAATGGGAGTAACACAATGACGATTTACGAAGAACTTTTGGAAGAAGCAAGTAATAACGGACTTGTTGTCCGTGAAAAAGCTCTATCCAGTAGCGATGGCTTGATATATAAAAATAGAATTGCAATATCCGATAGATTAGAAACATCAGCAGAAAAAGCTTGTGTTTTGGCAGAAGAAATTGGACATTACCATACTGCTGTCGGTGATATAGTTAATCTGCAAAATATTGAAAATTTGAAGCAGGAGCAAAAAGGACGATTACATGGGTACAACCGGATGATCGGATTGCGTGGCATCATAGATGCTTTTAATGCCGGATGCCAAAGCAGGCATGAAATAGCAGAATTTCTCGAAGTGACAGAGGAATTCTTGCAGGAGGCTATTGATTGCTACCGAGACAAATATGGTATATGTACTACTATTGATAACTATGTTATCTACTTCATCCCAAACTTGATTGTCGGGGAACATATCGATATATAACTCTTAAGAGATTATATATAAATGTGGCGTTACGAAAGAAACATTTGCAGGGGAAAGAGAGGAAAAGATATGGGGCTACGATTTAGAAAAAGTATAAAAATTGCTCCAGGGCTAAAAATTAACTTAAACAAAAACAGTGTAAGTGCTACTATTGGAACGAAGGGTGCTCACTACACAGTGAACTCAAAAGGGAAAAAGACTGTATCTGCTGGAATACCAGGAACTGGAATTTCCTATGTAAAAACAGTAGGAGGCACTAAACAAGCTCCTCCCGCCTACAACACTCCGAAACATTATAGCGGATCATCAAGTAACAATATGCCGCCTAATAATCATGACGATACTGTTTGGTATAAACGAACAGGATGGATTGTTTTTTGGCTTGTATTTTTCTTCCCAGTGGGACTTTTCTTGATGTGGAAGTACTCAAACTGGAAGAAATCAGTAAAAGGTATAGTAACTGCCTTTTTACTTATTTTTGGAATTGGTAGTGCTGCCTTTTCTCCAGATCTTGAAAGCATTTCGTTAGAACTGGATGATTCAAAAACTTATTATGTGAATCAATCGATACCAATTCAAACATCTGTCTCGCCAGATAGTTATACGATTCCTGAATCAGCCTATAAATCTTCTGGTGGAGAAATAGATTTTTCTGATGATGGGATAGTATTCACTGCCTCCAAGGCGGGAACCTATAAAATTTGGGCTGACCATCAAGGAGTTAAAAGTAAAAAACTAGTGGTGGATGTCAAAAAGAAAAAACTTGCCGCTAAGAAAGATTTAAAGAAAAAGAGACCGACTTTTATACCAACTGCCGTTCCTGTAAATGCGGATCTGCTAACAACACCACTCTTCACAGCAAACGAAAATCACTCTGACCGTGTTGAGCAAATTAGCATTACGGCAAAAGAAAATGCATCATCTCTGACTGATGAACAGGCTAATCAAATCGTAAATGAAATAAAATCCTTAAATCATCAGTATTTTACCGATAACGCATTAATGGAACAGCTTATGTGGCACGGATATTTATTGTATTATCACTGCAATGACGGCGATGTAAGAAAAGACATAGGCGAAAACTTAACCCAATGCATACCAAACGTGTATTGTAATAGCGACACAATAGATAGCGATCACGCAACAGTAAATTTCGCACAAATTGACGAAAACATTCAAAGATTTGAACAACAACAAGCTCAACTTGAAGCTCAAAGACAAGCTGAACAACAAGCTCAACTCGAAGCACAGAGGCAAGCAGAACTTCAAGCTCAACAAGAAGCTGAAGCTGCTAGAATCGCCGCCGAACAAGAGGCAGCTCTACAGGCACAACAACAAGCTCAAGCACAAATGGTATGGATCTCTGCTACTGGAAGCAAATATCATAGCTATAACAGTTGTGGACAGATGAATCCTGCCACTTCTTATCAAATGTCGTTAAGTGATGCTCAAGCACAAGGCTATGAGCCTTGCAAGCGATGCCATTAGATAAATAGCATAAAGAAAAACCGCCCCTGCGCCAACAGGAACGGCTTGATATACACCAGAAGATGTACAGTTATCTTAACAAATATATTGTATCATCTTCGAAACAGCCTTGCAATCGGAACATGTATTCGATGGCTGTTATTTTTATACTTATTTTTAATATAATTAACGAAGGAGTGATATAAAATGCCTGAAAAAATTTTGAGATGTGCTATCTATATCCGTGTATCTACCTTCGAGCAGAGTGTACATGGAAAATCCCTACAAGCGCAAAAAGAATATTTAGAGCACTATGCCAAAGAACATAACATGTCTGTCGTTGGAGTGTATGCAGACGAGGGAAAAACCGCACGAAAGGAACTTAAGAAACGAAAAGCTATCCATGCTCTGATAGAGGATGTAAAGCAAGAGAAAATTGATGTGATTCTCTTCTGGAGACTCGACCGTTGGTTTCGTAGTTTAGCAGACTTCTATAAAGTGCAGGACGTTCTTGACGAATATGGTGTGCGGTGGATCTCTGCATCTGAACCCGGAATCAACATGGAGACGCGTGATGGCAGGCTGCAATTAAATGTCGTACTATCGTTTGGACAAAATGAAGTTGACACAACCTCCGAACGTATTAAATTTGTAAACGAAGCATCTATCAAGAATGGACGTCTGATTTTCGGCGAAGCAAATATGCCATTCGGCTATAAATCTGGTGTAGTTGACGGAAAAAAATGTATGATTAAAGATCCCGAAACGGAACGCATGGTAATAGACTTCTTTCGGCATTATAAAAAACATCAGGGAAAACAAGATGCGCTGAAATACATGCAGCGCACTTATGGAATCTATTTTTCTTATGGTATGCTTAAAACTATGCTTTCTAGCGAATTTTATAAGGGTACATATCGAGGATATCCCTACTGTCCTGCGTATCTTACAGAAAAAGAATGGAATGAAATCCAAGAAATCTCCGTCCGTAATGTAAAGCGGGCACCATCAGGTCGAGTATATCTATTTACAAGTCTAATGCGCTGTCCTTCGTGCGGTCAGAAATTGGTCGGAACCGGATGCTCATCAATTTCAAACCGCAAAACCGGTAAAAAGCGTACCTACTGCTATTACCGCTGCAACAAAGCTTTAGCCGACCATCTTTGTCCGAACAGACACCGCGTAAGTCAGAACCTTATCGAACAATATTTGCTCGAGAACTTATCTAGTGAATATGAAAAATATAAAATAAGAAGCAATAAAATTAATGAGGAGAAAAAGAAAGTTCGCAAAGCAAAAAATCCTGCACAGCTGAGTAAGGAGATGGAAAGACTTAATTTGCTATTCCAAAAGGGAAGAATATCTTTCGATTATTACGATGAAGAATACCAGCGATTAGAAGAGGAACTCGCTTTCGCTGCCTCTGATCCTTCACTTGAAGAACCGAAACGCAATTATTCTGAGCTAGAAAAGCTTCTGCGGACAGACTTTAAAGAAATGTATGATTCTTTATCACTTGAGAATCGTAGGGCATTTTGGCGGTCCATAATAAAACAGATACACCTTAATGATGATTGCACAATAAAAGAGGTAGATTTTTTGTAAATTATTTTGTACTAATTATATTGCCCCATTTGG